>Ga0256869_1001922_pt1 | contig 10557 bp, 10 predicted proteins | sample RumenRJG_05RNA_FD_186096 | JGI IMG/M metagenome (GOLD analysis project Ga0256869, IMG submission 186096) | Metatranscriptome of bovine rumen microbial communities from Lethbridge, Alberta, Canada - Rumen RJG_05 (Metagenome Metatranscriptome) | ecosystem: Host-associated > Mammals > Digestive... | reverse complement strand
TTGCTTGTCTTGATTTGCAGCACTAAGGTAAGTGAAAAATCTGACATGGCAAAATCCTGAGCAACTTTTTGTTGCTCAGGTACTTATAAAGAAAGTTAAACTAAAGTGCTGCGGAATTTAGGCAATAATAGAAATGAAAAATAGTCTTAGATATAGTATTATTTACGCTGTACTTCGCCCAGAAATATCAGAGCAAGTAAGTGTAGGTTTAATAACAATTGTCGACGAAAAGGTAAATATCCGTTTTTCATCTCAAAAGTTGAAAGCTTTGCGAAATCTGTTTTCCGAGAAGGAATACCGGTTCGTTTCCCGTGTCGTTACTCAGATGAAGAGGAATAACAGAGTAAATTCTGTTGAAACGATAAACTATTTGACGAGGTATTCCAACAACATGATTGTTTTCTCACCGTTGCAATGCATAGAGATAGAGCCGACAGAGCAGAGTAGAAACCGATTATATCGAACCTATGTGTATAGCGGAGCAAACCGAATGAACAGCTAAAAACTATCCGTGCGATCCGTGTTCGCATAAATTATTATTTCTGTGCTTTGGCTTTCCCCGTAGGCGCCGATTTTTCAATTCCGTGCTTTCCGTGTGACGATAAAACTATGATCGCTCCGTTATCGGGCCATCCATATAGATTCTATAATTATCAATGAATAATCTTCCATTAGTCAGCATCCTTATTCCCGTTTATAATGTGGAAAAGTATATTGAAAGATGTGCACGCAGTTTATTTGAGCAGACATACGAGTGTTTGGAGTTCATTTTTGTGGATGACGGTAGTACAGATGAAAGCAAGGCTGTCTTGGAGAGAATAATCAGTGAGTACCCTCACAGGGAGTCTCATGTACGTGTCTTCTCATTCCCTAAAAACAAAGGACTGGCCACTGCGCGTAATTTCCTCGTAGATCATTGCCAGACTGAATGGCTTATGCATGTGGATGCTGATGACTGGGTGGAGAAAGACCTTGTAGAGCATCTTGTCAAGAAACAGTTGGAAACAGGAGCAGATATTGTCATCTCTGGTCATCTTGTTCATGGAAATAGAAATGTAGAAACTTTTTCTATAAATGATTTTGATGAAAAGTCAGATTATTTAACACTAATTCTATCTGACATGAGAGCTCATCATATTTGGGGGAAACTAATTCGCCGTTCTCTTTATGTAAAACACTCAATTCGTGTAGATACTGATTGTGTGATAGCTGAAGATTTGAGGGCATTTATACGATTGGCTTATTATGCAAATCGCATTACATCGTTGCGGGAGTGTGGTTATCATTACGATATTCAGCGAGTGGATCGTATTAGTATAAAAAATAAGGATAATTTACGAAAAAAAAGTTTGGGTATACTTGATACATTAATGAATGTAAGGTCCTTTGTTTCGGAAAATATTCCAAATTATTATGATCTATTCGAAATAAACATCAGTTATTATTGTTATGTGGCATATATTTATCTGTCATGTACTTATGGTGATAGAGAAGTACATCAAATGATGTGCTACAAACTTAATGATTTGATTATTCAGCATCCTACTTTAAGTAGTTGTTTTAAGGATAAATTGAAATTTCATCTTATGAACAATTACTATTGTTTTAGTCTTAATTTGAGATTGAAAAGACTGTTGCATTTTAAACATGATTAATACATATCTGGATTGTGTCTTTGTTTTTTTGCTTTGACTTTATCCTGAATTGTTTAACAAACAAAGTAATAACGTTCAATAAGAAGATATTATTTACAAAAATGAATTACGGATTAATTATCGCAGGCGGTTCAGGGAACCGTATGGGACAAGACATTCCCAAACAGTTTATGCATGTCGATGGCAGTCCTATCATTATTCATACGTTGAAGGCTTTTCAAGACCATCCGGGTATTGATGGAATTGCCGTTGTGTGTTTGGAAGGTTGGGAAACAGTGCTTCAGTCGTATGCTAACCAGTTCTCAATAACCAAACTAAAGTGGATATTCCCAGGTGGTAAGAGTGGAATGGAGTCTATTCATAATGGTATATATGGGCTTAAAGAGGTCGGATGCGTAGATGAGGATCTTGTACTCATTCATGATGCTGTACGTCCATTACTTCCTCAAGACATCATATCCTCTAATATTGCTGTCTGTAAAAAATATGGGTATGCTATTACAGGCATTAGGTGTCGAGAAGCTATATTGGAAAGTCAGGATGGCTTTTCATCAACGACCAGCATACCACGCGATCGCCTGATTCGTACACAGACGCCTCAGACATTCCGTCTTGGTAATATTATTAGGGCGCATGAGGAAGCAAAGGAAAAAGGAATCAAAGATTCTGTTGCTTCATGTACATTGATGGCTGAACTTGGAGGTCGGGAGATGCATATTGTTCCTGGTTCAGAGAAGAACATCAAGGTTACCACAGTAGAGGATCTTGAAATGATCAAGGCTTTGATGCATGTTCAGAAAGATAGTTGGCTGAAGTAGTTTATGATCAAGTACTCTGAATCATACTGGGATGAAGTCAGAAAGGTCGTTTCAGGTATTCCGGATATTGCCAATTTATTCGGTAAGAGTGTAATGATTACCGGAGCAACGGGAATGATTTGTTCTGCTGTAGCAGAGTTGTTGTTTTTGCTGAATAAGGGATTTAATGCAAATATCCGAATAGTTCTTGCTGGGCGAAGTCGGGAGCGAATGAAGCAACGATTTTATTGTTTCAAGGAAGGAAAAGATTATTCGTTTCTTAAATACGATGCAACGAAGGGAAATGGCATTGGAGTTTCTCCTGATTATATTATCCATGGTGCCAGTCCTGCTGATCCTGCATCATTTATCAAAGAACCTGTTGAAACCATGTTCGCAAACATGATGGGCTTAAAAAACCTATTGGATATTGCGAGGTGGAATAAGAGTATTAGACTGTTATATATCTCATCCAGCGAGGTTTATGGAAAGAAAGAAGAAAGTCGTCCATACTTTGAAACTGATTATGGATATGTAGATATATTGAATCCACGTGCCTGCTATCCTTCTTCAAAGCGTGCAGCAGAGACGATGTGCGCTGCTTTTCATGAGGAATATGGAGTAGATTTTGTGGTCGTTAGGCCTGGTCATATCTATGGCCCTTCTATTACAGAAACAGATAGCCGTGCTTCAGCTCAGTTTACTCGAAAAGCAAAAGCTGGCGAGAATATAGTCCTAAAGAGTGCTGGTATGCAGTTGCGTTCATACACCTATACCCTTGATTGCGCTTCGGCTATTCTTACAGTCTTACTTAAGGGTAAATGTGGAGAAGCCTATAACATATCAAATCCTCAGTCTGTAGTCACCATACGTGAAATGGCTGAGTACATGGCAAAGGCAACTGGGGTAAGTGTTGTCTTTGAACAGGCTTCTGATATGGAAAAGAGGAGCTATAACATGATGGATAACTCATCTTTGGATTCTTCCAAATTAGAGAAATTAGGATGGTCCGGTTGTTACGGTTTAGAAGAAGGTGTTGTTTCAACCTTAGACCATTATAATATAGGGTGAAGTATTGTAGAATTTTATGGTTTGTTTTGAATATGAATGGTGAAATTTTAATTGAAGGTAAGCCTTTTAACTTTGAACGATTACCTTGGGTATGGAAAGAAATCTCTAACACCGACTATAGTCAAGAATTGGCTGCAGAGTGCTTGTTGAAAGTAAAAGAGGTGTTAGACAAACACCAAGTTACTTTTTTGTTGATGCATGGTACCTTTTTGGGCGCATATCGTGATAATAGTTTTATTCCGCATGATTTTGATATAGATCTTGCTATATATCAAAAAGATGATGAAGCCTTCAAATCTGTCATTCCTGAATTATTTGAGAATGGAATCAAAATTTGCAGATACCATTACGGCATCATTTATTCATTTATTTATAAAGGATTAATATGTGACTTTGATGTTATATGTGATGCCGAATTTCCATTTAGTTTAAGGTATTACCGAGTCGTAACAGAATTGACCCCCAAGAAATATCTATCTACATTAGAACCTCTTTGTTTTCTGGGTACAACATTTATGGTTCCAGCTAATCCTGATAAAATGCTGGCGTATGAGTATGGCAAAAGTTGGAGAATACCTCAAAAGGGTAGGCAAGGAAGGTTATCGCCATCTTGGATGCGTCCATTTAAATTTGCTAAAAGAGCATTCTTATTTGTCCTACGGAAACTCCATTTACGTCCTGAAAGAAATACGATGGAAGAATAGCTTTTCTTTGCGAGTTGTGTTATAACCAGTCTTGTTCATTTTACCTAAGATAAAAAATGTCTACTATCTTTACGAGCCGAAGACCATAAGCTACACGCAGGATGTCATCTATTTAAAGGAAACTGAACTTAGAAGTTCGAAAAGGCATAAACGAAAGAAGAGGCTTGTTAACTTTTGTGGGCGAACCTCGCTAACTCCCTTTAACTCCAAGCAAACTTTTGATATAGAATTGATGTGATATGATTACTTTTAACGAATTAAAGCGGAATCTGAAAAAAGAAGTTCCTGATTATCCAATCATCAGAATCGCGCTTGTTGGCGATACTGCTACCCAGTTTTTGGCTACAGCCATCAAGGGTATGGGTGTAGAGCGTGGCTATCAGGTGGATCTGTTCGAAGCAGAGTATAATCAGGTGGAACGACAGTTCATGGATCCGACAAGTGATCTGTATAGTTTTAATGCTGATTTTATCGTAGTTTTCCAGTCAACCCATAAGTTGGGCGAGAAACATAGTCTTTGTTCTGCGGAATCACAGTCCTCGTTAGCAGATGAAAGACTTGGCTTTGTTTCATCAGTGGTATCTAATCCTGCCTTCGTATCAAAGAAGATCATCTATTTCAACTATCCTGAGATTGAAGATACGGTATTTGGTAGTTATGCAAATAAGGTGGAGTCTTCGTTTACCTATCAGGTTCGTAAACTGAATTATGAACTGATGAGATTGTCAGAACAGTATGCGAATTTGTTTATATGTGATATCGCTGCCGTACAGAATAAACTCGGACGTGACATGATGTTTGCTCCCAATGTATATACTAGTACGGAAATGGTGCTTTCTATTGATGCTGTCCCGTTTGTTGCATCAAGAATCATGGACATCATTGCTGCCATCAAAGGACAATTTAAGAAATGTCTTATACTCGATCTGGATAATACCGTTTGGGGAGGAGTGATTGGTGATGATGGGTTGGAAGGTATTCAACTTGGTCATGGCTTGGGTATAGGAAAGGCTTTCACTGAATTCCAGATGTGGGTGAAGAAACTCAAGCAGAGGGGGGTTATTATTTGTGTAGCTTCAAAAAATAATGAAGAAATTGCCAAGGAACCATTTGAGAAACACCCAGACATGATTTTGAAGTTGGAGGATATTGCTGTGTTTCAAGCTAATTGGGAAACAAAGGTTGATAATATCCGTACAATCCAACGTATCTTGAATATTGGTTTTGATTCGATGGTATTCTTGGATGACAATCCTTTTGAACGGAATATAGTGCGTGAGAACATTCAGGGTATTACCGTTCCGGAGCTGCCCGAAGATCCAGGGGAGTATTTGGAGTATCTCTATTCGCTGAATCTCTTCGAAACGGCTTCTTACAGTATGGCCGATAAGGACCGCACCAAACAGTATCAGGTGGAAGCAAAACGCGTTTCTTTGCAAAAGACCTTCGCCAATGAGGCAGATTTCCTGAAATCGCTAAAGATGGTATCTGTGGTGAGCGGTTTCACAAAGTTCAATACACCTCGTGTGGCTCAACTGTCTCAGCGAAGTAATCAGTTTAATCTGCGTACAGTAAGATATACTGAGGCTGATATTGAGGCTTATGCCAATGATCCCGATGTGATTGATCTTAGTTTTACGCTGGAAGATAAGTTCGGGGATAATGGTCTCATCGCTGTTGTGATTATGAAGAAGCAAGATGACGAGACGTTGTTTGTGGATACATGGTTTATGAGCTGTCGGGTACTGAAACGAGGAATGGAAAACTTTACATTGAACACAATGGTCGCAAAGGCAAAGGAAAGAGGTGTTAGAAGAATAATTGGAGAGTATTTACCAACAAATAAGAATAAAATGGTAGAGCGCCATTACTTGGATTTAGGGTTTGAAAGAATCGCGGCGTCAACAGCCCAGTTTGAGTTGGATGTAAATAGTTATCAAAATAGAGAGTGTTATATTAGTAAGAATTTTATTTATGGATAGAAATTTAATTTTTGAATCGTTGAAAGAGGTCTTTATCGACATCTTGGATTTGGACAGTGTTACCTTAAATGATGAGACAACTGCAAATGACATTGAGGAATGGGATTCTTTGAGTCATATTCAATTGGTTGTTGCAGTCGAAAAGAGATTTGGAGTGAAATTCACATCTCGTGAAATCATGAAATGGGATAATGTTGGTGAAATGGTAGATTCTATTATAGAAAAGATTTAGGGCTTTATGGTTGTCAATTCTATAGCATTCCTCCTGTTCTTTGTAGTTGTATTTTTGGCATATTATTTTCCATTGTTCAAGTCAACTCCATTGTATCAGAATGCCATCCTTCTGGTTGCTAGTTATTTTTTCTATGGATATATAGATTACAAAATGATTCCACTTTTGTTTGGAGCAACTGTGGCGTTTTATTTGTTGGGTAATTGGCTAAAACGTGAGATGGCAAAGGAACACTGGAAGTCTGCTTCGTACATCACAACATTCGGCGTTCTGCTTGGTGTAGGTGTTCTGCTATATTTCAAGTATTTGAATTTTTTTATTGAATCCTTTGCTAGTTTTTTTATAACTATCGGTATAAATGTCAGTTGGACTACATTGAATATCGTTTTGCCAGTGGGTGTAAGCTTTTTCACCTTTAAATTGATTAGCTATGTCATTGAGATTCACCGTGAACACATAAATCCATCGAGAGAGTTTCTTGATTTTGCTGTTTTTATCGCTTTTTTCCCCACAATACTCTCTGGCCCCATAGATCGGCCCAATAAGTTTTTACCCCAGTTACAGAGATTTCGTATTTTTGATTATAATCTGGCAGTTAATGGATGTCAGCAAATACTTTGGGGTATGTTTACGAAGATGTGTGTAGCAGATAATCTAGCTGTTTTAACTGACAATGCTTGGGGAAACATACCTAATCAATCTTCTTCGTATTTGTTGTTAGTTGCTTTATTATATCCAATACAAATGTATGCTGATTTTGACGGTTATTCAAACATGGCTATTGGGGTGAGCAAGATATTAGGGATAAAGGTTGCTAGAAACTTTAATCATCCGTTGTTGGCTAGAACCGTTGCTGAGTATTGGCGTCGTTGGCACATGTCATTAACCAGTTGGATAACCGACTATATCTTTATGCCGCTGAATATTTTGTTCAGAAATATTGGTAAGTGGGGTACAATTTTCGCTGCCATAATTAATTTAATCGTAATAGGACTATGGCATGGCGCAAACTGGACATATGGATTGTTTGGATTATACCATGGCCTTTTATTCATTCCATTGGTTTTATCTGGCACTTTTGGTAAAAATAAAAAAATCAAGGAAAACAAGAACAAGCTTCCTTTCATTGAAGACTTTCTAAAAATGGTGTTGACTTATATCTTAGTAGCAATAGGTCTTGTGATTTTTAGAGCCGATTCAATTCAATCATTGTGTGGATTTACAAGAGCTTTCTTTGACAATAGTTTTTTGCCATTTAATTTGAGTCACTGCATAAGCAGTTGGTCTTCTTTCTTCCTAACTTTGGTCTTGACTTTCATGATTGTTATTCTTGATTGGACTTCTCGGAAAAGTGAATATGCTTTGTATACTCCTTCATTCATAAATAATAGATGTGGGAAAATACTGTTTTTTGCTATTCTTTTCATTTTTATTAATCTGACTGCAAATACTACTCCAAGTCAGTTTATTTATTTCCAATTCTAATATGAAAAGGTTTGTAACTAATTTGTTCTGTTTTGCATTTGTGGCATTTTTAATTCCTGCCGTATTAGCTTTTGTACTTCCATCAAACCCTGATGGCTTCTACAAGGTATATCTTAAAAAGGTGAAAAGGGCAGAAACATTAAAAAAACCACGGATTCTGATTTTTGGTGGGAGTGATGTGTTGCATGCTATAGACTCCAAATTAATTCAAGATAGCACACATAGAGGCGTAGCTAACATGGGATTAACCGCCGCTTTGGGCTACGATATCATTGTGAATGACGCGTTAAAGTATTCCAAGGAGGGAGATGTTGTCTTGCTGTCACTTGGTGCATTTGCTCGTTGTCCTGCTTGGGGAGGGGCAGATGAAGTCTCGATGCTTGTAAATTATTCTCCTCAGAAGTTATTTGATTTAAGTTGGAACAATATTAAGGTTTTAGGAAGGGGCATTTACTGTTTGTTGAAAATGAAACTCAAATATCTCTTACACTCATTATCATCTGATGACATTCAAACATATGGAGCTAGTACCTTTAATGAATATGGTGATTCGCCAAAGACATTTGAAACTAATTTTGTACGCACCCCAGTAAATGCTGATACCATTTTTTCAACAGAACAGGTCTCTTTTATGAAATCTGTCTGTAGAAGAATTAGGCAAATACGAGATAAAGGATGTGTTGTTTTTATTATTCCTGAGACTATCGAAAAGAAAACTTTTTTAGCGATGAAAGATCGTATTTGTGCCGTTCAGCATTTTTATAAACAAGAAGGTGTGGATTATTTGTTTTCACCTGAACTTTCGGCTGTTCCTGATACTATGATTTACAATATGCAATATCATGTTAATTATCATGGGGCTTTGTATTATTCAAATTTAATAGCACGTCGTTTAAAAACTATTATGAACAGTTCAAGATAATTCTGTTCTAGTTTACAGACTAGATGTTTTTTCGTTGTTCTTGTCTATTTAGGACTTTTTAAAACGAGCATGTCCTAATAGTCGAATTAGCATACATCTTATAGATGAAAAAAGAGAGAATCAGTTGGATCGATTGGGCGAAAACCATCTTGATTTTTTTAATGGTCAGCGCCCATTGTAATATTCATCCTTATCCACAGCAGTTTATCCATGCTTTCCACATGCCTGCTTTTTTCCTGATTTCAGGTTATTTATTTCGTCTGCCACTAGTGTCTCTTAAGAATCGTTAATCGTATTTAAATTCAATTTGGAGTTGCATATCATGCACATCATGCACATCCTCATCCTCAGGCCTCTGGGCAAACAGTTCCTTGATGGAGTCCTTAGTAAGCAGGGAACATCCCAGGACGCGCATCACTTCGTAGATGTTGCGGTTCAGGTTGAGATCATGCTCAATGATGGCCATGAGGCAATAGGTGATGATGGCAGCATATATCTGTATCCTGACTGCGTTCTCAGTGTTTCCCCAGAAGGACTTAACCCTCAGGTGCTGCTTTATCCATTTGAAGAACAGCTCGACCTGCCACCTGTTTTTGTAGAGGAACGCAATGTCGGAGGCTTTCAGATAGAAGTTGTTCGTGTAGTAAACGAAGGTGCGTCTCAGCTCAGAGGCATAGTAGACGATGCGGCGTATGACAGTCGGATAGTGCCTTGCGTTGTACTTTCCTGTGAACCTGACGGTCTGGTCACGCAGCACGTTCTCCTCTTCAATCGTGTCCTCTCCCTCTACGATCTCATATACAGGCTTACCCTTCTCGCGTATGACGAAGAAGGAATTCACCTGCCCAATATGAAACAGTCGTGCCAAATCCCAATAGCGCCTGTCGAAGATGTAGCAGGCCAATGCCTCATACGTAATCTCATCCATCGCATTGACATCATGTACATCGGCATTCGTGATGGAGAAGAACGTAGGAATGTTCGTCACAATGTCTATCTGTGTGTGCAGCTTGATGCCGGACTTCTTGCTTCGGAAAGTGGCCCAGTCGAAGAGTTTCATGCACAGGTCTATCGTCGAGGAGTCGAAAGCGTAGAATCTCCCGTAGAGTCTGAACTCCCTCCCGACACGCTTGTCCTGGGCAATACGCACCATATGGAAGGCAAACTCCTCGAACATGCGGTAGTCGCGATACATGCTGACGCGGGAAAGCGAACTGCGACTGACCGGTTCGCTGCCCATCCCAAGGTGATAGGACTTTGCAGCATGCGCCGTGGTGATGTCTGTCAGTTCACGCATGGTACGGCAGCCTGCCAGCTGTCCGAATATGAGGGCCAGCAGGTGAGCCCAAGGCTTGGGCTTCCAGTTCTTTGCTATGTCCGTGTACTTCTTCACAATTCTCTCGAATTGGCGTTGTGGGAGAAACGCCACTATCTGACTGAATATGTATTTGCCTGTGTTCATTGCGATTTGAATAATTATGCGGTTTTTGAAAATCGCCACAATATACATATTTTCAAATCGCCGACAAGGTTTTCAAGGAAAAAAACTCGTTTACATAGGCATTACAGAAAGAAATTAAATGATTTTAAGAGACACTAGTGTTCTTTTATATTCTTAGGAAACTTCACTTACATTCTGAAAGAAATACGATGGAAGACTAGTGTTCTTTTATATTCTTAGGAAACTTCACTTACATTCTGAAAGAAAT
>Ga0256869_1001919_pt1 | contig 10565 bp, 1 predicted proteins | sample RumenRJG_05RNA_FD_186096 | JGI IMG/M metagenome (GOLD analysis project Ga0256869, IMG submission 186096) | Metatranscriptome of bovine rumen microbial communities from Lethbridge, Alberta, Canada - Rumen RJG_05 (Metagenome Metatranscriptome) | ecosystem: Host-associated > Mammals > Digestive... | reverse complement strand
GTTTTTCTTTGCTATAAAATAATCAAAATATAAAAAACTAACGGAGCAGTTCAATGTTTAAAAAAAATCAAAAATTATTACTTTTATCTTCTATTATTATTTCTGCATTTTTGCTTTTATTTTCTTGTTCAGTTGGTCTTGGCGAATCTGTGGATACAGAAGTTCCAAAAGTTGAAATAACTTATCCGCCGGCTTCCAGTGCTGTGCGCGACTGGTTTTATTTAGCTGGAAACTGTTCAGATGATAAAGGCGTTGATTCAATTACTGTTTCTGCAAAAAATATTTCTACAAACGAAAATGTTACGCTTGGAACTGCGACTCCTGCAAAAGACGGAACTTGGCAGATAAAAATAAACGAAAAAGACGGTGATGGAAACTACAAGCTAAAAGATGGAACTTACACATTCAGCGTTATTGCTACAGACTCTTCAAAACAGCAGTCTGCGCCAAACATCAGAACTTTGGAGATTGATAACACAGCTCCTGTTTTTGTTATAAAAAATCCTGGAACAACAAAAGTTGATTCTCCAGCGCCGTTCGGTTCAATCCTAAAGATTGTAGGAGCGGCCGCAGACGAGCACGATATTTACGAACTTGAACTGAAAGTTTACACTTCCGCGGATATGAGCGGCGAGCCAAAAGCTGTTCTTACAGAAAATAATGTTGACAAGACAGACGGAATAAATGTTACGCTTGCACGCTATAATCCGGATGTTGAAAATGGTGCTGCCGCCGATGAACTGCACAATAACTATTTAAAGGTTTACGATGTAGAGGGGGGGGGAGATCAGCAGTTATATGCTAGTGTTACATTAAAAGATTCTGCTGGCGTATGGCAAAATCCTTTGCACACTACAGCCGATTCAATTGGTAACTCAACAAGTGGCGGACTTTATTTAAACGATGACATTTATGATGAGCTTATGGGCAAAAATTCAAAATATGGACTTTCTGCCACTGATTTTATGAAAATCATAAATGGAACTTACAAAACCACTGCTTCTACAAATTCGGAAACTGAGAATTCAGAAAACAACCGTTCAGCTGACGTTGATGCTTTGACTGTTACGGACGAAAATATCCAGACCATTCTTGAAATATTGAGCAAAAACAAGACGGAAACTTCTGCAACTCCGCTTTCATTCAAGTTGAATAAAAATGCAAACCCGACTTATGAGGTTATGGGATTTGCGTTTAAAATCGATGAGGCGGATTCTTTTGGCTCGCATAAAGCCGCGAAAAAAAGTTCATTAACGTTCAAGGCGCAGGCAGGTCTTGATGGAACTTATATTCAGCCTTCTTCTTTAAAAGTCTATTTGTTCGGACCTTATGATTCTTGTTCTGCGGAACAGCTGGAAGAAATCCGCACGGAACCAGAATCTTATTATAATTCTGCTGTTTCAAAGGCAAAAGAAGATATAAAAAAATCAACCGGAAACGAAAATCCTTCTGAAGAACTTATAGAAGCCACTGCAAATGCAAGAATTTTAAAGGATTATTCTGCAAGTTCGGCAAGTTCCACAGAAAGTTTTTCAGAGGCAGTTGAACTTCCGTCCGCGATTACAAAAGGAAGATATTATCTGCTTGCGGCGAGCGGTAAAGATATAGACGGACTTTCTCTTTTGACCCAAAATTATTACGGATTTTTGGGCGAATCTGCCGGAACTCCACCAGCTATTGTTATAAATGGATTTACAGACGGCTTAATGACAAATGTTCTTGGAAATGTAAAACTTTCCGGCACTTTGGAGTCAGAAGAAACGGAGCTTGCTGGAGTAACTTATTCAATTGCTGTTTTTGATGAAATTAAGGCGAAAAATGTTGCGACAATAACAGGCGAGGCGACACTTGATTTTAAAGACAGCAAAAAACTTTCTGCGGACTGGACTATTAAGGATTTTTCAAAAGGCAATAAAACTTACGCGAATGATTATTCATCTTTTGAACCAAAAGACAGCGAAAGATTTAAATATTCTGTGACAGTTTCTGGAAAAGACAGAACCGGACTTGAATCAAAAGACACAAAATCATTTACAGTTGACATGAAAAAGCCGGAAATAAAAATCAACGATGTTACTCCAGTCGCAAAAAAAGAAACAACAGAATCCGGCGGAACAAAGTATACAAAATATACAGTAAACGGAACAATTAACTTTTCCGCAGTTGTAACAGACACAAATCTGGAAAATGTTAAAGCCACAGTATCTGATGGCACAAAAACTGAAACTCTTTTTGACGGAAATAATTCCACAATTGAAAAATCAATTGACACAACAGAATATTCAGACAATTCAACTTTAACGTTCACAGTTGTTGCAACTGACAACGCTGGAAATACAACAGAAGTTTCAAAAAGTGATGTTTTTGTAAGCCAGGAAACAGACAAGCCGGTGATTTCGTTTACAAATGGAAAAACATCAGCAGAACTTGGCGATGGCTGGACTAATGTTACAAACGGTCAAAACGTATTTGGAATAGACAATAACAATTCTGCTAATTTTACAATAACTGATGATGATGGAATTGCTTCTGTAGAAGTTACTGTTTTTGATGAAAGTGGAAATAAAATTGACTGTTCTGGAAGCAATGATTATCAGCTTCAGCCACAGTCTGATTCATCAAATGCAAAAGAAACTGCTGCAAATCCTGTTAAATACGAGGTTACTGGTGGAGCAACATCTCATGCTATTTCTTATAAACTTCCTAAAAAAGCCGGAAAGTATAAGATTCAGTTGGACGTTCTTGATACAGGATATGCAAATGCTGTTGAAACAAACAAAAAATGGCATACAACAACAGTTGAAAGTTATATTCTTGTAAGCGAAGGAAATATTAGCATTTCATTCGTGGATATTTTAAATAATACTTGTCAAGTAAATGCAAACAACGATGCTGCAATAGGCGGAACAATCAGTGTTTCCTCTTTGGAAAAACTTGCAAGCATTGAAAGGTTTGTCTCAACAAAAGAGACTTCAAAAGATGCTGATGGTAAAGACGTTGTAACTTGGAAAAAGGCTACTATGGCTTCTGCAAAATATCCGTATGTGGCAGATGAACAAGATGTGACAGAAATTAAGGCAACTGAAAGTAATGGAAAAATCTCTTGGACGGACACAATTCCATCTGGAAAAATTGAAGATGGCGAGCAGCATTTCTTTTATCAGGCAACTGATATTGCAGGAAATTCTGCAGAAATAGAATTGGTTTGCAATGGCGATGGATATGCGCCGGAAATTAAAAATGATTCTGAGGTTTATAAAAAATACGAAAATTGGGTAAATTCTTCTTCTGTAACCCTTTCTGTTATTGCTGCGGATGTAAAAGGTTATTCCCCAAGTGGAATAAAAAAAGTTTCGTATTTATATAATGAAGGAACAACTGGAGAACTTTCCCGAGGCAATGAAAAATGTGATGAGACTGGAAAAACAGATAAAGAAGGAAAATATTACAAATATTCAACAATAATAGATTTAGGTGAATCTGCCGACGGAACAATGATTACATTTACTGCAGAGGATAATGTAGGAAATAAAATGCCGTTGGGACCACTTTACTATAAAGTTGATACAACAGCACCTGAAGTAGAATCTATTTCTGTTGCTGAGTCACAAGTTCTGAATAATTCAGGCTCGATAAAGGTTTCATATTCTGTATCAGACAAACTTAGCGGCATTAAAGCTGTAGAATTTAGTACAAACTCTAACATGAGTGGTGCTAAAACAGATCCAAACGTAAATGAAAACGGAACATACGATTATTCATTAACTGGTCTTGCTGACGGTGAATATAATATTTATGTCCGCGTAACAGATAATGCAGGTAATAAACTTGAAAATATCAATGCCGGTTCATTTATTGTAGACAGTACGGCTCCAAAAGTTACTATAACTTCTCCTAGTTCTGGAAATATTGTAAACAAGACAATTTCATTAAGCGGAACAGTTGTTGACAATAATCTTTCAAAAAACAAAACTCCTGTCTTGCAGTATTTTAACGGGACTAGTTGGAGTGATTTCGAGTTTGCTTCATCAAATCTTGATGGACAGAACTGGACAATTTCTGGAATTGATACAACAAAATTGAATAATTCTACAGATTCAAAAGAAGTTGAATTCAGAGTTTTGTTTACAGATGACGCTGGAAATGCAAATGAATCAGTAAATGCCGCCAAATCATATAAACTCAACATTGACCAAAATACTGACAGACCAGAAATAAAACTTACAAATATAAAAATTGCGAACAGCATAACTAGTTCAACTGAAATTATGGGTGTAATTACTGATGATGATGGAAATTATGATAAGCTAAAGCTATATAGAATAAATAAAGCTGATTATGAATCAAATAAATCTGCAAATGAAACTCCTTCAAAATCTGGTAATTCTTGGGAAGAAATAAGTGTTGAAAATGGAACTGGAATTTGGAAAACAAAACTTGATGCTGATGAATCTCAAGGTCTAAAATCTTGGTATTTTTATGTTGTTGATTCTGACGGTGGAACTTTCTGTACAGCTGAAAGTTCACAGCTAAATAGACCATATCTTTCAGATTCTGAATTTTCAAAAATTGATAATACAACAGGAATTTCATTCACTTTTGACAACAAAGCTCCTGATGTTTCATTGAAAATAAGCCATGATGGAACAAACTGGGAAGATACAAATTCTATATTTGGTGTAAATAATTCTGTTTGGATAAAAGCTATTGTAAAAGAAGAAGTTGGAATGAAGTCAGCAACGCTTTCTATTGGAGGAACGGAAGTTCAGAAAATCACAGAAAATCCAACTCCAATAGAAGGTGTCTATGAATATTTATTCTCTGAAGTAAAATTGGCAACCTATAAAGATATATCTTCTCTTGCAATTTCTGTTACGGCAGAAGATTCTGCTGGTCAAACAAACAAGGACATGAGGAATATAACTGTTGACTCAAAAGCTCCTTCTGTAAAAATTGTTTCTCCAACAACATCATCTTCGGATATAGTTTCTTCTGCAGTTTCTATAAAGGGAACAGTTCTTGATGATTATTCTTCTATAGAGTTCTTAAAATATGCAATTCCTTTCAAGGATTCATCTAAAGAACCTGATTGGAAAAACGTTGGAACATCCGCGGCCTGGGAGATAAGATTTGCTTCCGGGGCGCAGGAATCTTCTGAAAGTTTAATTTATTATGCAGTTGCAAAAGATACCAATGGATATTTGTATGATATAAAACAGACTGGAACAGAAGATGTTTATGAAGTTCCGATTTGGTTCTATGTGAAAGATTCTGCTGGGAATGAGGCTTATATAAAAGACCAATATGTTCTTGTGGATTCCGAAAGCGGCAAACCTAAGGCTTGGATTAATTCTCCTGCTGATGGAACAACAACAAGTGGCGTTGTTACTATTTATGGTGGCGCAATTGATAATGTTACAGTTGATAAAGTTTGTGTTCAGATTGATGCAAATAATGATGGAAAATTTGACCTTGAAGATAAAAAATATATCAGTGATTTTTGGAATGATGAAAAAGATGGCTTGAGAGCAAAATTGAGTTCGAGCGCTTCTGATACTGATGAAAGCTGGTATATCTTGGCAAATGGAACAAACAGCTGGAAACTTGATATAGATTCTTCTTGTATAAAAGAAGTTGTAAAGACTGGTGAAACATCAAAGTCTCAGACATTAAGAATTCGTGTAAAGGCAATCGATGATGATGGTTTGTCTAGAGCTTGGACCGAACCTATTGAAATTATTATTGATGGTGAAAAACCTGTAATAAAAAATATCAAACTTGTTCAGTACGGCAAGGATATAGTTCCAACAGATTCATCAGATTTAGTTACAGAACGTGAATATATTTCTGGAATGTACATAAGCAATGTTTCTGTGGCTCAAAGTGGAAAATGGTATTTGACAGCAGATGTCCTTGACAATGAAAAAGTTGCTTCCATAGAGTTTACACGCAATGATTCGCTGTCTGAAAATAATATTTATTTTGAAGATGAAGATGAAAAACAACCTGATGTAAAAGAATATAAACTGCGTATTCCATTAAAAACTGATGAAACAGGAGTTATTTCTTATAGAATAACGGCTACAGATAATGGCGGTGCTTCTTTTGAATCTTCTGTAACAATAAATATTGATAATACTCCACCAAGTTTATATGACATAAACAATAGAGAAACTGTAAGCCCAGGTGAAAATTTGCGATTAAAAAGCATGTTGAAAGTTCTGGGAACAGGCTCTGAAAATTCAACTGTGGTAAACAACAACAAATATTTTAACTTTGGAGATTATGTTCAGGAAGGTGGCAGTGGTCTTGCATATATTGCGTTCTATTTTGAGCGTCAGGGTAAAAATGGAGAAAACCGTGTCTATAATCCAATGTTTGGTGGTTCAAATAAAACAGTTCTTTATTCAAAGCCTGCAAATCCAGCAGATGGAAATGTTTATGTAAATTCTGACGGACTTGCTGCCATGTATGTAACAGATTCTTCACGAGGTAGTGTAGATTCTATTTCACTTTCTGCAGTTAATCCGAATGTTCGTAAAGGTGGACTTATAAAGATTGCCGGTTCATATAGCTTAATAACAGATGTTTCTGGAACTACCGTAAAGTTCAGTCCGTCTGCTGCAACTTCATTTACAGAAGCAGAAATTATTTTTGCACAGATTGTTGACCATAAAATCACGGAGTCTGTAGATGATTCTGGAAATCCTTTGAATGATGATGGCGATAAAATGATTGAATCAATAGAACAGCTTGGTTCAAGCTACACTTGGAGTGCAAATATTGATTCAACAAATATTCCTGATGGACCAATAATTATTCATGTTGTCGCAATTGATAATGCTGGAAATATTTCAAGCGGTTCAATCGTTACTAAAGTTGAAAACAACCGCCCACGCATTGCAAAAGTTCTTTTGGGAGCAGATTTGAATGAAAATGACCGTTATGATTGGGATGCTTCAGAAGCTCCAGTTACAACTGGCGACAGTGAAAAAGATACTAAAAACGGAAAAGCATTCGGAGAATTCAGTTATTTCTCTGCGTTAAATTCTGTATCAGGTAAGGCTCAGTCTATAGTTACTTTGGATTCTTCTAAATTCAAGGTCATAAAAGGACTCTGTATTATTCCAGAATTTGTAGGTGGAAATAATGAGCTTGGTTATATTTTGGAAACTCCTTCTGACTTGGATAATGCAACTTATAATTCAGGAACTGTTTCTGCTATGACATCAAAAGTCTCTATTATTTCAAAAGTAAACAATAAAGGCTCTTATGCTATTGATGGTCAAATTTCAGATTTTGGTGGCGTTGAAATTCCAAATGTAACATCTGGAAATATATCTATAACATTCTGGGATAAAACAGAGGAAACAGAACAAGGAAAAGACAGCCAGTGGGCATTGCTAAAAATACCTGTAGAACTTATGAGTGGAGAACAAGAAGTTCCAGTTCCAACAATTACACCGTTCTATTGGAAGAATAAGAATGATAATAGCGTTTATTTTGAAGATGGAATCGCAAAAGGTCATATTGAATTAGAGGCTGATTTACCAGATGAACCATTTGATGAAATATCTGGAATTTATGACCGTGATCCAAAAGTTTCTGGTCATATTAAGATAGAAGGCTCTGTGACTGATAATGTAAGAATTGCGTCAATTGATATGGGGTTCGGAAAAATTTCTTCTCAGACTCTTGCAGTTTATGAAAAAGGTGAATGGAAATATGAGAATCTTCCTGATGGTGTAGAATCAGTAACTGTTAACGATGAATATATAAGCCAAGACGGACATAAGGTAAATTATGTAATTGTAATTAACTCAGAAAAAATTGCAGATGTTGCGGATACAGATAAGGAAATTAGTATTTCTGCAAAAGACTGGAAAAATAATGAGGGGGCAGGCGATGTTTATAGAATAGATGTTGTTCCATACATTACTCAGGTTTGGACAGATTTGAGTGAATATGAAAGAACTTATGCTTCTATGAATAACCGTGCTTCTACAGGTGAATATCCAGTTAGAGTTGGTGAGAATATTACTCTTTATGGTTGGAATTTATCTAGTTCAACAAGATCTGTAACTGTCGGAAGTAATGAAATTTCTACCACAATTGTTCATAATGATAATTATAGTGATGTAATAAGAAATACAGATTTTGGTTTGCAGTTTGAGCTTCCTAGTATTGCCTCTGGAGAAGTTAATGTAGTTATAAACAATGTTCCAGCTTTGAACAACATTAATAATGATAATTCTCACGGAACAGCAAAAGAAATTTCTGTAACAACAGATACTCAAAAAGCAATAGCTGATTATTCAAATTATTACAACCGCTTGCCAAATAATCAGAATAATAATCTTTTGAACGACAATTTAAAGTTTGATGTTTGGGATTTTAAGACTGCGGTGACTCCAGAGGGGGATAGTGCAGAATTTGTTCACATGAAAGTTGGTCCTTATATGGCTAATAATGCTGAAAAGAGTGGCCGTATTGGCTTTAGTTTTAAGAATGGTGTCGGATATTTCAATATGCCTGGTTATGCTTATGGAACATCTGGAACTGTAACAGGAAAAGTTGATTTGTATGTAAGTACAAAATTGACTCAATATGGGGCAATTCGGATTTGGGATGAAGGTGGTAGCAGTTATTATTATGCTGTCTCTGGAAATCCAAAGGCTCAGAGCGGTTCAAATGGAGATTATTATGTTTATTCGTATAATGTAAATTTTGGAACACATAAAATGGGGATTATTTTAACTTCTTCGGAAGGCTCATGGAATGGTCAAACAGGAGATATTTGGGTAACGGAACCTGGAAAATATTACATTACAACAGAAACTTCATTGCCTTCAAAAGGAAATAATTCCGTTTTGTCATATACAGAATCTTATGATTCTTCAGAACATATATTGTATAGTCATACAAAATTAGGCTCTGCATATCAGGGGTTCACGTATAATACATTTGCTTTTGATAAAAATGGAGAGACTTACGGTACTGCATTAAATTCTGATACATCTGGAAAAGATGGAATGGGTGGAAACTTACAGTTCTTCTCTAGGGCAGAAGCTTATTCTTACGGTGATTATCATGATTTGAATTTTAATTATTACAATAACACAAATGCACGTCGAATTGAAAATATATTTGCCTATAAAGATTCAAAATTAAAATCAGATCAAAAACGAACTCAGTCTCTTTCAATGGCAACTTATACAGATAGTGCTGAAAAAACTTATGTATACAATGCTTATTATGATCATTTGCTTGGTCAGATAACATTCCGAGTTGGTTCTGTAAACGGAAAAGGATATGGAAAGGCAAATGATATTGGTTTAGGATTACAAGATTTGATAGGTTTTATATTATTCAATCAACCTGGAGGAAAAGATTCTGATAAAGGAAAGATAGGTTATGATAATTCAACATATAAAGTTCGAACTTCTACGGATTCTTCATATGTAGGAAATGTTTCTGGAGAATCGGCATATAAATATGTAAGTAAGATTTCTGGAATAACAGGTACTGCTGGTTATGTTGCGATTGGTGCATTGCAGTCATCAGATGCTGGTCGTGCAGTTATTGTATGGTATGATGAGGGCAATAGGGCATTGAAAATGACATCTGTAAGTTTGTCTGAAATATTGTCTGGTATCAACGGAAAATCTTGGTCTGCAACAACAATAAGTACAAAGGGTGGGCAGTATGTTCAGATGTCTATAGATGCAGAAGATGGTATTCATCTTGCATATATGAGTAATTCTGGTGCTGATCTATATTATGCTTATATGCCATCTTATGATAGTTCTAATATAACAGAAATCCTTGTTGATTCTAAAAATGATGTAGGAGATAATTGTTCTATAGATGTTGGTAGAGATGATGAAAGTTCTCCATGGATTCCTGTTATTACCTACAAATCGAATGAAGGAACAAAAACAAAGATTGCTTATCCAGTTGTCTTTGAGAATGGAAAACCAAAAGATGGTGCTACACCAGGTGGATTCTTTACAGGAAATTGGTCTGTTTCAATGCTTCCAACAGAAAATAAATCAACAAATGATCAAATCAATGTTGGTTTGAACAAAGATTGGAACAATGGAGTTATTCATGAATTTGTTAGTGGCACAGATGATACAAATTCTTATACACCAAAAGGACCTTATTCAATATGTAGTTCTGGAATTTTATATGGAAATGGAACAAAGAACCCTGTTGTAGGTTATGCGGTTTCTTCTGGTTCAATCGAAATGGCCCAAAAGAAATAATCCCTTTCATCAGTGATTTTTCAAAAAAGCAAAACAACGGATTTTTGTAAAAATATTACACGAAAATCCGTTGTTTTGTTTGAAAATATTCTGAGATTTTCATGTTGCTAAAAATATTTTGAATAAGAGTTTAAACTTAAAGCCAGGAAATAATTGCGTTCAAAAGGCAGGAGAGTTTTCTTAAAAAGTTGGTAACTTTTAGGCGGAAAGTCAGTAAGCTTCTGTTCAAAAGAAAATCGTATTTTCATTAAGAAATCCTTTTTTACGAGGATCTTTAAAAATAAAGGCAAAGCTTTT
>Ga0256869_1001911_pt1 | contig 10577 bp, 10 predicted proteins | sample RumenRJG_05RNA_FD_186096 | JGI IMG/M metagenome (GOLD analysis project Ga0256869, IMG submission 186096) | Metatranscriptome of bovine rumen microbial communities from Lethbridge, Alberta, Canada - Rumen RJG_05 (Metagenome Metatranscriptome) | ecosystem: Host-associated > Mammals > Digestive... | reverse complement strand
CAACTTCCGGCTCGATCTCGAGCAGCCCCTCCATTCGCGTGACCGCCTGTTTCAGCGCCTCCACACTCCGCAGATCCGAAAGGTCTCCGATGTACGGGGAAGGATAAAAAAGCGAGTCTTTTGCCAGACAAAAAGTATTTTTCAATTCTCCGCCGATTCCCAGCACCCGGCCTTTCCGCTGAAACTGGTCGCCCATCATCAGCGGCAGCGGCGCGTAACCCCGCGAACGCCGGATCATGTACGGCCCGCCGCCGTGCCAGGCCATCACGGAATCATCGGCCCTGAGCCGGATCTTCCTGTTGTTGGAAAGAATGACGTCACACATGCCGCCCAGATTGTTCAGCACATCCGCGTCTTCCCGGCAGATCGGCGCCCCCCGTGGATTGGCGCTCGTCATAACAAAGCAGTCTGTCATCGGCTTCCCGTCCGGGTAGTCAAAGAGCAGCATCTGCACCGGCGCGTACGGCAGCATCGCGCCGATATTCGGGTTGTCCGGCGCGATATCCGCGCACATCCGGACTTCCGGGCCGGATTTCTTTCTTAAAAGCAGAATCGGCTTCTGCGGCCCGTCCAGAAATTTCTCCTGGCCCGGCTCCACAACACATTCACGTTTCAAAGCTTCAAGATCCTTTACCATGACAGCAAAAGGCTTGAACGGCCGGTCTTTCAGCTTTCGCAGCCGGGCCACCGCTTCCGGGTTCGCCGCGTCACAGCAGAGATGAAATCCGCCGATTCCTTTGACGGCCGCGATGCCCCCGTTTCTGAGCACTTCTCTCGTGTAAAGAAGCGCGTCCGTACCGATAACCTCCGGCTTTTGTGCCGCGCCGCCCTCATCCGGACCTGCCACGTCCGCGGTACCGGCCGCGTCCTGTTTCATGCCCCCGCCTTCCGACGGTTTTTGCGTACCTCGAGCCGGGAACTCCGCGCCTCCGGACGAGGTGCCGGCCGCGCCCGCCGCGCTCCGGACAACCGGTTCCCGCGGTGCCAGCCCCGCCGCGTTCCCGCCGCCCGGCTCCAGAATATAAAGCTCGGGGCCGCAGTCATTGCAGCAGACCGGCTGCGCGTGATAACGCCGCGTCTCCGGGTGCGTATATTCATATTCACAGTCCGGGCACATCGGAAACTCGCCCATACTCGTCCGCACGCGGTCGTAAGGCATCGAATCCAGGATCGTGACCCGCGGTCCGCAGGCCGTGCAGTTAATAAACGAATGCAGATAGCGGCGGTCATTTTTGTCAAAAAGCTCTTCCCTGCACCTCGGGCAGGTCGCGATGTCCGGCGAAACAAAAATTTCACCCCGGACCTTCTCGCTTTCAATGATCAGGAATTCGCTGCCTCCTTCCGCCGCGATCACTTTTTCCTCAACCTTCAGGATCTGTGACCGCTCCGGGGCGTCCTCCGTCAGCATCCGCCGGAACAAAGCAACTTCCGCGCCGCTTCCCTCGGCAAAAATCTCAACGTAAGGACCTTTGTTGCAGACGCTGCCGGAAATACCGGCTTTGTCCGCGATCCGCGACACAAAAGGCCGAAATCCGACGCCCTGCACGATCCCGTACACGCGCATCCTTTTTCTGATTCTCTCATTCATCAAATTATATTTCCTACAAGATCTCTGAAATAGAATGTATCCATCTCTTCCGCGTACATCGACCCGGACACGGCATAGTGCGGCAGATTGATCAGGCCCGCGCCGCTGTCCTTCAGCGCTCTCTGAATGACCGGATCGCAGAAGACGAGCGCGTATCCGCGGCTCTTCACTTCTTTGATAAACTCTTCTTCACCTTCCGCGCGGAAGTCGTTCTCCTGCATCAGCTCCTCATCCATCTCAAAGAATGACGCGACGTGCAGGCCGTCACCCAGACTCGGATGAAGCATCAGAATCAGATCACGGATCGCGTTGGCAAAAACCTGCTGGTGCACAATCAGCATCTTGATTCCGTAAAGCTGCTCCATCAGCCCGAAAGTCATATCAGCCGCCTGAATGACGATCGGCTGCTGATCCAGCACAAAACCGGTTTTATACGGTATGCCGTATTTTTTCTCCAGCGCGCGCGCCGGCACAAGCCCGGACGGAGATACAACATAATTCAGGCTGGTGCTGTCCGCGTTCAGAAACTCAGGCAGTCCGCCGCCCATACCGAAACAGGCCACGCTCTTGTGCCCGCTCGTCAGCAGACGATCGCGCATCATTTCCATACTGTCCAGCGCCGGTATATCGAGCGGCGTTGCGCCCCAGATCCCGACCTCCGGCACCGACGGCCTCTTCTGTTCAAGTTTTTCAACCAGCTTTCCGGCCGGCGTCAGCTCAGTGCCATTCTTAATTTCCAGTTTTCCCTTCTCAAGAAGATTGAGGATGGCCTTGTACGCTTTGATCTGACCCTGCTCATACGTGTCGATCCCGTACGTCTCGATGTAAATCGTCGGAATTCCGTATTCCTTCTCGGACAAAGCGCAGATCGCCTTATAATCCGTCGCGATGACCGCCGGTACCGGCGTCCCGATCAGCGCGATAAAGTTCGCGTCCGTCGTTTCCACCGCGCCGCCGAGCTTTTCGATCAGCTTCTCATCCCGGCCCAGGATCGCGTCCATGTCGCGAAGTCCGGCAGAATAGATCGCGCTTGATTTGGTGAACCATCTCGGCTCATCAAAACCGCAGATATTTCCGGTGCATCCTCCCGCATCGGTTACAATGATGATTCCGCCAAGCTCGTACAGGACGGAAACCGCGCCCGACTGATCCGGCGCAAACGGCGAAAGATATTTGAAAAGTCCTTTCATCAGATGTATTCTCCTTTCCTTTCAGAAGGATCTCCCGGCATATATTTCAACGAACTTTCCAGGCTGTGCTTCGCAGCCTGTCCTTTGTCCGCACCCTCAAGGACATCCTCAAGTTCCTTAATAAAATCCACAAAAGCTCTGAATCCGAACGGCTGCTTCTCGCTGCTCCATTCAATGCTTTTTGCCGACGGGCAGTAACCTGCCGCGTCCTTTCCGATCGCGACATCGACCCCGCCCGTGTCTTTATAATGAATCATTGACGGCGAAATGCCTGTGTAGACCTTTGTCTCCGGGCTGGCCGCCGCCAGTCGGTTGATAAAATGATAGTCGTCCGGCGTGACATTCGCGTAAACGGCTTTGACCTTCATGCCCATCTCCGCGAGCGACGCACCCATTTCATACGGATTGGCGTTGATCATTTCCCCGATCGCGAACGTCAGTCCTTTGTATTTGCTGACAAAGCGATCCCGTGCGGCCTGCGCTTCCTCGTAGTATTTCTGATCGTCAAAGGTCACTCCGAGCGCGGACCCGAGCAGCATGTACTGGTTATGAATCTTCTCCGGATTGAACAGGCGCGGAAACTCGATGTACGGCATCCCCAGCCGGTTCTTCAGATCGTCCGCCGCAAAACGCGACTCCGCGTCCAGCATCAGATTGAAATTGGCCGCGCCCATTTCCAGATAATCCTCCAGCGTTTCCATCTCCGAGACCTGGTTGATCTTTTTGACGCCGACGCTCCGGAGCAGGCTGAACAGCTCACTTTCCTGATCCATCGGTGTAAAGAAGCCCATGATGTTCACCATGTCCGGCTGGATTTCTTTCCTCTCAAGCAGCGAATAAAGCGTCTGCCGGATCGCGGTCATCGGCGGCTTGCGCCCCTCGCGTTCCAGCGCGTACATATAACTCGGCACCACGATGACGCCGGCCTCCTCTTCACATTTCCGGCAGACCCTTTCCAGATCGGTCCCCAGAAGCGCGTCGACACAGGTGATGCAGATGACGACGACTTTCGGCCTCGGTTCAGCCGTCTCCACGATCTCCCGGACGGCCGCCGGGATTCTTTCCAGATGTCTTCCCGTTACGACGTCGGTCTCGGTCATCAGCAGATAAAACATTCGGTCCGCGTACCCCTCTTCGCTGCTCAGGATTGTTGAATTCCTGCCGCAGCACCCCGGTGAAACGAGCAACATCACCGATTCCGGCATGACCAGACCGGCTCTTTTGACGCCAAAGCCGATCGCTCCCGGTGAATTGTAGGAGATGGTGGCCGGCGAACTGTAAATCAGATGACAGGCCGGGATAAACTCATCCGGAATATTCTCTTTTCCCAGTTCTGCCAGTTTCCCGACAGTAATGTAATAAGGTTCTCTGATCATAGTAGCCCTCAGTTCTTCTCATCACCCTGTTATCCGCTTCCGCAGCGCCGCCTCAGGCCGCGGGCCCGTATGCCGCGTGCCGTCCCCCGGTCCGGTCCCTGCGCGCGGCGGGCCGCCCCCGGCTCAGTCTCCGCGCGGGTGCCGGGCGTTCAGCTTCGGGCGGCGTGCCGGCAGTGTCGTTCCGGCGGTTTTATCCGGGCCGCGCTTCCGGCCCTTCATTCCGGCCCGGCGTATTGTTCCGGCCGTGTCGTTCCGGCCTTGTGCTTCCGGCCGCGATGCTCAGAATAACAGTTCTTCCTCTTCGTTTTTCTTTTCTTCCTGCTTCTCTGCGTCCTGCAGAAGAAGCCCGGCGAGATCAAGAAACTTCCGGCTGACCGGAAGCGTCGGATCCGCCTCGATCACGGTCATGCCCTGATCCTCCGCATGGTTGATATCATCGCTTCTCGGAATATCCGCAATGATCTCCAGCCCGCGTTCCTCCGCGAACTGTCTGACTTTTTCCTCTTCATCCGGTACGTTGCGCCGGTTCATAATGATCCCGCGCACCTTGGCGTAGCTTCGGTCCTCAAAATTCCGCACCGCTTCATTAATATTGTTCGCCGCGTAAAGCGCCATTTTCTCTCCGGACGTAACGATCAAAATGATATCGGCGTACCCTTCGCGGATCGGCGCGGCAAATCCGCCGCAGACGACATCGCCCAGTACATCAAACAGCACGATATCCGGTTTTTCCAGTTCAAAGAGCTCCAGATCCTCGAGCAGATTGAAGGTGGCTATGATGCCGCGCCCTGCGCAGCCGAGCCCCGGCGTCGGCCCTCCGGTCTCGATGCAGCCGACGCCGCCGAACCCGGTCCTCATGATTTCGTCGAGACCGGGGTCGGTGTCATGTTCCCGCATGTAGTTCATGACGGGCTCGAGCGGATGGCCGCCCAGCAGATTGATGGTTGAATCCGCCTTCGGGTCGCATCCGATCTGGATCACCTTTTTGCCGAGTACCGCAAAGGCGGCCGACAGATTGCTCGTCATCGTTGATTTTCCGATGCCGCCCTTTCCGTAAACTGCGATTTTCAGCATGGTATTCTGATTATCCTTTCTGAATCATTGATTTTGCTGTTACATTTTCAATTCTTCCGATCTGTCCTGTCAGCGCGTTCATTGCGTCCGTATCACCATCAATAAGCAGCGAAATCACGGATACGCCTCTGTCTTTGTACGGAATTCCCATACGCGCAACGATCAGGTCATTGTATTCATGAATGACCGCATTCACTTCATCCGCTTTTGTCAGATCTTCAACAACGATCCCGATGATTCCCAGTTTCTTTTCCATTATCGGTTCTCCTTTCACATCGTGCCTGACGACCGGTCAAAGAGCAGAAAGCCAGCCAGCTTCCGCCGCACCCCCGCGGGCAGGAAACAGCTTCCTCCGCATCTCCGCGGGCAGGAAACAGTCTCTTCCGCACCCCCGCGGGAAACAAAACAGCCTCCCCCGCGTCTCTGCGGGAAAGGCTGATACTTTACGCAATACGCTGCCAGCTTCCCGCTCGGATCACCTTACAGTCAGGAACAGTTCTTAAATTGATTATATAATTATAACATATTTTAAGTATGAATAGTACGTATATTGATGTTTCAATATATAATTATTACACCACAAAGCAGAATAATAACACGTAATCGGAATTTTTATGAAGTTTTTCTGATTTGTCAAAGGTTTGCTTTGCCGCGGGTTCGCCTTGCAGTGGGGTTACTATGTCAAAGGTTTGCTTTGCCGCGGGTTCGCCTTGCAGCGGGGTTGCTTTGCCGCGGGATTTGGTGCAGCGCTTGCCCCCCCTCTTCAGGTTTACCATAATTCCTGTGACGGTTATTTTTTCCGTTTTTTGATCTATTTTATGTTCCGGAAAAGTTTTTCATATTTATACGCAGCGGCAAATGTTTATTCGCCTATTATTGGCTTAAAATGAAGCGATCAGCACGGTTCTCCGAACAATTGCAGAAAAAACTGCTGATCGCACCTTTTATTTTTAAACACTGCGATGTTGTTGCAACGACAATTCTGAGCTTCCCCAAACCGTTAGATACCTTTTTTTCCGGAAGGGAATATAGATTCGATTCCGGAAAAAAAACCCGTCACAGGCCGGAAAACGCGCTGAATGATTATGCAATACTCCGGGACCGGGAGCGGACGTATTTTGGACAGTCTCATCAGCAGCCTGAAACCGTCAGAATTATCTTGCATCTGTTCATTATATAATTACCGTGGTATACTACATACAGAACGATCACTGAAGGGAGGGGACTTGTATGAATGCAGGTATTCTGAAGGAATTGACCGGCGGAATCCTTGACATTTTAGGAGAAAAAGTCAGAGAGATTATTCTTTATGGTTCTTTTGCAAGACAAACCGCTTCGGAGGATTCTGATGTAGATGTTGCCGTATTAATATATGAGCCGATAAATCGAAAAACAGAAGACAAGCTGTCTGATTTTATTGTGGATATGAATTTAAAATACAATAAAGTATTTTCCGTAATGGATATTGATTGTAATCATTTTGATGCCTGGATCAATTTCATCCCGTTCTATCAAAATGTCAAAAAAGAGGGGGTATCTTTATGGAAGGCAGCTTAGGAGGATCATCCCGTTTATGTTAACAAAGCCGAAAGTGTAATAAAAATGGTTTCGAAATACATTACTGCAAATGAAATAAAGTAAAAGACAGTCACAGGAAGGAGAACACAATGAGTTCCAAGAAAACGAGAAAACGTTACAAGAAAGACTCTTATACGGATACCAGCAGCACGAAGAACAAGCTCTGGATCAAAGTCGGCGTCATCGTGCTCGCCGTAATGATGGCCATCATGTTCAGCATTCCGGCAATTTTATATTTTCGTTAAAACAGAATCTTCCGCGCAGTGCCGCACAGGCGGCACCGCCGGAAGATTTTTGGCGCTTTAGCTGGACGTAAACCCCTGGTTCTACCAGGGGTGAGTATTCTTTTAGTCCAGTTCCGCCAGAATATCCGGGAACGGCTCAAGACTCCGCTTCAGAATCCCGTTCATCAGCGCGATTGCGATCCCGTAATTGGTGATCGGCACCCCGCGCCGTCCGGCAAAGTCCAGACGATAGTTCATTTCACGTTCGTTCAGCATACACCCGCCGCAGTGCAGCACCAGGGCATATTGTTTCAAATCGTCCGGAAAGTCGCCGCCGGAGCTCGTATCGAACTCAAGATCAAAGCCGGTAAATTTTTTGATCATCTTCGGCAGCTTGTCCGTGCCGATGTCGCCGCACTGCCTGTGATGCGTACAGCCCTCGGAAATCAGCAGGCGGTCATTTGCGCCCAGTTTCTCAAGACAGGCCGCGCCCTGGACGACCGTGCGCAGATTTCCTTTGTACCGCGCGAACAGGATCGAAAACGAAGTCAGCATGATGTCGTCCGGAACGATTTCGGCGACTTTGCCAAACACCTGCGAATCGGTGATGACCATTTTCGGTTTTTTCGACAAAGACTGCAGCGTTTCGGCGAGCTCCGCGTCGCGCGTGACCACCGCGGATGCGCCGGCTTCCAGAATATCCCGGATCGTCTGCTGCTGCGGCAGGATCAGGCGGCCCTTCGGGGCGGCTTTGTCGATCGGGATTACGAGCACGATGACGTCGTTCGGCTCGATCAGGTCGCGGATCAGCTGCTTCTGATTCCCGGCCGTGCCGGCAAAGCGGCCGATCATTTCTTTCAGTTCAAAAATATTAATGTCCTTTTCCGCGCTGATCAGGATCGAACGCTCGCCCTGTTCCGCTCCTCCGCCGGCCTCGCCCGGAGCCCCGCTCTCTGAACCGGCAGCACCCGGTTTCCCTGCCTCCGGCTGCCCGTCACCGGCCTGCATCTGCCCGTCCTCAAGCAGATCGCACTTATTATACGCGATCACGTACGGAATTTTCCGCTCCTCAAAAAGCCCGATGAGCTCTTTGTCCGCGTCGGTCAGCCCGCGCGTCACGTCCGCGACGAGCACCGCGATATCGACCCCGTGAAGGACCTTCTTTGTCCGTTCGACTCGCAGGTCACCAAGCGAGCCTTCATCGTCAAAGCCCGGCGTATCAATGATTACAACCGGCCCCAGCGGCAAAAGCTCCATCGATTTCCTGACCGGATCGGTCGTCGTTCCCTTCACGTCCGAAACAACGGCAATCCTTTGTCCGGTAATGGCGTTGACAACACTTGATTTTCCGGCGTTTCTGATTCCAAAAAAGCCGATATGGATCCGTTCTGCGGATGCTACTTCATTCAGTCCCATTTATACAACCTCTTTTCTGATATCTCCCCGGTCGGTCACGATCTGATATCCGATCGTACTCATCCGTAAATCGAGACAATGCCTGCACTGAGCCGATTCATCGCCCGTACAGATTTTGTCGTTATACAATTTATACTGCTCCCGCACCTCGGTCGGCGAAAGATTCGGCATGATGACGTTGGCGCCGGCCTGCACGCCCTTCTCGCGGCCCCGCGGATCGATCGTTCCGAGCGCGGTCGTCGCCGGCAGAAGAACCGGCGGATGGATCAGCCGGATGATCGACAAAAAGTAAAGCGTCCAGTCCAGCGTACCGGCCGGTTCGTCGCGGAACGGCGTGTCCTTATGCGGAATAAACGGTCCGATCCCGCACATCTCCGGCTTGAAAGTCTCCAGAAATTTCAGATCCTCCGCCAGCGTACGCGTCGTCTGATACGGACTTCCGACCATAAAGCCGGCCCCGACATCGTAGCCGATTTCCCGCAGAACCTGCAGGCAGTGCATCCGGTTGTCAAAAGACATCGCCGCCGGGTGCAGCTTTTCATAATGCGCTTTGTCCGCCGTCTCATGGCGAAGCAGGTACCGGTTGGCCCCGGCGTCAAAAAGCCGCTGGTAGCTTTCGCGGCTTCGTTCGCCGAGCGAAAGCGTAATCGCGCAGTCCGGGAATCTTCCGTGAATCTTCGCGACCAAATCCGCCAGAACATCGTCCGTGTAATACGGATCCTCGCCGCTCTGCAGCACAAAAGTCCTCAGCCCGAGCTCATACCCTTCTTCGCAGCACCGGAAAATTTCATCCGGCGAGAGGCGGTACCGCTCCAGATTCGCGTTGCTCCTGCGGATTCCGCAGTAATAGCAGTCGTTTTTACAGATATTGCTGAACTCGACGATCCCGCGCAGAAAAATCTCATTCCCGTAGATGCGCCGGCTCACAGCCGAAGCCTTCTCCGCAAGCAGCGCCTGCGCCTCATCCGTCTTATTCACGATCAAATACTCATATTCATCGACCGACAAAGAATGTTCCCTCTCCAGCCGCTCGATCAGTACCAGTAATTCCCCGTCCATTCTTGCTCTCCGTTCTGCTTTCGCTCAATTCTGTTCCGTATTATAATTATTAATGACCAGATTGAAGGCATTTCAAACACGCAAAATCAAACATATCAAAAAAGTATGCTTTTAATTTTCCGGCTCCACTCGGAAACCAGCCTTTCAAGTGACCAGACCGCGTTGGCCGGACTGGTAGACGGCAGCTTCACGGACGCGATCCCAATTTCCGGAAAAAACTGTTTTCTGTAGATTTCGGCCGCCTTGCCGCCGTTTGTAAAAATCCCATCCGTAATCTTTGTCCGATCCAAAAGCGGTCTCAGGTCGTTCACCCGGACATCCCGAATCGAATCGTCGCTCGAACCCGTGATCGTACAGCTTTCAATCACATCCCAGAGCGCAATATGGTTTCTCAGCAGAAAGTCCTTTTTTTCCGCTGCGGTTTCCGGAACCGTATCCTCACAGACGGCCGCCATGACTTTCCAGAAGCGGTTGCGCGGGTGCCCGTAATAAAAGTTTTGCTCCCGCGACTTCACAGAAGGAAAACTCCCCAGGATAAGAATTCTTGAGTTGCTGTCAAAAACCGGCCCAAACCGGTGATAAATCCGTTCTTTTTCACGGCCGGGCTGCCCGGGCTGTTCATACCGGTCGGGCTGGCCGGATCTGTCGGACCGGTCGGGCTGGCCGGATCGATTGGGCTGGCCGGATCTGTCGGACGGGCCGGGTTGGCCAGATCGGTTGAATTGTTTCAGGTTCAGTTTACGTTTGTCTTTCATTATTCTATTTGTCCTGCAGCATCCATCGGCACGACCGCAAGTTTTTTCCCAAGAGGCGCGAGAAGCTTTATAACCGTATCGATCGTCGGATTTGTAGTTCCCTTTTCCATGCGCACAATCACGGGTTGGCTTACGCCACTAAGCTTTTCCAAATCCCGCTGGGAAAGCCCTTTTTCGTTTCTAGCCTTAATTAATTCACAAATCAGAGCAACCCGCAGATCGCTTTCAGCAATCTCCTCTTTGGTGAAAGCTTTCTTTTCAAAATCTTCCCAACTGCTGCCAACCGGGCTGTGACTCATTCCATCTCACTCCTTTTG
>Ga0256869_1001910_pt1 | contig 10586 bp, 3 predicted proteins | sample RumenRJG_05RNA_FD_186096 | JGI IMG/M metagenome (GOLD analysis project Ga0256869, IMG submission 186096) | Metatranscriptome of bovine rumen microbial communities from Lethbridge, Alberta, Canada - Rumen RJG_05 (Metagenome Metatranscriptome) | ecosystem: Host-associated > Mammals > Digestive... | reverse complement strand
GGGTAGAGCAATGCGGCTTTTTGAAAATTATGAAATTTTCGGAAGGAAAGCGTGCGGAAATGGAAGACAAGGTATGCATCATATGAAGCAAATGAAGGTTCTTCTCGTGACATGCTTTCTTTTTTTATGTTTTGTGATGCTGCCAAATTTCGCATGGGCGGATGAAGCATCAGGCAAGGGAAGTATCACGGTCGAGACGAAGATCAATGATAAAGCAATCCAGGGCATGGAGGTGCGACTTTATCAGATCGGCACCAGACAAGACGGTGAATTCGTTTTAAACGAAGCCTATAAGACAGATGATACTAAGAATTTTGATACTGAGTTTAATGAAGATCTTTCGAAGGATTTCGTGCTGACGGCGGATTCGCTGAAGGATTATGCAGAAGCCTTCGTGAAGCTTTCAGATGGTAAGACGCCGACGGTATCCGGTACGACGGCTGCAGATGGCAAGGTTACACTTGAAGCGCCGATCGGGCTTTATTTTCTTACCTATGTTCCGCATGACGGTGTGACGGCTTCGCCGGCTATCCTATCGGTGCCGCGGATTTATGAAAACGCTGAAAAATCGTTAGTTACAAATTACGACTTTCCGGTAGAGGCGAAATGCAAGGGTCCGGATACCCCGACCCAGCCGGAAACCACGACTCAGCCGGAAACTACACCGACCCAGCCGGAGACGACGCATCATGACCATGATCATGATGAGCCGGAGACCACACCGCATGAGACACCGACGACACCGGAAACCACTTCTCCACAGGAAGTTCTCGGTGTGAATCGTCTGCCGAAGCCGGTACAGGATGTCGTGAAGCAGGTGCTTGGCGCAACCCGTAAGGCAAAGACCGGTGACTATTCGGAGATCATGCAGCTCGGTGCAGCCACATTCGGTGGTATCGCCATCATTATCCTCTGGGTTGCGATTTACAACGACAGACGGAAGAAGCAGAAGGAACAGGACTAAAGGACAGCAGCTTTTATGACAGAAGAACAGGCCATAAAAACTGAATATTCGGATAACGAGGCAGAACCAAAGGCACCGGAAACGGTACTGGAGGAGAATGCTTCCACGGATGCTAGCGCAGTAGAGACTTCGCAGGCAGGCAGCAAAACCGATGATAACCTCGAAGTAAACTCTGTGTCAGGAGATGCAGATGCCGAAAAGAAATCGGAAACGAACGGGCATTCTGTAGAGCATGAAGCTGCCGAAAAGCATCCGGTGAAAAAGCATAATCCGAATGCGACACATAGTTTGAAGAAACCGAACGGTTCAAAGAGCCATAGTGGAAAAGGCACGAATGGTCATACCTTGAAAAGCGTGAACGGACAAGCTGCCAAGGGAACGAAGGGCACTAAAGGTGCAAGTAAAGCGCCGAGGCGGAAGAAGACGATCTATGAAAAAATCCGAAACTTCCTAGGCGTCATGGCAGTTGCCTTTGCAGTGGCTGTGCTCGTCACGCATTACTTCCTGCCGATCGTTTCTGTGGAAAGTCCTTCGATGGAGGGCACAATCCACGAAGGAGATGTGGTACTTGGTGCCACACAGCATGATTACAATCATGGTGACATAATCATCATGTATGTAAACAACAAATTGATGGTCCGCCGCCTGATCGCCTCCAGTGGTGATGAGGTGGATATCCGTGACGATGGTACAGTTTATGTCAATAAGCAGACCGTCGAACAGGATTACGTCACGGAGCCGACACTTGGAAACTCGGATCTTGAGTATCCGTACACGGTACCTGCCGGACAGTTCTTCGTCCTCGGCGATAACCGTAAGGATGCCGTCGATTCGAGGATGTCTCAGTTTGGGTGTATCGCGAAGGAGCAGATCGCCGGCAAGGTAATCTTCCGCGTCTGGCCGATCACGAGTTTCGGACTGTTGAAGTGATGTGGTTCGACAAGATACTGAAAAAGTTTGCTTGCAGAAGCTTCGAACCATATCGAACATTTAACTTGTGAAAACACGTGAAGTACTGATTTACGACAGACTTCCGGTTTCAATATATAGATAGAAACGCCTGATGGAAGCATTGGGCAACTGAAATAGAGTGAGTAAAAGAGGGTAGCAGAATGAGATCAAGAAGGAAAGTTCAAAACAGAATGAGCGTTTTGAAACGGACCGGTAAGAAGAACGTCCTTGCACTGGCACTGGCCATCGCAATGGTTTCTTCAACCGTAGCCGGCGAGCCGCTTTCCATCCATGCATATGCAGATGAAACAAATGCCATCAGTTCTTCCGATGATGGATCTTCGAAGAGTGATGCAAGCTCTGAGAAGAGCACTTCCGTAAAGGAAGAAAAGACAACGTCAAAGGAAGAAAAGACGGAGACAAAGACAGAAAAGTCTTCAGAGGAAAAGTCCGGGACATCTGTTGCAGCGAAGTCTGCCATCCAGATCGTAACAGAGGCAGAGAACAGCGCTTCCTCTGATACGAAGTCCTCTGACGTAAAGCTCGGTACATCTGATAACGATACGAAAGCAACTGAAAAGGATAATGCTTCCGGCCAAAAGTCATCCGGCTCTACCGGGAACACTTCTGCTAACTCCTCTTACGATAAGTCTACAGAAGCGACGGGCACAGGCGCTTCTCAGTCAAGCGAAAGCTCCAAAGAAAATACAACTGAAACTGAGATAACTACCACCGATGCTGCAAAGAGCGGCACGGCTTCTTCTGATGCAACGACTGCAGCAAATACATCGACTGGCGCAAGCACTTCCACTGACGTGAATGGTTCTGCATCAAAGGGTACAGGTGCGTCCACAAGTACAGGTTCGTCCACAGGTGCTGCTTCAACTGGTGCGGGTGCCGTTCCAGAGACAACTGCACCGGAGACCAATGCACCTGAAACCTCTCAAGCAGAAACAACTGCAGCTGTAGAAACAACAGAAGCTGAGACTACTGCTCCTGAAACCACAGCAGAGCTTGATGAAGAAGCAGAGAAGAAGGCAGAGTCTGCCCGGATCCGTAAGGGCATCCTCGCGGCAGATACCGCTGCCCGTAAGGCAAAGCTTGGCAAAACCGGCTCCTGGAAGTCATCTATCTTTGATTTCGTGAAGCACCTTTTCTACATCAATGTGGTCGCTGACGCTGAGAACGAAGCTGACGATGTAGAGGACGAAAGCATTAGCGAGATGGAGGTTTCCGAGGACGATATCGACGATTATAGTGTCGACCTCGGGAAGGACTATACCGCCAATGTCGTCGATGATGAGGATCATACGAGCGGCAAGAACTGCTTCACATCCATCATCATGGCGCGCAAGGTGTCCGGCAAGTGGAAGGCACAGAGTGAGTTCCATGACGAGGACAGTGTGCGCATTAGCCTCGCTGTCAGCATCCCGAGCGATGCGATGGACGAGGACAGTCGCGTGTTCTATTATCAGCTGCCGTCAGCTGTCACGATTTCCGAAGAGCAGAGTGGCCTCATGAAGCGGGACGATATCGTCATCGGTAAGTATGTGCTGACCGAGGATGGTATGCTCGTCGTGAAGCTGACAGATAATATCTCCGTAAACCAGAAGTTCCGCGGCATCATTGTGTTCGACGCAGAGCTCGCAAAGGCAGACGACCAGACGATGGAGAAGATCGATTTCGGCTCTTTCGTATTTATCCTTCATGATGGTGTGTCCAATGACTCCACAGACGGCGATGCGGAGGATATCGATGCTGATGTAACGGATGAGACGGAACCGACAGACACGGTACAGGACGATGCCAATAAGGTTGCGACGGAATCGGAAATCGATGCGGATGGCGAGCTCAATACCCGTGCCGGCGTTCTCAGAGTTTCTAACCGTATCGTAACCGCTTCTGCAAACTTCCCGGCGGAAACTTTCCCAATCGGCACGAAGATGCAGGTCGTACGGGTCAAGAAGCCGTCAGAACTTAAGACATTAAAGACAAAGGTTGATGAACAGCTCGAGAACGAGAACAGTGGCAAGATCGCAAAGGATATCTATGCCTACGACATCAGCTTTATTTACGATGGAGAAAAGATCGAGCCGCTGAACCCGGTCGATATTTCGCTGTCCTTTAATAAGTCCCAGGGCAAGCCGAAGGCAACGAAGGCAGAGGATCCCGAGAAGGCCGAGTGGAAGATGTTCCATGCGACTGAAGATGGAGAAATTGCTGAGAAGACAGATGTTGCTGAGGATACAAGCGAAGAAACGCAGGAAGACGAAACTCTAGAGTCTGTTAAATCTACAGCGACAGAATCTGCCGAATCGGCTGATCAGAACAATGCTTCAGCAGAAGATGCTTCCACGACAGAAGAGACTACTTCGGATGCTTCCGAAAACGCTGATACAATAACAGAAAACCATGTAACTGATCTCGTAACGGAGAACAGCGTGCTGCATGACATTACAGAAGATGCAGAGGTATCTACCGACAGCGACAATACCGTCGTTCATAAGGTGGACTTCTCTTCGGATGCGTTCTCTGTATATGTACTTGCTTATACGGTCGACTTCCATTACGGCGATTATACATGGTCTATGGAAGGGGAGCAGTCTGTCCTGCTATCTGAGCTGTTCAAAATTCTTGGCATCGAGAAGGAGGTTAAGGATGTTGAGAACGTGACATTTTCTAATACTGATCTTGTAAACGTAGAGAAGGTTACAGATGATTCTGATAATCTTGTTGACTGGAGACTTACTTCACTTGAACCTTTTACCAGTGAAGAATTATTGACTATAGATTTTTATGACGGCCATAAGATTTCAGTAGTTGTAACTGATGATCAAACTACAGGCATTGACCTTACAAGTTATATTAAAACAGTCACTCTACAGAGAAAAGGGCAGTATGAGCAGACTTGGTCAGATATAACGAATGGAGTGCTTGAGTCTGATAGTGTACGTTTTAATATAACATATTCTCTTCCTGCTGGAACCATTAAGGACGCTTCAACAGAAGCTGGAAGAACACTTGTTTATCAGGTACCTAATAATTTCTCTGCAATTAAGGGAGATAGTGGTAAAGTTCTGGATGATAGTAATAAAGAGGAAATAGGTACATACGAAATCACTGCTGACGGGAAAATCAAGATTATTTATTATGAAGCTTTTGCTGCAAAGAATGTTGGAAAAGATGGACAAAAGATAGATGGACATATTTCGTTCTCTGCTGAAGTAAAGAATATTAAAACAGATGATTCAGGCAGTACAACTGTTAAGTTTATTGACAATCTAAAATTTGGTATAACAATTACAGATAGAACATTTAATACAGAAGATTTACAGGTTAACAAGGGCGTTTCCAGCTATGATGAAAAAACTGGAATTGCTACATATACAATTACAGTTACGAGCAAAAACGGTACGGCGACAGCTCCAGTTGTTACTGATGTATTGAATGGCGACCTTTATTATAATGTAAACGGTCATTCTATAAAAATCACAAGAAATAATCAGGATGTTACTTCTAATGCCAGCATTGATTATCAAACGTCTAATGGCAATAGAATAGAAGATAATGCCCAAAAGCTAGTCATTACTCTTCCTGGCAAGATGGAAGCAAATGATACTTATATTATTACATACGAGACATTTCTAAAAGATTATGAAGGATTAAATGGGTCGAAGAATGCCGAAAATACTGTAAATGTAGAAGCACAAAATGAACATGGCGGCAAACTTTCTGATGATGCATCTGTGTCTGTTACCTTCAATCGCAATGTATTAAATAAAACAGGTGTAAAGAATCCTGATGGCACTGTGACATGGACAGTTACAGTGAATGAAAGCAAAGTAGATATTAGTGGATATACTCTTTCTGATTTTTTGAATGATGTTGAATATAAAGAAAATGTTTCGATAAAGGATTCTAATGGAAATGTAACGACCGTACAACTTCCATATACATTTCCATCTGGATCTTCTGATACCTATACGATTGAATATATAACAAGAGGTGATTATAAAGCTGGTGCATGGGGAGCAGTTAATAAAGTCGTATTAACAAAAGATAACAATGAAATCACCAAAGAATATACTGTTGGCGATGGTTCTGGCCAACAATTTAATCCATTGACCAAAACAGCAGAGGAACTTTCTGTAAATAATAATACTGCAACGATAACGTGGAAGGTCAGGATAGACGCGACAAAGGGTTCTCTTACTTCTGGAAGCTATTATAATGATGTTCTTTGGAATGATCAGTATTTGACAGATAATCAAATTACGGAGTTAGAGAATAATGTTAAAAGTGCTCTAGAGAAGATTGGCTTTAATTCGGGAGATTACAGTCTTACTGGTCAGAACCCAGATGAATCTGTGGAAAATTCTGCTAGCGAAAACTATTCCAACGATAAGAATTTCCGTATCACGTTCAAAAAGGAAGTGCCTAAGGGATCAATTATTGAATTCACATATCATGCAACATCACCTGTATCAAATGATGAGTTGCAAGATGGTAAGAAATTTGCAAATCGTGGCTTATTTAGTGATGGAACGAAAAATATGGAAAGCAATCCGGAAATTAAATATGAACCGGTTGTGAAGAAACTTGATCATGTTGCGAATAAAACGGAAGATACTAAACATGATTTCTATGATTATGATAAGGATGATAGTGATTTAAGTAGGAAAATATCCTATGGCGGTTATATGGCATGGGAGATTCTCGTACGAATTCCAAGTGATGCAGTGGCACCCGTTACGATTCAAGAGAATCTGCCTGCCAATGCTACGTTTAAGGACCTCGAACTTCGTGTTGAAGATGGAATAGGTACAAACTGGTTTCAGGCACAGGATTCGGAAGGAAAAAATTATATATGGAGTGCATCTGCTAATGGAGCAAACTATCGTATCCCAGCTGTTAAGAATAGTGATGGATCGATGACAATAACTTTGGACAAAGATTTTGTAGAATATGCAAAACAGGATAAAGTATTGCATTTTGTGATTCGGGCACAGGCGAATAGCGATATTGATTGGTCTAATGAACATGCAGAAATTTTCAAAAATGAAGTTGTTATCAAAGATAAGGATGGGAAAGAACTTGGTCGGGATACACAGCAGCAGACGTTCACAAAGTCTACTGAAGATGTTGTTATTAAAAAGACAGCCTCGGTAAGTGAAGAAGAAAAAAATCTTAACCGTGTTCATTATAGAGTAATTGTTAATCCAGAAGGAAAGGATCTTTTGGAGAATAGCAATACTCTAACATTTAAGGATACTCTTCCATATGATATTAGTTGGAGTGATCACAACTCATGTAGAGTCGATTTAGTCCCTAATTCTGTTCACGTTTATCATTTGAATAACGATGGATCAAATGGTACGGAGTTTAACATTGCCGAAATACCATATACATATGAAAATAAAGCTGGAAGCTATGCAAATGGAAGAATTTGTGAATTGAATATTACCATTCCGGATTCTACAGCTATGGTAATTGAGTATGTATATGAGGTGACCGGAAAAGAAGGAGATAACATCGGTTTAAATAATACGGCAACACTTGAAGGAACATCTGATGGGAATCACTCATCTGGAACTTATACTAATGTTAATGTTGTCACTAGTAATGCAGGCGCTGTAGCAAGTGGAATCAATATTTATAAGGTAGATGCTGAAAATAATGGCATTTACTTGAATGATGCAAAATTCCAGATTTTTAAATACAATGGCTCAAAATATGTTCTTGTTAGTGAAGATAAATATATTACTGGTCCACAAAATGGAGATGGTTACTCAGACGGTAAATTAAATTTATCTAATTTTGATGGATTCGATTACAATACTGCATATTACTTAAAAGAAACAGATGCGCCTGAAAATTATAACCTTGCTGAGGATACTTATTTCTATATTTATAATAGTGATGTAAGTAAATATCCAAGTGTTATGCCAAGTGATTTTAAGGGAGAAAGACTAGTAGATGGAGCAATCATAAATGTAAAAGATGAATCAAATGTGACATCGATTACAGTGAATAAGAAGTGGTTTCATGATAATGGAGATGCATTTACACCAGAAACTGGTTCCATAAAATTTGAACTGTATAAGAAATATATAAGTGAAGGTTCAGATGATAAGGAAATCAAGGGATATATGCACATCTATAATGATGATAGTAACATGGTATGGAAGCATGAAGTATTCTATGCTAATGTTGGGGACACTATTACGATTATATTGAATCCGGGTAGTTATCAGGTTGATAGTAATAATATGACATCCAAAACAATGGCTGTTTATCCTTTGTTTGATAAAGATAATCCTGATTGGAAAGGTGATATAATCGAAACAGTAGCACCGGTAAAAGAGGGCAATGATTACGTCTATAAATTTACCGTTAAAGAATCTTATAAAGATGCATTTACCATTTGCTTGAATAATGGATATTTACCGACTGATTACAATTATGAGACGTGGCGGAACTATAGTCGGTATTCTGTTCAAAGTCCTGCGGATTTAGTTCCAAAACCAAAGGATGTTAAGATCAAGACCGATGAAATTAAGGCTTCTGATGGATGGAGCAAAACAATATATAAGCTTCCGAAATCTGAGACGATAAATGGAGTTAAATATGATTGCATTTATTCTGTCAAGGAAATAGAAGTTTCAGGCTGTACCGTTGACTATGAAAACAATGATGTAGCAAATGGCTTGATTACAATTAAGAACACTGAATTGCCGGGTTATTATTTACCAGCTACAGGGTCAAGGGGTACTACATGGATTTATCTGCTTGGAAGCATTATTCTGCTGCTTGGTGCAGAATGGTATCTTATTACGCATAAGGAGGTGAGTCGAAAGTGAGATTCGATCATGTCACCTTACGGGAGCGCGGCTCACCACTTTGTGGATTAGCGCTTTAGTGCTACAAAATATTGTATTTATAAAATACAATGAAATACTTATAAATACTCTTAAAAATAGAATTTGATTCTTGAAGTTAATTTTATTTTTAGTATTATGAGTAAGGATTAAAAATATAGACAGCATGGAAAGGCATGCAGGGGATTTGTTTAGTATTATTTCTATTTTTATAAAAGGAGAGTAGGTAATGAAGAAGAACTTCAACAAAATTGCAAGCCTTGTACTTGCAGCTTCTATGATGATTGCTATGCCAGTTAGTGTGGCATCAACAACGATGGTTGCTTATGCTGCAACTGTACAAGGACCGGTAACTCTTTCGGTACCCGAGGATGATACTCATACATATGAGGTTTATCAGATTTTTACCGGTGATTATGATGATACAACTAAGAAGCTTTCTAATGTAAAATGGGGTCAGAATGGTGCTTTACCAGAAGGCGCAAAAGTTGGAGATGTTGTAGCTGATTCTGTTCTTACAGATCTTCAGTCAGTTGCCACTTCTACAGATGACCAGACAAAACTTACAAAGATTAAGAGCTATGCTTCTCTTACCGCAGAGAATAAGTTTGGTACTGTTTCCAAGGATGCTTCATTAAGCGTTCCAACTGGTTATTATCTTGTTAAGGATACTGACAAAAGCCTTGATGATACAAACGATGCGTACACCACGTATATCACTATGGTTGTTGGTGATACAGTGATCAAGCGTAAAGCTGTAAAGCCTTCATCTGACAAGACTGTACAGGATGAGGCTGGTGATGCAGAAGAAGGTGCAACTGATGGATATGGCAAGTCCGCTGATCATGATATTAATGAGACCTTCAACTTCAAACTGACAGCTACTATTCCGGCTGATGCTGATATTGCTGCATATTCTTCATATCCAATTACTTTCTCTGATACAATGTCCAAAGGTATTACGTTTGAAAGCATTGTTAGCGTAAAGGTTAATGATAATGATGTGACAGGATATACTCTCAGCGACAATGTTAAAAATGGTCTTGAGGGTCCAGCTACATGGACGCTTACAACGCCAGATCTCAAGAGTTATGTAAGTGCAGATAAGCCTACTAAAGTTGAAGTTGTTTATGCTGCGCACCTGAACGAGGATGCCAAGGTTAATGCAGCTTCTGGCGATACAACAAATATCAATACATCTCAAATTGAGTACAATAACAACCCGAATGGTGAAGGCACTGGTAAGACTCCTGATCAGCCTACTTATGTATTCACATTTGGTATTAACAATAAGAAGGTTATTGATACTGCAGACGGACAGCCTCTGAAGGATGCAGGATTCAGACTTTATAAGGAAGATGGAACAACTGAGTATGCTTTAATTTTTGATTCTGATAAGAATGCATATCGTCCAGTTAAGTCTAATGAAACAAGTGAAGAAATGAAATCTGCTGATAATGGTACATTTAATGTCATCGGTCTTGATGCCGGAACATATGTACTGAAAGAGACAACAACACCGGCTGGTTATAATACTGCAGCTGATACAACAATCGTTATCTCAGCTACTCATAAGGATAACAATGTTGATCTTTCTAAGAGTGAGAATCTTGATAACACCATCATCGATAAGACTGGTACGAACCTTCCTACCACCGGTGGTATGGGTACAACAATCCTCTATGTTGCTGGCGCAATCCTTGTGATCGCTGGTGCTGCTGTTCTTGTCATCAAGAAGAGACATGAGGCTTAAGTAGATTTTTGATCAGTCTATTGAGATTGATGATTGAATC
>Ga0256869_1001908_pt1 | contig 10589 bp, 12 predicted proteins | sample RumenRJG_05RNA_FD_186096 | JGI IMG/M metagenome (GOLD analysis project Ga0256869, IMG submission 186096) | Metatranscriptome of bovine rumen microbial communities from Lethbridge, Alberta, Canada - Rumen RJG_05 (Metagenome Metatranscriptome) | ecosystem: Host-associated > Mammals > Digestive... | reverse complement strand
TTCTCTGAGGGATGTCGTGACTACGCTCAGATGCTGCCCGGACAACTCGCTATTGATTAACAAGTCTTAAATCTTACTCAGCCTAGCATAAAACGGGGTACTCGAAAGTACTCTGTTTAAAGCTGATAAGCAACAATTGGACGTTTACAGTCTAAATACAAATATTTTTAATGCCGGACCAACCAACAAATAACAGAACGATAGCACGCAACACGCTGATGCTTTATGGGCGGGCGTTGCTGATGATGCTCATCGGTTTGTATACATCACGTGTTATTCTACATACATTGGGTATTACTGACTTCGGTATTTATAATGCTGTAGGTGGTATCATTGGATTGTTTGGAGTCGTGACGGGGTCGTTGAGCAATGCCACATCGCGCTTCATTACTGTGGCTATTGGTAAAGGAGATCAAGAAATAACCAACAAGACTTTTGGAAATATCAAAGTCATTTATTATGCGCTCTGTTTTTTAGTTGTGATTCTTGGGGAGACCATAGGCCTTTGGTTCCTGTATCACAAGATGACGATACCTGCAGACAGAATGACTGCTGCTTTTTGGATCTATCAATTCACGATTGTTTTTGCGGTCCTTAATTTCATCTGTATACCCTATAACTCAGCTATTATTGCACATGAGAAGATATCGGCTTTTGCATATATATCTCTTTTGGATGCTGTGTTTAAGTTGTTGATATGTTATCTACTAATAGTTATCCCTTTTGATAAACTTATAGTATATTCAATATTGATCTTTTGTGTGGGCATTGTAGATCGTATAATTTATGCGATATATTGTGAGAGACGTTTTGAAGAGGTAAAGGCTAAACCACGTATTTTCAGGAAACAATTCAGAGAAATAGTGGTATTGTCAGGATGGGCATTAAGTGGAAATATAGCTTATGTAAGTTATACTCAGGGCTTAAATATACTGTTGAACATATTTTTCGGTCCTGTGGTGAATGCTGCTCGTGGTGTTGCATTACAAGTTCAGGGAGTGATCGGGCAGTTTGTAAGTAATTTCCAAACTGCAATAAATCCACAAATCACTAAGTCTTATGCGGCAGGAAATTTTGAAAGGATGCATCAACTTTTTAACTTTAGTAGTAAATATTCGTTTTTCCTACTGTTTTTCTTGTCACTTCCTGTTGTTATAGAAGCTCCTTATATACTTGGTCTTTGGTTGGTAAAGGTTCCTCAACATACGGTTTCTTTCTTACGTATCATTTTTGTTTATGAATGGGTACAAACTTTGGCTGGAGCTTATAATACATCAGTTTTAGCAACTGGTAATATGAAATGGTTTCAAATTGTTGACGGAATCATTCGGCTTTCTATTTTCCCAAGTTGTTATGTCTTACTTAAGTTTTTCAATGAGCAACCAGAGTCCGTCTTTGTCGTGTTGGCTATATCAGAGGTCTTTTCTGTAACAGCGAAAACATTTATTGTCCTGCCAATGATACATTATAAGAAGGTGGATTATTTAAAAGAAGTAATATTTCCAATTATTGCCATATTCCTTCTTTCTTCTGTAGTCCCAATTCTAATAATTGGGATAATGAAGACAAGTTTTGTTAGGCTGGTTTGTGTAGTATTAACTTCTTGGGGAGGTACATCGTTCTTTATTTGGAATATAGGACTCAACAAACATGAAAAATTAGCCATCAAAGATATGATAATTCACAAACTTTTGATAAAAATAGGTTTGGTACATGATAAATAATATACTTGTAGTGATTGTCGCTTATTATCCGGATATGGATCTGTTACGCAGGAATATTGATGCATATCAGGATGATGTTGATCGAATTCTTATTTGGGATAATACACCGGGCGATAGCCATATAAAAACGGATTTCCTGAATACTAATAAAATTATTGTTAAAGGGGAAGGTTCTAACAAAGGTATATCATATGCGTTGAATTATGCTTGGAAATATGCTAAGAAGAATGGTTTTCGATACCTTATGACAATGGATCAAGACACTCTATGGCATAATTTCCATAATTTTAAAGATGATACTATCATGAAAGAAAGAGCTCCTATCGGTATATGGGCACCTGGGCATGGGGAAAAAAGTGTTGATATTTATGAGAAGGTTGATTTTGTTATTACATCGGGAATGATGATACCCATCAATATTGTGGATCAATTGAAAGGTTGGAATGAATATTTTAGGGTTGACGGTGTCGATAATGATTTCTGTTGTCATGCTTCTTATATGAATATACCTATTTATTTAGTAAATAGTTGTCATATTACACAACGTTGCGGAACTCCGGAAATTAAATCTTTTGGGCGAATGACATTTGTAGTACATAATTATCCTCCAAATAGACTTTATGAAATATACAAAAATCATATTATTACTTTTAGGAAATATCGCAACATGAAAAGACTTAGAAAGTCATGGATGCGTGAATGGTGCTATTATCGGCTTTTCTATTTACTATTTGAAAAAAATACATTACGAAAAGTCTGGGCTGTACTAAGAGGTATAATAGTCGGTTATACTTATAAACTTAATGAAATATATTAGAATGGAGCTACTTATAGCATTTAGTTATTTCCACTTATATTATTAAGCGCTCTCAAAATTCATGGATCTCAATAAGAGAATCACATATTTTGATATTGCCAAGGGTTTGATGATTCTGGGATTGTTAGTGTCCCACTTTAGTATTGTCAAGACACATTTGGGCATGAAGAATGACTTTAGGTATCTCGATATGTTTATAACGCTCTATTCGGGATTCTTCATGCAATGTTTCTTTTTCATCACGGGATATTGCTCGTCATTTGCGATAGACGCTAAGAGGTTCTTCACCAAGTTGTTTAAGCAATTGTTGCTGCCTCTTTGCTTTTTCGATATTCTCAATCAGATATTATACTCGCTTGGAGTGAAATATGCTTGTGACGTTTTCTCCACCCCAATATATTTGACCTCTATGTGGTTTGTCAGGGCCTTGATACTTGCTAAAATTATAGTGTGGGTTATCCAGAAAGTCAGCAAGTCTGATTATGTACTGTTGATCGTCACTTTCGCCCTATTGGTAGTGGGGGGGGGCATTGAATGAACTTCATCTGTTCACTAAGGAGACGGAGTTCTTTTGTTATTGCCACGGCTTGTTAGCTTCGTTCTTTGTGGCGTTAGGCTTCTTCTTCAAGCGACATCAGGCCCTCTATAACATCTTCTTGAAATATGGCTGGATTGTTTATCTCTTGGTCTTGTTAGTACGGTATGTGAGCAAGACTACCATCTTCCAATCGTTTGATGCTAATATCGGTTTTGAATTATACGGAATTGTTCCGATGCTCATCTTGACAATATCAGGACTATTCGCCTGTCTGATGCTCTCCAAACAGATCGTAAGTAATCCCCTGTTAGAATTTTATGGAAAGAACTCCCTCATTGTATACTGTGTGCACATTATACCCCTCTACTATATTACCCGATTCGTTTATGATGATTGGCATGTGTCCGCATGGCATTTTATAGGATCGTATTATTTGTTATTTCTCATCGTTTTTGCATTGACGTCCTTGGCAATGGCTTTGTTTATAATTCTCTTCACCAAGACGCCCTTGAGGAAATGTATTGGGAAATGATTTTTCTTATTCTGTCAAACGGCCATTCTTTGGAACGTTTCTTATGTATATTAATAAATTCGTTATATGACTAATAATATCAAGGTGCTGGCTTATTATCTGCCCCAGTACTACCCTACGAAGGAGAATGACCAGTGGTGGGGAAAAGGGTTTACAGAGTGGACAAACGTTGGTAAAGCAGAGAAACTGTGGAAGGGTCATTATCAACCCAAGGTGCCTGCTGATTTGGGCTATTATGATTTAAGACTGCCTATAGTACGCGAGCAGCAGGCAGCTTTGGCACGAGAGGCAGGAGTTTCGGGCTTCTTGTACTGGCACTACTGGTTTGGAAATGGAAAGAGACTGCTGTCGGAGGTGTTCCAGGATGTACTTGACAGTGGTAAACCTGATTTTCCGTTTGCGTTGGCATGGGCTAATCATTCTTGGTATAAGAAGTCGTGGGCGTCAGATACTAACAGCAATGAGCTGCTCCTTGCTCAGACATACCCGGGTATAGAAGACGCTCGGATGCATTTCGAATTTCTGTTGAAGGCCTTCCGAGATCCAAGATATATCAAAATCGACGGCAAACCCTTCCTTCTGATATTCCATCCTAAGAAAGTGCCGGCCATGTATATTGAGAACTTTCACAAGTGGACCATAGAGGCTGGCTTTAAAGGACTGTATTTGGTAGCTAATGTCATAGATCCCTCAGAGATATTTCAAGACTATAAAAAACTTGGTTATGAGGCGGTGACCTATAATAACATATCAAATTATCAGATGCGATTCTTTTACGAGATGAATCCGATAAAGAGATTTACCGTGAGAGTTTATAGGCGCTTAAGAGAGCAGTTGACGGGAAAGCCTCATCTTGCTACGGACTATGGAAAGCATTGTAAGGAATTTATCACTGCTCGCGACAGAGAAGAAGGTGTGCTTCCCGAGATCTTCCCCAATTGGGACCATAGTCCGCGAAGTGGCAGAAAATGTGGTCCTATCTTTTATAATTGTGAGCCGAAGTATTTCTATGAGCATGTTAAAACGGCTGTAGATGCTGTAAAGGATAAGCCTTTGGAACAGCGTATTTTGATATTGAAATCGTGGAATGAATGGGGCGAGGGCAATTACATGGAGCCAGACCTCAGATATCATCATGGTTATATAGATGCCTTGCGGAGGGCTCTTGATACGGCAGATGATAAATAAAGAAAGGTGGATCATGAAAACGAAGATAGTTTATGATGTTGTCTGCTCAGTAAATGATCTCTATTATGAGCAGCTCTTGGCTTCTGTATGGACATTGAAGCATTACAACCCAATGTCTTATGTCGTCTTGTTGACTGATGAGGCCTCGTCCAAAGCCATAGAGGCTAAAGGGTACAAAGAAACGCACGAACTTATTGACGAAATCAAAGTCGTAGAGATTGATGACAAACTGACCAATAAAGAAAAGTCGAGGTGGATAAAGACGAATCTGAGGAAGTTGCTCACTGGCGACTTTTTGTTTATTGATGCCGATACGATAATTAACGGTCCCTTAGAAGCTTTGGACGGTTTTGAGGGGGATGTCTGTGGAGTGTTGGATAATCATTGTCACAGTGCGGAGATCTGTGAGTATGATATCTTTAAAAGGATGTACGTGGAGCCTCTTCGGAGGATTTTCAATGCCAGCTATTTAACAAGCACTGATATGATCAACAGTGGCGTCTTGTTGGTCCATGACACGCCTTCGGCTCATTTGCTCTTTGAGCGTTGGCATGATAATTGGGAGAAAAGCCGTAAGCAAGGTGAGTGTCGAGACCAGTTGGCTTTATTGGAGACTTGTCAGGAATTGGACAACCCTATTATTGAGCTCCCCGGCGAATATAACTGCCAGATTAGATTCAGTATACAGTATCTTTGCAGGTGTAAGATTTTGCATACATTTGCTAGCCAGGGGGACTCAACCTTGTCACCTGTTTTAGGCATGAACTTTTACCGACAGATTCGGTTGTCAAGGGGAATCTCAGAGTCTATTGGCAATCAGCTTTTGAACTGGCAGTGTTCTTTCGCCTCACCATCATTTCTCCATGACAAAGATTGGATGAAGATGAGCTTTGAGCCTGCCTGCCTTTTTGTGAGTTCAAATATGAATACAACGAAGAAGACCAACCTCTTCTTCTTGAAGATCTTGAATTTTATGGCAAGATTATTTACCTTTATATTGCGCCATGTTTAGGCTAAGAGCAATAGGACTTTTTGTTTTTAGCGTTGTTAACTTGAGTATGTTCTACTTTGAGACGGGTAGAAAAGCCATAGAGTAAAATATATGAGATTATCAATCATAATCCCCGCTTATAATGCTGGTAAATATTTGGAGCGCTGTGTTAGCAGCTGCGAGGAGCAGAGCGTTCCTCAAGATGAGTTTGAGATTATCGTTGTCAATGACGGCTCCAAGGACAATACCTTGGAAGTGGTTGAGTCATTGGTTGACAAATACTCCAACCTCAGAATTTTTTCAAAGGAGAATGGGGGCTCGTCCAGTGCACGCAATATGGGGCTGGATCATGCCAAGGGCGATTATATATCCTTTGTAGACTCTGACGATTATTTATTGCCTGGTAAGTTGGCCGCAGTCTTGTCTGTTGCAGAGAATAATAAGTTGGACTTGTGCATCTTCAACTTTAAGGTTATGTCACTTGATGGATCTTCAGTGGACACAGACAATCCACTGAAAAAAGGAAAGATATATAATTGTGAAGAAGCATCTATCCAAGGGTATCAGATGGGCTCTGCCTGTGGTAAGCTCTATCTGCGTAAGATGTTAGAGTCGAACAATATACGGTTTAGGACTGACATCATTTTTGGTGAAGACAGCTATTTCTCTTTTCAAGTGCTGATGAAATGTGGGCGAATTATGAATGCTGACGTATGTGCCTATGTCTATACTGCAAATCCGCTGTCGGTAACAAAGGATACACACAGACTGAAGGAGAAAGAGATACGCCGGTGCGAGGATTCGCTTCAATTGATAAAGTTGGTTAGCGATCAGTCGGAAGATACAAAGATATCTTCTCGCTTTAGGAAATATTTGAAGACCTTCGCTACCTCTTTGCGTCTCGGTTTCCTTATCTCATTGATAAGCTCTAAGCATCTTAGGCGTAGTGATGCACACGACTTAATTAAGAAAGCTAAATCCATGCAGCTTTATCCATACGAGGTTACAAGTAACAGTTTTACTAAAGCGCTGATAATGCATGTCCTGAATGTGGAGAATATTCTTCATTTAGTCTTGCGTTTTAGACTTAAATTCTGATTAATCATCACATGCGATGAAAAGAGTATATATAAGAGACAAAAAGCGCTTGGCAAGTGAATTCCAGTTCTTTATGCATGATTTTGTAGATGCATGTAAAGCATTTGGAATACCGAGGCGAGCGGATATTTTTCCTTGGTATAAGTTCCATGTCCGTGCACTGCTGAAACATGCTTGGCTGTTATTGTATGGTTGCCTGCATGACAGCTGCCATTTGCATTTCAATAGGAAAGAGGCTCTTATCGTAACCGCCAATGGTATGACCTTGGAAGATATGGCCTTTCCTTATTATGCGAGTTACGAGATCATACCGATGCTTTGGGATGTCTGGCCGTCGACCTGGGAACGTATGTATGCTTCTTTCGATCTGTTGGATGTAAAAATAGTCTTCGTGACCTCCAGTCAGGTGGCAGAAATGATCAATCAACGAGGGCGGCAGAAAGCTTATTGGATACCTGAAGGAATCAATGCGCAGCTTTATTCTTCCGGAGATGAATTGAAGAAAAGAGGCCATGACGTCTTCGAGATGGGCAGGCAGATGAAGAGATACCACGACACGTTGGTCAATATGTTTTCCGATGGCGTGTTCAAAGAATATCTGACAAGCAACATCAATGACAATGGAACACTGGATGACAAGCACGTGAAATATTCGAATGAACAACTTTATCAATTAATGGCAGATACCAAAGTCATGGTATGCTTCCCTCAATGTGACACAAACCCTTCGAGAGGTGGGCACATAGAGACATTGACACAACGCTATTGGGAAGCGATGCTTAGCAGATGTTTGATGGTAGGGCGCGCCCCACAAGAATTAATTAGGCTCATTGGATATAATCCCGTCATCGAAGTGGACTGGGATAACGCTCGGGAGCAATTGTCAAATATCTTAGACCATATAGATAATTATCAGGAACTTGTGGACAAGAACTTCGAGTATGCAAGAAGATACGCATCTTGGGATCATCGTATGGTGATGATAAAAAAGATTCTCAATGATAATGGGTATTTCTTTTCAAAATAGATGACAAGCATGACAATAAAGGAAGCCAAGGACTATATCCGCAGCGACTACTACCGCATAACGGGACGGGCCAACGACTCGTTGCTGAGAATGTGGCTGTATTCCCATTTGGACTTGGGGCTAAGGTATATGTTCTGGCACAGACTGGCGAACTGCAGCAACATCTTAGTGGGGGGGGTAGCGAGAGTTGTCAGAAGGAGGATGGCGGAGAAGTATCACATCGATATTCCCCGAACAACAAAGATCGGCTATGGTTTTCTGTTGATGCACGGAGGCCCGGTGGTGATCAATGCTTCGGCGGTGATAGGTAACAATGTGAACTTTGGACATTTTTCCACTGTCGGGAGTCTGTATTTTCATGGGGCTACGATTGATGATGAGGTTTATATTGGTCCTTCGGTGTGCATCGTGGAAGGAGTGCATATAGGCAAGGGCGCTACGATAGGAGCCGGGGCAGTGGTAGTGAATGACGTGCCTGCGGGTGCTACCGTGGCCGGTGTGCCGGCAAGGGTAGTTTCGCACAAAGGGCCAGGCAAGTTTATATGGAGAAGATGGAACGAATACAGATAAACGGAGAAAGTTTTGTGTGAACGCAGAAAAATAGGTATCTTTGCAGTGTGATAATACGAGAAAATGAGGCTAAAGTCATTAACTTTACGGAATGTTCGATTGTTTGGCAATGAGAGCCAGACGATTAGTTTTGATGCAGCGAAACCGGTTACCATCATTTTAGGTAATAATGGTAGCGGTAAGTCCACGATACTGGACGCTGCGTCTATTATGCTCAGTGCTTTTACAGGATCGTTTCCCGGTAATTCAGAGAAGCTGTTTACCGATGCTGATATTCATGTTGATGACAATAATACGCTTTCTGATTATTTGTCTTGTAAAGCTGTTATTTCAGCGGATACTGATTATGAGATTGAACGTTATCGCAGAGGCATATCCAAGGCTCCTCAGCCTCAGCTGAAATCCTTGCGAACACTTGCAGAAAGCTTGTTATCGCGTTTGAAAACTCACGAAGTGGGACTTCCTATATTAGCTTACTATGGCACCAATCGCACCTATTTGCAGACACCGGCTCGCCGTACTTATTCCCAGGCGCGATACAGCCGATGGGACTGTTATAATTCGGCGTTGGATTCGGCAACGGAGTTTAAGCGTTTCTTCTCATGGTTTGACAATAAAGAAGATGAGGAGCGTAGAGAGAAGGAAGAACGAAAAGATTTCGATTATAGAGATCCTGTATTGGAATCTGTAAGAAAGGCTATCCGTGATCTTTTAAAAGGAAGATATGCTAATCCGAGAATAGATATTCACCCATTGAGATTTGATCTTGATCAGTTGGATAATCAAGGACAGGTTGATAAGACATTGCGTCTGGAGCAGTTCTCTGATGGTTATAAAATAATCATTGCGATGGTTGCTGACATAGCCTCAAGAATGGCAGAAGGGAACCCGGATATGGACGAGCCGCTAATGACCAGTGGAATCGTTCTTATTGATGAGGTCGATTTGCATCTTCATCCCAAATGGCAACGGACCATTCTTAAAGATTTGCACCGTGTCTTTCCTAATGTACAGTTTATTGTAACTACACATAGTCCCATTATTCTGCTTGGAGCTGCTGATATTGCTCAAATTGTATTGTTGGACGGCTCTCATATAATAGATGATACAAATCTTGATATTTCACGATATGATGTGAGTCAGATTCTGCTCACGCAGTTGTTTGGCTTAGAAAGTGTTTATTCCCCCAAATACGATGAAATGTTCAAGCGTCATGAGGATCTGCTCTTGCGTTATCATACGCTTACTAAGGAGGAACAAGAGGAATTAAGTAAGCTTGACAAGCAGATGAGAGACTTTTCTTACAGTCAGTCTTTGGATGACATTAAGATCAATGATCTTGTGAAGAAAATGGCAAAGAAACTGAATATAGAGTAGAAGAGGATGAATAAGATTAATAAGTCTGTCAATGTTCCTCAGTCATTACTTCATGGCTCGAAAGATGCTACGGACAAAATTCGCCAAGAAATAAGGGAAGGTAAGAGTGTAAAGTTTGGAAATTTATATAAAGCTGATGACGTAAAGGAACTGTTAAAGAAAGATCAGCATGGCAAATGTGCATATTGTGAACGATACCTCAATGGTGATTATGGTGCTGTTGAGCATTATAGACCTAAAGGTGGATATATGCAGTCATGTGATGACGTGTTGCATAAGCCAGGCTATTATTGGCTTACTTACGATTGGAACAATCTATTATACAGTTGTGACAGATGCAACACTTCTTATAAACGGAATCTCTTCCCACTTGTAAATGATGCAGACCGCAATATTGCAGATGAAGACATTTCAAAAGAAGAGCCTCTGATTATCAATCCTGCTATGGAGGACCCGGGAGACCATATTGAGTTTCACCAATATATGGTTTGTCCTAAGCGAGTAGGAGACACAGATGATATTAAAGGCAATACTACTATTGCCATTTTCCATCTCAATTCTGACAATGAACTCTTAAATAAAAGACGGAAGGCCTGGATTAAATATATGAAACGTACATGAAAGGCTTCGCCAAAGGGAATGAAAAGGGATTTTTTGTATCTTTGCCACAGATAACCCTTAAACCCTACAGATATGGCGACACAGAAGAACGAAGTCTCCTTTGAAG
>Ga0256869_1001907_pt1 | contig 10589 bp, 7 predicted proteins | sample RumenRJG_05RNA_FD_186096 | JGI IMG/M metagenome (GOLD analysis project Ga0256869, IMG submission 186096) | Metatranscriptome of bovine rumen microbial communities from Lethbridge, Alberta, Canada - Rumen RJG_05 (Metagenome Metatranscriptome) | ecosystem: Host-associated > Mammals > Digestive... | reverse complement strand
ACGAAATCTGGCACGGAGTAAAAAATGTGTGTTGACAACATCATCCCCGTTGGCAACATGCATTTTTTACGGGAGTGACAGATTTTGTTAAACACTAGAATTTACATAATGACAAATAACCTTAAAATCATTATAATTTTGAGCAATATTTTAAACAGAAATGCTTTTATGGAGGATGACAGAATGAAAGCAATTGAACTTGAAAAGGCTTATGAGCCTAAATCCTTTGAGGACAGAATTTACAACGAATGGGAGAGCAAGGGCTACTTTAAGCCTGCCAGCGATGAAGCTTCTCCGGTACATGAGCAGTACAAGTGCCAGTGTGCAGACTGCAACAAGAAAACCAATACATATTCTGTCGTCATTCCTCCTCCTAATGTAACCGGCGTTCTTCACATGGGACACGGTCTTAACAATACACTCCAGGATATCGTTGTTCGCTATCACCGTATGAAGGGCGACAATACTCTCTGGCTTACAGGTACAGACCATGCCGGAATCGCTACTCAGAATGTTGTTGAACGTCAGCTTAAAAAAGAAGGACTTACCCGTAACGACCTTGGCCGCGAAAAATTTCTTGAGCGCACCTGGAAAGTTAAGGAAGATCATCATGCAACTATCGTAAAACAGCAGAGAAAGCTCGGTAACTCTACAGACTGGGACCGCGAGCGCTTTACATACGACGAAGGTCTTTCTGCCGCAGTTCGCGATGTATTCGTAACTCTTTACGAGCGCGGACTTATGTACCGTGGTAAGCGCCTTGTAAACTGGTGTCCTCGCTGTGGTACTGCTCTTGCTGATGATGAAGTTGACCACGAAGATACTCAGGGTGCAATGTATCACCTTTATTATGAATATGCTGATGGAAGCGGAAAGATTGAAGTTGCAACAACTCGTCCTGAAACTTTCTTTGGTGATACTGCTGTTGCCGTAAATCCTAAGGATGAACGTTATAAGTCTATCGTTGGAAAAATGCTCAAGCTTCCGATTACTGGAAAAGAAATTCCAATCATTTCTGATGATTATGTTGATATGGAATTTGGAACTGGTATGGTAAAGATTACTCCGGCCCACGACCCTAACGACTGGGAAGTAGGTAAGAGACACAATCTTGAAGTAATCAATCTTCTTACTCCAGACGGACGCATGAACGAAAACGTTCCTGAAAAATACCGAGGTCTCAAGCCTGAGCAGGCTCGTGCCCTTGTAATAGAAGATTTGACAGCTGCAGGCCTCTTTAAGGGTGAAGAAAAAATGGTTCACTCTGTTGGACACTGCTACCGCTGTAAAACTGTAGTTGAGCCATACCTTTCCGACCAGTGGTTTGTAAAAATGAAGCCAATGGCAGATAAGGCTCTTGCTGCCTGGAAAAACGGAGAAATTCAGTTCTTCCCACAGAAATGGGAAAATACTTATGAACAGTGGCTTGTTAATATCCGCGACTGGTGTGTAAGCCGCCAGATCTGGTGGGGACACAGAATTCCTGTATGGTACTGTCAGAAGTGTGGTGAAGTTATCGTAAGCCGCACAGATCCAACTAAGTGTCCAAAATGTGGTTGTGGTGCAGAAGACCTCAAGCAGGATGAAGACGTTCTTGATACCTGGTTCAGCTCATGGCTCTGGCCTTTCTCAACACTCGGCTGGCCTGAAAAGACTAAAGATCTTGAAATGTTCTATCCTACAACAGCCCTTGTAACTGCATACGACATCATCTTCTTCTGGGTTGCACGTATGATTATGGCTGGTCTTGAGTTTACTGGTAAGGCTCCATTCCACGATATTTATATGCACGGACTTGTTCGCGATAAGCAGGGCCGCAAGATGTCTAAGTCTCTTGGTAATGGAATGGATCCTCTTGAACTTATCGACATTTACGGTGCCGATGCCCTTAAGTTTACACTGGGATTTATGTGTGCTCAGGGACAGGATGTTCTTATTGATAAAGACAGCTTCAAACTCGGAAGCCGCTTCTGTAACAAAGTATGGAACGCAAGCCGCTACCTTCTTGGAAATCTTGAAGGTCGTAATCTTGTTCCGGTTACAGATGCAGACCTTACAGAACTCGATAAGTGGATTTATGGCCGTCTTAATCATGCAGTTAAGACTGCTCGCGAAGCTCTTGATACCTACCGCTACAATGATGCAGCCGCTGCACTTATGGAATACTTCTGGAATGAATTCTGCGACTGGTATGTTGAAGCTACAAAGATCAACTTTAAGAATGGTGATGACAAAGAAAAGGACCGCCAGGCTTCAGTTCTCATGAACATCCTCGAAGAAAATCTGAGACTTCTTCATCCATATATTCCTTTTGTTACAGAAGAGATTTATGGAAAGCTGCCGCTTGCTGAAATTGCTGCTAACCGCAAGGCCGCAGGATCTCAGAAGATTGCTTCTAACAGTGAGTATGTTGGCATGCTTATCAATGCTCCATATCCTGAAGTTACTGATGCCCGCGACAATTCAGAAATTGCTGCCCGCTTTGAAGCTCTTAAGGATCTGATTGGTAAGGTTCGCGCTACAAAGGTAGACTGCGGAATTGACCCTGCAATCAAAATCAATATTGCAATTAAGATTGAAAAGGGTAGTGCAGCAGAAGTTGCCCGCGAAAAGGTTGAAATGATTCAGCTGCTTGGCGGTGTTGCTAAGATTGAATTTGTTGATGCAAAACCTGCAAGCTCAATTGGTGCTGTAGGAGTTGGTTTTGAAGCCTTTGTTCTTGTTGATGAATCAATCAATAAAGAGCAGCTTATGACTCGCTTCCAGAAGGCGCTTGAAAAAGAGCAGGGCTATGCAAGAATGAGCGAAAACAAGCTCAACGGAAACTTTGCACAGCACGCTCCTGCAAATCTTGTTCAGGAAGAACGCGATCGCCTTGCAGAAAGCCAGAAGAAGATTGCAACTTTGGAAAGCTATATCAAGGAATTGCAGTAGAACAGGGGGCCGGTTATGAAAAAGAGTTGTTTAGGTTTATTGATAATTCTGATTTCTCTTTCTCTGACCGGCTGCTTTTCAGAAAAAAACAGTCCTTTCTATGATAGTGAATGGGTTATGCAGAATTATGATGACAATGCTAACCTTTACTATCATCATCTTATTCTAAAGCCAGACCATACAGTAATGCTGAGAGTATCTTATGCTGATTCTACAAATATTATTGTATGGAACGGCACTTATAAACTTAATTCAAAGAAATTTGATTTTGATTTTACAGAATGTCTGCGTTATGAAAACGGCCAGGTTGTCGGTAAGTATACAGCGGGACAGATGATAAAATACTACACAGGTGATTTTTATTATTCAGTTGGACTTCTTGATGAAGGAAACGGAAAAGAAAATTATCATCTGGAATTAATTCGTCCTAAGAATTATTTCTATGGCGAAAATGTAGATGTTTTTGGAAATTATCTTCAGGAATTCGTGAAGTTTAAATAAACTTTCTGCCGATAATAGCGGAAGGTAAGGAACTTAAGGGTAATTATGGGAAGACCACATTACGAAATGAAAACAGACAGACCTCAGAATATGAATGAGCAGCAGATGCTTCAGCTCAGCAGTATTCACTTTGCTCCTTACATTCAGCTTGCAACAGCCCTAATTGGTAAAGCCCGCCATGCCGGTGGAAATATGTTCCGCCATCAGATGGATACCTTTGCAATTCTTCTGGACTACGGCTACATTGATCCTGTCCTTCTAAAAGCTTCGATTATTCATGACACAATTGAAGATATTCCGGGCTTTATTCCAGAACTGATTATTAATGCAGATGAAGATGGTCCTGAGGTTTTGAAGCTTGTACAGGAAGTTACCCGCAAGGAAGAAGAAAGCAAAAAGCAGTTCCTCTGCCGTATTCTTGACGAAGGCAGCCAGAAAGCAAAAATATTAAAGTGTGCAGACCGCATCTCAAATATGATTTCTCTGGGCTATGTAACAGACCCAACCTTTATTGAACGCTACTGCGATGAAACAGAATACTTCCTTTTGCCAATGGCAATTCAGGTTGATTTTAATATGTATCAGGAATTGATTAATCTGATTATGACCCGTCGCCGCTATCTGGAAGACGGCGGATATTTTGATACCCGTTCAAAGCCTACAACCAGTGCAGACAGCACAAAATAAAATATACAATTTAACACTTTTTTTGTGAAAAAAAATAAGACTGTGTTATAATAGTAATATTATGAACAGTATTACAGATTTATATAAAAAGTTTATTAAAATACCTGCAGATTATACTGATACCATTTCTAACAAAAACCGCCGCCTGCTAAAATTCTTCTTTTATTTTGGAATAGTTTTTGTTCTTGTTTGTCTGCCTTTTCTATTTGGCATTTATAAAGTTTCAGGTTCAATTCCATCAAAACTTGTAATTTTCTACTATGTTTTTTTGATGGGTGCAGGAATTGCTGGACTTGTATTATTAAAAACAAAGATTCCTTCCCCTGTGCTGATATTGTATACTTTGATTGGTTCAGAAGTACTGATTACCATTCATCTTTTTCGAACTCCCTTTGTTAATGCAATTGTTATATTTATAGGAGTTCTCTTTTGCCTCATAATGCTGCTTGAAATTAATCCTTTAATATTTGTTTCTGAATTAAGCCTGTATTTTATTTTTTTGTATTTATCAGTGAAGTTTGGTGGGGTTGTTATAGATGTATCTAAATCTAATTCATTCCTGGTAAATGCTCTCCTGTTTTTTGGAGTTATGATTATCCTTGTTTTCTGGAAAAGAAAATATCTTATAAATGAGTTTAACAGAGATAAAGAACTTAACAGACAAAAAGAAAAAACAGAAGAACTTCTTCATAACTTGCTGCCGGATTCTGTAATAGATCAGCTTAAGACAGAAGGTTCTGTTCCTCCAAAAATGTATGAGAATATGACAGTTCTCATTTCTGATATTGTCAATTTTACAAAGATTTCAACTACTGTAGAACCTTATTTTCTGATAAATGAATTGAATCAGATTTTTACACAGTTTGATAAGATTACCTCAAGTCATGACTGTATAAGAATAAAAACAATCGGCGATGCCTACATGGCAGTTTGTGGACTTCCAGAGAAGAATGATAATCATGCAGAAAACCTTTTGCTCTGTGCAAGAGATTATATTTCATGGCTTTCTGAGCGCAATAAATCATCTGAAGTTGAATGGAATATAAGAATAGGGCTTTCATCAGGTAAAGCAATTGCAGGTATTATTGGTAAAAAGAAGTATCTCTATGATATTCTTGGAACAACTGTAGAAAATGCTGTAAGGCTGCAGAATTCCTGTTCACCTATGCACATAAAACTTTCCAGTGAAACCTATAATATTGTAAAAGATAAAATGCAGCTTCCGGAGATTGTAGAAATTGATAATAAAACTCCAGTAAAGCCAGATAAGAATCCAGATAAAAATCCAAAAGAGGAAAAAGTTATGAAAGAATCAGAATTAAAAAAAGGTGATATTTTATTGTACAGTTATAAAAAGGTTCCGGACTTTAAGCCACTGGATGCATGTAAGACTGTAAAAGATTTTATAAAAGAAAATTTTGGTATTCTTATTGATAAACTTATAATCTGGTCTGAAAACTCAAATACTACACATGCCGCTCTGGCTTATGATTTTACTGAAAAAGATAATGAAACAAAATGCGTTGTCGCAGAAGCCACTCTTCCATACTGCCAGTTGAGAAGTCCGGCTTATCCGGGAGAGGCTTATAAAGTTACAGTTCATCGTTTACCTGATGGCCTGGATGGAGAGGTGGTTCTTAAAGAGCTTCCGCCGCTTTCAAAGGATAATAAGCAGAATAACTCTTATGCAATGGCACAGGCAACAGTTGCTGCTTTGATTTGTCTTTTCAGAACAAGAGTTGCAGATGATCATGAGAAAGCCAGAAAACTTATGATTTTCCTTAAGTTCATAGGCTACGCTCTTGGACAATGGATTGAGCCTTTACTGCCAACTTATAAAGATGACAAGACTCCTTTCTTCTGTTCCCAGCTTGCAGCCTGGTGCTATAACATGACAGCCTTACACCTTCACGATGAGCGTTACCGTGTAAAGACTCCTGTAAACAGTAAAATTGGAGACACTCTTATTGATTATCTGATCAAAAATGATATTGCTTCTGTTTCCGCAGAAGCTCCTTCTGATGCTCTTGGAGAAAGCCAGATAGATCTTTATAGTCCTGAAGTCATTTATTCTCTTTGTGATATTCTTGGTGATGATGCTGTGAATACCTTTGCAGACGCTATGAATCTTAATGAAGCTCCGGCTTTATGTTCAAAACTCAAGGCAGATTCAGATGGACTTAAAAATCTTCTTCCTTCTATGAAATCTCTTTTGATTACACTTATGAAAATGTTTGGAACTGAATTAAAAGAAGATAAAGAAGAACTTGCAAAGCAGCTTATTGATTTCCAGTCAAGTTTCATTATGCCTTGCGACCTTGAAAACGTTTTTGAAACTGTAGGTGAGGTAACAAATGCGTAGAAGCTTTTTTGAAATCTTAAAATCCTTTTTTGCTTCTAAAGAAATCTCGGCAGAAATACACCGTAAGAATCGTGAGACGGTAGTAAAAATATTCTGGTTTTCTATTATATTTGCATTACTTGAGTTTGCTGCGAGAATAGTTTTTGATTTACCATTCACACAAAAGTTTGCACTATATTACGGATACTATCTGCTTGCAGGAATTATCGGATTAATATTGTGTAAACTGCCAAGTGGAAAATATACACCGATAATTTTCTGCCTTGCAGCCTTTTATCTGGTTTTCCTTTATTTTGTAAAAGTTTCTTCATTCTCTGAAGTTATTTTATATTTTCTTGGTTTTGTTATTGCTGTTGAACTGATATTAAATATTAATCCGGTTATATTTACGATTGTTGTAATTGCAGCAGAAGCTTTAATACTTTTTCTTTTTTCAATGGCTATTATATCAACTGATGTAATAATTGAGGCCGTTTCAGTTACAAATATTATTCTTGTAAATATTATTGTAATTGCCATATCCTTCTGGAAGAGAAAAATCGTTCTGAAAAAATACAATATAGAAAATAAAATTAAATCAGAAAAAGAAAAATCAGATGAGCTTTTATTAAGTGTTCTTCCAGAAAGGGTAATAGAACAGCTAAAGGAAAAGGGCAGTGTAGAGCCTGAAGTTTTTGAAAATGTTTCTGTTTTTTTCTGCCAGATAACCAATTATCTTGAACTTTCAGATTATCTGGGAACTGAAAAATTCGGTATAGAGCTTAATAAGGTATTCAGTGCTTTTGATGATATTGTAGAAAAGAATTCCTGCATGCGTATTAAGACTATGGGTGAGATTTACATGGGTGTCTGTGGGCTTCCTTCTGCAGATGAAAAGCATGCCGAGCATAGTGTTGAATGTGTAAAAGAGTTTGTGGAGTATATTCAAAAGTATAATGAAGATTCTCCAATAAAAATAATTGTTCGGGCTGGTGTAAGTTCAGGTAGTGTAATAGCTGGAATTGTCGGAATTAAAAAATATATCTACGATATTTTTGGTGATACCGTTAATACCGCTTACAGAATGAAAGGTCTCAGTTCTGCAATGCAGATAAAGGTTTCACCTGATACATATAAGTATGTAAAAGATAAATTTGAGTTTTTACCGCAAACTCCTATTGAAGTTAAGGGTAAAGGCCAGATGGAAACTTATAATCTCGATATATAGACTATTTTCCAAAAATTCATTATTTTATACTCATCTAAATCTAATCTAATTATTAGGAGATATAAAATGGCAGATGTAAGAGTTGCTATTAATGGTTTCGGCCGTATTGGTCGTTTGGCTTTCCGTCAGATGTTTGACGCTAAAGGTTATGAAGTTGTTGCTATCAACGATTTGACAAGCCCAAAGATGCTTGCTCACCTTTTGAAGTATGATACAGCACAGGGTGGTTTCTGTGGTAAGATTGGTGAAGGAAAGCACACAGTATCTGCTACTGATGATTCTATCATCGTAGACGGAAAAGAAATCAAGATTTATGCAGAGAAAGACGCTGCTAACTGTCCATGGGCAGCTAACAAGGTAGACGTTGTTCTCGAGTGTACAGGTTTCTACACATCTAAGGAAAAGGCACAGGCTCATATCACTGCTGGTGCCCGCAAGGTAGTAATTTCTGCTCCTGCTGGAAACGACCTCCCAACAATCGTTTACAATGTAAACCACAAAACTTTGACAAAGAACGACAACATCATTTCTGCAGCTTCTTGTACAACTAACTGTCTCGCTCCAATGGCTAAGGCTCTTAATGATGCATACCCAATCCAGTCTGGTATTATGTCTACAATCCACGCTTACACTGGTGATCAGATGATTCTTGATGGTCCACAGCGCAAGGGTGACCTCCGCCGTTCACGTGCTGGTGCTCAGAACATCGTTCCAAACTCAACAGGTGCTGCTAAGGCTATTGGTCTTGTAATTCCTGAATTGAACGGAAAATTGATTGGTTCTGCTCAGCGTGTTCCAACACCTACAGGATCTACAACTCTTCTTTTCGCTGTAGTTAAGGGTAAGGACATCACTAAGGAATCTATCAACGCTGCTATGAAGGCTGCTGCTACAGAATCTTTCGGATACAACGAAGACGAAATCGTATCTAGCGATATCATCGGTATGCGCTATGGTTCACTCTTCGATGCTACTCAGACTATGGTATCTAAGATTGATGACGATACATATCAGGTAGAAGTAGTATCATGGTATGATAATGAAAACAGCTACACATCTCAGATGGTACGTACTATTAAGTACTTCAGCGAGAACTGCTAGTTTTCAGTTATACTGATACAAAAAAAGGGGCTGTCCTAGAAGTTATTAAAGACTTCAAAAAGGGCAGCCTTTTTTTATGTTAAATGAATTTTGTAGATTTTCGTTTATTGTTTTTTTCTTAGGTGTTCATTAATCGAATCAGCTGCTTGAAATCATATCCCAGCATCAGTAATCCCCATTCAGTTCCAACTTTATCTTTTCCCCGAAGATAAAATCGCCTGAATTTTAAATTGCCTTTTGTCTGACCAAAGACAGTTTCACATTCAGTGGAACGCTTTTTCATAAGAGTTTTATATTCTTCACTAGAAAGAAGTTCTTTTACTTTTGCTTTCTGTTCAAGCCAGTGCCCGTTTCTTTGAATCACTCTGCCATATTCAGATTTTGTACATAACTCTCTGAAAGGACAGCCTTCGCAGTTTTCACACTGGTAAACTTCGTAAGTCTGTAAATATCCGGATTTATTTTTCTTAGTCACTGTCTTTCTGTAAGGAACTGGATTTCCGCAGGGGCAGGTATATTCTTTCTGTTCAGCATCGTATTTCCAGTTTTCAGTGTTGAATGTCTTTTTATTGAAACTCCTTTTTGTTTCTTTTTCATAAGTTGTGTACTTTACGATTCCTGTGATTTCATTTTTTTCCAGATAATCGTAATTCTCTTCGCTTCCATAACCTGCATCTGCAATTGCAAACTTAAACTTACATCCAAGACGTTTCTGAACATTTTCAAGATGAGGAATAAATGTCCTTGTGTCCGTAGGATTTGGGAACACGTCATATCCGATTACAAAATTGTTTTCAGTTCCAACCTGAATATTATAACCCGGCTTGAGCTGACCATTGAGCATGTGGTCTTCCTTCATTCTCATGAAAGTTGCGTCTTCATCTGTCTTTGAATAGCTGTTCCTGTCATTAAAAGTGGCGTTAGCCTTCTCGTATTTCTCTTTTCTCGGAAGATAATCCTTTTCAATCTGGCGTTTTGCCTTCTTCAGTTTTTTTTTACGTCTTTTGAATCTTCGTCATCAAGGTCATTTATCTCGGCAAGTTTTCTATTGATCTGCCCGGCAACGGCTTTGATTTCCTCACTTGTTACCGGGGTGTCATCGCCCGTTTCTGCAAAGTCCTTGTCACCGTAAACCTGATTTTCTTTCCGTGTAATTTCTTCTACGTCTCTTAGGAATACCTTCAGTTTTTCATCCAGTTTCTTTTCATTTTTCTCTACGGCCTTTTTCCAGACGAAGGTATATTTATTTGCAGCGCTTTCGATTTTAGTCCCATCCACAAAATATTTTTCAAGGCTGACATAGCCTTTCCTGTTCAGAAGCTTCACTGTCGATACAAATATTTCTTCGATTGAGTCTTTCAGCTTTTCACTTCGGAATGTGTTAATCGTTCTGAAGTCTGGTTTCTGGAATCCTGTCAGCCACATCACGTTTACATTCTCGCGGCACTGCCTTGCAATCTGTCGTGAAGAATAGGTTCCTGTCATGTAGCAGTAAATCAATACTTTAAGCAGCATGACCGGATTGTATCTGCTTGCTCCTCCGCCTTTTGTGTTTCGTGCAAATACTTCTTCTATTTCGAGTTCATCTACTGTTTTGCTGACAATTCTTACAAAATGATTCTGCGGAACCAGCTCGTCCAGACTTGGTGGCAGGAGCCACTGCTCGCCCTGGTTATATGGTTTATATGTGATTTTATCGCTTACGCCTCTGCTCATATTTAAATTTTAGCAGATTTGAATTCACTTGTAAATTTAAAATAATTAGGGCTGCCCATTTCTTTTTGGACAGCCCCTTTT
>Ga0256869_1001884_pt1 | contig 10633 bp, 13 predicted proteins | sample RumenRJG_05RNA_FD_186096 | JGI IMG/M metagenome (GOLD analysis project Ga0256869, IMG submission 186096) | Metatranscriptome of bovine rumen microbial communities from Lethbridge, Alberta, Canada - Rumen RJG_05 (Metagenome Metatranscriptome) | ecosystem: Host-associated > Mammals > Digestive... | reverse complement strand
GGCTACAGTAATAAACCATACAAAGATGAATGAAGGGCTAGACGTGTCTTAACAGGTATTTATATGTATCCTTATATTGATATATTTACAGTGAAACTATCAACTTTTCCATTAATACTTATGGCTGCATTTTTCACTTGTTTACTAACAATACTAAAATCAGTTAAATATGATAACCTGTTTTACAACAGTATTGTCAAATCAATTCCGATCACTATCTTCTTTGCGGTTTTAGGTGGAAAAATTGTATATGCATTATCAAGGAAAGGGCAGAACATTGCATCAATAACTGATTTGTTCAACGGATTTGTTTTTATTGGAGGTTTTTTCGGCGCATTACTGGGAATCTTTCTGTATTGTAAAAAAAATCAATACAGTTATTTTGATTATACTGATATATTTACAAGTATACTACCATTGGGACAGTCTATTGGAAGAATTGGATGCTATTGTAATGGCTGCTGTTATGGGAAGTGTTGGAATGGCGCTGGTTCAGTTCAATATATAGTGAATGGACAAATGGTTCGCGTCATTCCAACATGGTTTATGGAATCGTTATTTTGTTTGCTTCTATTTCTTTTCTTTTTTTCTATCTCTATAAGAAAACAGAAAGGGTTTTACACATCCGCATATATGATTTCATACTCCATATTTCGTTTTTTCTTTGAATTCTTCCGTGGCGATGAAATACGAGGTCATTGGTTCGGAATATCTACATCTCAATTTCTGTGTATTTTATCGCTTATTGGAGGTTTATTGATCTTATTCTACACTAGAAAATGTGGAGCAGGTCTAATAATTATAGAGAGGAAGTATGAAAATGCAAACAAATGATTTTCCTACTAAGTATAATAAACACATTGATCAACAAGTCAATGAGGATATAAATACCGCTAGAAGGCAATGTTCGGTAAGAACAGTTGAAATTGGAAAACAGCGTTATAGTAAGCCCAAAGGAAACGGTGCTTTAACTGGAGCATCAATCGGGTTTGGTTTAGGCTTTTTTGTATGCGCTGGAGTTTGCATAGCTAAACTTCAAGACGGGTTTGACTATGCATCAACCACAGGACTTATCACCTATGTTGTTATATTCCTCATAACCCTATTCTTAGGAATTATTATTGATAGCATGGCGAAATCAGCTTACGAGGGAAATGAATCCCGTATTGATGAAAGAATAAAAGACGAGAACAAAAGTTTAGAAGGCGAAATCGAAACTATACGCTCTACCGGCGAAGCCAAAAAAGCACAATACTTAACATGGTTTGAAAACACTTCACAAAATATGAGTGTTAAGTTTGCAGAAAGTGATTTGGCCAAAGAAGTGATTGATTGGATGTCGGATGGTTTTTTTCGAACAATCGATTCCACTGATCGTAGGCCTCATATTGAACGAATTAATGTGCCTTTTATGTTCAAAGTCTATAGGGAGAAAATTACTTGCAATTTAGGCACATACGATTTTGAATTGAAAAGATGTGCATTTCTTAAAAGTCCATTAGAGCAAACGGCGTTAGCAAGAGCAATAGTTACCACTATGCAGCTAAATACAATCATGCACTACCCACAAGATGCTAGCGGAACAAGCGTATCAATCCAAATTGAATATAAATATGACGATGAATATGTATGTGCTACTATTTCATATCTTGCTCCAAATGGTGAATTCCAAAATGTTAGAGTGTGGTGATAAATGTGAGCCAACTAGAAACAGTATCTCGGAAAGTGCAGGCGTCTTTTTCTTCTTTCTGTGATAGACAGAATCATATCGAGATAGTAAAATCGGAACATACTAACGAACTCATGAAGATTCTAGCTGCACTTGAATCAGAACATGAGCAAACACTGAAAGAATTATCAGACATTGAAGCGAGGTTGAATGGTTTTATCAACATTGCATCTGCACATGCTACAAACCTAATAGACATTGGTTATGAATTAGAATATGACTCAGGCACACTTTCTCGATTAGCTGTGCAAATAAATAATTCATCTACAAGTGATAAATATGCCGAAGAGTTATATACCTGCGCAACTGCTCAATTAAGAGGCATCCGAAGAAGGAAAACCGAAGCAAACAATCACATTGTCTCCAAGAAACAAAATGTAGAGCGTTCTTTTAAAATTGATCAAATAAGCATAAACAAAGATGAAATGAATTTAAATGCGCAAATTGAAGCATATTTAATTTCAGAGGAGTTTCAGGAATTTATAGAGTTATTATTAACGGATAATAATACTTATAACACCTGTTGCTCGGATGCTGTAGACCAAAGCTTTGTTGGAAACGATATAAGTCTTGGCGTATGTAGAATACACATTCCTGTTCCAAAAGGTTTTGAGCAGCAGGTGTCTAAAGCATCAAAAGGATTGTACAGTATTCCATCGTTTACATTCCCTATTCCTTTTACTGTTGATGTAAACTACGGTACGGGTCTTCTTATCGAATATCATCACAAATATGAAGAATCCATGCTTAAAGGCATTCAGAACTTTATTGTTAATATAATCAAAAGATATAAGACTAATTTGCCGCAAATTACTTATGTTGATCCTATCAGATTCAATAATAGTACGCTAGGAGCGCTTATGCCACTTTCGTTAGGAAAAAACAGTGTCATCGAAAATGTTCCTCTTACGATAGATGAAGTAAAAAAGAAAATCATAAGTATTTTGAATGAAATTATAGCTACAGAAAAGATAAAACATCAAGATGAGAATGTTTTATTTGCAAGAAGAATTGTGGTGCTTCATGGCTATCCTTATGCTTATGATTCATCACTACTTTCGCAAATCCAACAGCTTTTTGTAAATGCTACCCATTATAATGTTATAGTAATTGCAACTCATAGTGTTTCTGCAAAAAGCGGCTATTCTTTTGATGGAAGTTTAATCAAATCAATCGCTAGGTTAATATCCTGTAATTCATCTGGATTTATTGCTGATTATAATGGACAGCAAGTTCAATTTGAATGGTATAGTTCACCTTTGAGTTTATCAAGTTCTTTCTTAAATGATTTAGTTGTTAGCAGAACAAAGCTAGAAATTGATAATGACTATATTCAAAGAGTAGGTCTAGTTGTTCCAAATTTGAAAAAAGGAAACCGTGAATTGCGCAACATTCCCTATGGGATTGATTCAGAAGGAAAAATACTGACATTAGATTTTGAGGACAGCAATTTTGCAACTTTTATCTGTGGAGCTGCTCGGTCTGGCAAATCAACACTTCTTCACACTATTCTGAGTCACATTATTAAAAATTATCATCCTGATGATGTTGAGATTTGGCTAGTTGATTTTAAAATGACAGAATTCAGTCGATATATTAATCATCTTCCTCCACATATTCGCTATATTGTATTGGATGAGTCCCCTGAATTAGTTTATGACTTAATTGATAGATTAACTGAGGTGTTGGAAAAACGGCAAAGTATTTTTATGGAAAGATGGTTAAAACTCGCTGATGTACCAAAAGAAAAGTATATGCCGTCTATCTTTGTTGTAATTGATGAATTTTCCATAATGTCACAAATAGTTGCAGATTCTGTTATTTCTGCTTCTGAGGACTATACCATAAAATTACAAAAGCTGCTTGCTAAAGGAGCTGCATTAGGATTTCATTTCATTTTTGCGAGTCAGGGATTTACAGATGGCTCAAGAGGTTTAACTGCTTTTTCAAAAAAGCAAATACAACTTAGGCTTGCAATGAAAACAGATTATGTTGAGATAAAGGAAACTCTCGATCTGAAATCCACAAGTGATACTGATCGCTCAATGATGGAGCAATTAGAACCGCATCATGTCTTGGTAAGGATGCATGTTGATGAATCAGGCAATCATTTGAAACTTGCGAAAACATTATATATTTCTGACTATTCACAACAAGAAAACATGATTGATTTAATCAATAAACGGTTCTCTCCTGTTTCTAGGTATGTTGTTTCTGATACTATGGGATACATCAGTAAAAGACCTGTGATTATCAATGGAAATAAATATAAATCCTTTATTTCTCAACAAGAGGAAATGAAACAATTCATTGATTCTAATTCCACCGTGGATGATCACGCCGACTTTTTATTTATTGGTGATCCAAAAAGGCTTATGCCACTTTATCCGATAGAAGTATTCGATGGTTTTTCGGAAAATTTCTTAGTAATTTCACCTCTCCATGAATCAGATCCAGGACTTTCAATTCTGTTGTCAATTGCGATGTCAGTGAACATGTGTAACAGGTCAATTAGTATTTGGACAAATCGGAGAAATAATCTATTTCGTAGACTTCCTACCTCTCAAATTCCTAATATAAATAAGATTTCAAAAGAGGTTGATGAGGTTTGTGCAGCAATAAAGTATTACAAGTCTCTAATAGAAAATAAGGTTCAAGGAAATGAATTTATTTTTGTATTAGGAGCAGAATCTTTAATCATGGATATGAGTTTTTTGGAATCCTCTTTCTCACATACTTCAAACGATACATATAGTCCCCTTGCCAGCATGGATGTTGATATGAGAAAACCGGATGAACCTGATATTCTTTCACTTCTTGAGATGGTTGAATCTGGTTCTGTTTCGTTGGATGAGGTAGAGGACGATAAGGCTCAAGACGTTGCTGTTTCCTCTGCTCAGTCAGAGGAAGTAACCTTATACGATGCACGTGATGATCTAAACTATATCTTAACGCACGGATCAAGATTAGGTTATCATTTTGTATTTACATTCAGTACAGTTGGTGAGTTTGTTCAATGTAAAATACCGAATTCTCTGTTTAAGCACAAAATCACATTCCGTCTATCTAAAACAGATGCGATGGAATTAACTGGAGTTTCAAAATCAAATGCTATCCTTAATTTGGCAGAACATTGTTTTAGATATACCAATGGTTTGGATTCTGTATCTTTTAGACCTTATATGCATCAATCCTTGTCCTGGGATGGATGGGTAATGAATGGTTCTGAGGTGGAAATGTCCGTTTCAGATGAAGATGAGTATTTACTATGAATTGAAAGGAGAATAAAAATGAATGAGAATCAACTGGATATCGAAGCGCTGGATAAACTCATAAAGGCTGTGCAGGATTATCAAGAGGAACTATCAAAAAATCGTACTATTTTGGAAAATGCCGCTAATGTATGCGATGCCGCAATGGGGAAAGATGCTATTGCAAAAAAACACATCGCTAGGCTTCAAGAAGCGATGGGCGAATTAAAGAAAACATCCGATCTTGCGCGAAACGTGGCCGCTGCATTAGTTGAAGAAAAGAGACGTGCTATTGATGTTCTTGAAGATGAGGGGGGTTAATCATGAAGATTTCTCTAAACGAAAAGAGCGCACAAGCAATGCGAGATTTTGCTGAAGCGATGCCGTTCGCAATTAATAATATCGTGGAAGAAACTCAAAGGCTTATTGATGTATATAATTCCGTTTCTGACCAAGTTGGCCCACATCAGCAAGACTTTGAAACTATGATGAAACTGATTTCACAAGCTCAAGCAGATGCTGCTGATGCAATTAAGGCCTTGCCTCCGAAGCTGCGTTACACAGCTGATAAAATTGATGCATTTATTGCTACTCATCCTGAAGCTGTGGGAAAATGACATTCTCGGAGAATTGCTCCGGCTCCGAGAGTGCAAGTGGAGCAGATGACCATTTCATAGAAGATGAAGACTGCGTAAAAGAAGATATTGAAGCTATTTATCAGCATTTAGCCAAAAACATTGGGACATATATATCAGATCAATTTAGAAAGATTAGTATTCGATCCATACGCCCTCGGAAACCAGCTGAATATTCAAATGGTCAGCATAAGGGAGAATGGATCGGTGATAGTTTATTTGTTTTAGATAATTCTTTTATTCCAGCCCCAAAATATAATCCATCAGGAAAAACAATAGGAGAAATAACACACGAATTACAGGGAAAATATGGAATTATATATCAAGGGATTATTCATAATGGGTTTGAAGCAGATTTTTCTCCTTTGTCAATTGCTTCCATAGACTTAGCAACTTTCTTTGATAAAAAGGCAGCATATCTTAAAGAAAAGCAAAAACCAAGTAGCGAATCTTTAACTAATTCTGAAAGTAATAGATATGTGACGGCAGTTGAAAACTACTATTCAACATTTAAGAAGATTAGAAGTCAAAATTTTGGAATTGCTGATAGAATTGCCGCTGAATTACAATTACCTATTCCTGGATTGCCGTCTGGATATACCGCAGCTGAATTATCTTCTTGGCGTAGTGCAAATCACTTTACATGGGATGAAGGGCTGGATAATGGGTACATATTGATACCATCTATTATTCATTCATTACATGCACATAACGGTTTGGTAGCATTTTCCCAGGTTGCATTTAAAGAAAGAAAAAAGTTGGATGCTCAAGCATTGGATTTTTCGATGCTAGACGAAAACTCGATAATTTCAATTGAAGATTTACTCTATTTAGATTGCGTTTATCAATCTTAATTTCGATATGGCGGTGTTGCACTATGACTAAAATCTATAAAGGTAATGGTTGGAAGGCAACGCTGTTAGGCAACTGTAAAGATGGACGAATCTATAGGGGCTATGGATGGAAAAGTGAACTAATCGGCTCTTATGATGAAAAGAATGTTTTTTACGGGAGTGGGTGGAGCAGAACTTTATTGGTTTTTTATTCAGAAGGATACGTATATGAGAAAAAAGGTATATGGCGTGAAAGAATAGGAATGTACCATGATGGTAAAGTATACCGTGGTACTGGATTATTTAAGGAACTCATTGGCGAATATGAAGGCAATGATAATGGTGCTGCCGCCGCTGCACTCTTATTAAGTACGCTTTATGAAAAATTGATTAATCCTCTATAAATATTGCATTATCTTTAAGTGCGTTATGGGTGATAATAATGAAACTTTCAATAAACGAAAAAAGTGTTGATGCACTTCGTACATTTGCTGAAACAATCCCAACCGTCCTAGGTGTATTGGAAGAGGAAACTGAACGATTAGTTCAACTCTACTACAATTTAGCAGACAATTTGGGGCCACATGGTGATTCTTTTGAGGAGATGCTTCTTCATATAAAGCAATCAAAACAAATATCAGCAGAAGCTATAGAGGAACTGTCCTATATGTTAAGAGCAACAGCTGACAGAATGGAATCATTTATCCGGCATGGTGCATCTTATGGCGCAACTAATCAACCTGCAAAAGATATAAAGGTTCAATACATAAGTGGAGTAAAAAAACGTCTACACTCAAGTGGAACAAATCCTGTTGCAAAGTCTCTTTTCTTAGAATTTGAAGCAAATGTTAGAATCGTAGACTATGATTTTAAGGGTACTCCGTTTTACAATTCTCTTTCTAACGGAATAAAGCTTAATGCAATGTCCGATCTTCATAATCCAGAAGGAAACTTTTCTACATACTGGCATGAAGTAGGACATTTTCTGGATGATGTTGCTGGAAACGGTCATGCTTGGTTATCTTCAGACCCCGTATTTCGAGAATGTCTTAGACGAGATGTAGATGCTTATATTTCAAAAACAATGATCGAAAAGCATTGTGAGATGATTGAAGCGTATGACATAATAAGTGAAGAATTATCTGGAGATTGGAATTCAGCGGTGTCAGATATTTTTGGCTCTTTGACAAACTGCTGCGTTCAAGGAGACTGGGGACACCATCCGTCATATTGGAAATCAGACCCGTCAAAGATTGAAAAGGAAGCATTTGCAAATATGTTTGAGGCATCTATAGGAGATGAAAATAAACTAAAAGCGATGCAACATTTCTTTCCTACCGCCTACAGCCGATTCGAGTACATTATTAGGAGTAGATAGTGATGATACAGCTAAGTGAAGAATATAAAGTAATCGCAAAAGAGTATAAAAAGAAATTTGGTTATGGAGTTCCTTTACGTATGATTCCACCAACCACTGAAACAGGTGACTTAATCTTAAAAATCAAGGAATGTATTGATTCTGGAGAAGACAAACTGCTTGAGATGTATGGTGTATCTTTGCAAGAGGCAGATTTAGTATAAAACACTTGATTAAGAAAGGAGAAAGAATGGGCTTTTTCTTTAAGGCAGATGTATCTAATGATGAGGCACTTCAAGTAGCAATAATGGCAATCAAAGCATTGTCAAAAACAAAAGACGCTGATTATCCTATGCTTCAATTACAGTTCACTGACACAAGTATTAATGTGCTTTTTGTTGAAGGTGGGCATGGTGGCGCTGTCATCTACATGCGGATGAAGCAAGCAGGTAGTATTGATGAAAAAACATGTGATGCTATGATTGGAGAATGTATCCATGTAGATCAATTGCCCTCTTATTTTGGAATTGAGTTTAGCTATGGTGGGCTTAATGGAGAATGTGATTCTTTTAAGATTACTGGAAGCATCCCTACACAGCACAGGAAAGCGCAAAGTGAATATATAGATGCAATCATTAAATATTGCAATCAATATGGAATTAAGTATAAGCTTGGAAAAAATCAAATTGGTTTCTTAAATTGGGCATAATCGGATTACCAAGTTGCGTTATGTGATTATCAAAAATTAACTGATTCGTCGTTTCCCTGCATTCTCAAATTAATGTGTACCCAATGTCATTGACAATTTTGATTTCGTTTGATCCAAACCGAGGAATTTGTGCTATAATAAGAATTGCCCAGACGGAGGATACTACAAAGTAAGGTGAGATCTAATTCGACCAAACTTGTGGGCAAGTAAATGGCAGCCTCAAACATCACGCCGCATATACGGCATTCCACCCCTCTAATAGAATTAATGCATCGTAACAGAGCCATCGACGACTTGAACCGAAGTGAATGAACTCCCTATTTTCGGATCGTACTTCTGCTTCATCCGTGCATTGATCGCCTCATAATCATCTTGTCTTAGGAGCTCTTCGTCCATCATCTCCCGGAGCAACAGCATAGTAACAAGATAGCTGACTTCATTTTTACTCATTACAACATCTCCCATACCGAACAGCAATGTAGCATTGGTGTGAGCAGTATTCGCAGTGTTTCCCTTTGTAGTCGAGAATCTCTTTTTCACAACCGGCGCAGGTGCAGGAGACAAAGGATTTACACAGCGAAATATCACGATGTTCACGCCAATAACGCTCCTGGCAGCTTTTGCAGCAGAAGATCTTCTGCCTGTGCCCCGGCGTGTTGACAAGCGTTGCACCGCAGCATTTGCAAAGGATGCCGCTGGGACTATCTGTTTGTGGGTGTGGCACTATCTTAGTCTTCCGGCGAATATGTGATTTAACAGTGCTGAGCGAGATTCCCAACGTCTTTGAGATCATGTTGTAGCTATAACCTTCTGCTCTCAATTTTTCTACTTTTCTCTTTTCTGTATCGGTCATTGACTTTACCTCCTTTATGAGTGATCAAAATGCTCTTGGTATCAACTGCGAGGGGCTGATTTCAGCTTCTAATTTTACGCCTGAAAGAGAAATTAGTCAACACGATCAGCCCACAAATATACCGAGCCTTTGCAACGAGAGAATTGTGTGAGGCGAACAGAATGAGATCTGAGGCTGAGAAACATAGAAATAGGCACTTGACAGGAGGGGTATTTGTATGCTATTGATATACCAAATAAAGCTTGCCATAATTTCCAAAATGTGATATAATATAGGTATGGAAAACGAACTGAAAACCAATGCAGTAAAACTGAGTCCGGAAGAGCAATACCAAATACAAAATATGCGTCTTAATTCCGGCAAGGTTTAATTGGGGGAGCAATATACTGAAAGCAGGAAAACTAAAACATTTGCTTTGACTACGAGTAGGCGATTTTATGTTAACAGCAATTAATGGTTATTATAATGGCTCATACATTGTAATGAGTGAAAACGTCACCCTTCAAAAGGGTCAGAAGGTCATTATCACAGTAGATGTCAGCGAGGCTCCAATTAAGAAGATCGATCTGAGCAGTTTCATGGGACGCGGCAAGAAAATGTTCAATGGTGATGCCGCTGAATATGTAAATGAGCTTCGTGAGAATGACAGAGTATAGTAAGAAGAGTATTTGGTATATCCATATCGCACAGATAATCAGGAGAAGATCGATGTGTTCTTCGAGTTCACAGATGCGTGCGGTATCGATTTGACTCCCATTTCGACCGAGATCGCTAAACTTGCAGCAAAGATAAGAGCTGAATTTAAAGACTTCAAGGCTATGGATTCCTTACAGCTTACGGTTGCTGTGTACACAGGCTGTGATCTATTCCTGACAAATGATAAGCAGCTTAGACAGTTTAAGGAATTGAAATGCGTGACTGTTGAAGAATGGGATCTGGCATAGTGAAGAATCCCATTATTAACACTATGCATACTGGAGGGAATGTGAGGGGGTTGCACTATCCAGATAAAAGCCCCATCAATCATTTGAAAGTGTCCAAAATCCGCCCATTTCCGTAACGAAACTTATCTGTACTTTTCATCGTATCTACGGCATTTTCTGCACTTTCAGCACTATCAAATGAAAGACGGTTGCACGATACAAATGAAAGCTCTGCAATCATTTGAAAGTGCGATAACTCCAGCAGCGTGGGCATCCGATAGCTTAACGGTCGATATTGCTCCACCCCATAACAAAAAACAAGGTCAACTACTGAAAATGTCGC
>Ga0256869_1001877_pt1 | contig 10640 bp, 10 predicted proteins | sample RumenRJG_05RNA_FD_186096 | JGI IMG/M metagenome (GOLD analysis project Ga0256869, IMG submission 186096) | Metatranscriptome of bovine rumen microbial communities from Lethbridge, Alberta, Canada - Rumen RJG_05 (Metagenome Metatranscriptome) | ecosystem: Host-associated > Mammals > Digestive... | reverse complement strand
CTCCCTTATTTTTATTTACTAAAAATTATTTTAATTTTCAGGTGTTATTACAATAGTAAGGATTTCAAAATTCATTGACTTAAGAAGTCTAAATAATTTATCAATAGTAATTGCATCATATACTCCGGAGAGCTGCTTGGACTCAAGACAGTTACCTAATAAAGACTCAATAGGGTTATTTAAGAATTTATTAGAATTGAAGAACATATCAGGTATTACCTTTCTGAAATTAGATAATACATCAATATTAGGTTTATATTCTTCAAGTGTATACTGTCCTGCAGGTATTAATTCAGCTTTCTTAAATGATGAGTCAATACCAAGATACATTACAGACTTCTCCTTAATAACTACATCTTCCTGAGTTTCATCAGTAATAACTAGTCGTAGTCCTACGAGTGCTAATGCACCTTTAATTGATTCTACATCCTTAATATTCCACTCATCAATATCCTTATTAAGTAAAGATGTTGCAATATTTGGATCACTGAGTAAATCAGAGTACTTATTAATTAGAGTAGAAATACCATTAATAAGTAAATTTATAATATCTTTATTTTCATTATCTACACTACCTACTTCATACTGATCAATAAGAGTATAGGTAGTCATAGTCTGCTGCTTTAGCAGTCTTAGTCTAATCATATTTTATTTATTTACTTCTTTTAAATATTTATATAATCTTTTAATATTTGGTACTATATATCTAAATATAGTACTCAACTTTTTATTTCTTATTATCTCAACTTTATGACGTTTATTCATAAAGCTAACAGGAGTTGCATCTACATATAATTCGATTGACTGCCATATATCAAATCCTTTCTTATTAGGACTCCATAAGGTATCACTAAAATTATTAAGATACTCGAGCATGCAACTCTTAATAGTACTTATATCACTCTGACGTAATATAAAAGTAAAATCTCTATTATAACGTGGAAGAATGTTACGTATATTATGCATAAACATTATACTACCAATTTTAGGAGATGCACATAACGTAACAGTCTTCGAGTTATAATAAAATAATACAGGAGTATTTAACTGTGAGATCTTATTTATATCAGTAAGAGCTAATTCCATTAGTCTCTTCATTCTAGATAGTCTTTTATTACTTTAATAGTTGCATAACTATTTCGAACAAGGTCATCCCAATTTAAGTCACTCATCTTATATGAATTCCAGATTTTCATATTGAAGTCATCTACTTTCTCATCTTTAATCAATTGAAGTAATTCAGAAGATATAGATTCAAAAGGTACTAAAGATTTCTTCTCATAATTAAATCTAGGAATATTAAGAATAGCAAAGATGAACCACTCAAACCATGCCATAACATACTCAGAGTCAGTGAGATTCTGATACTCATTATATTGTTTAGCATCAAGATATGACTGCATCAATTCACGTTTCTTCTTAAGTCTATATGAGCATTTAGGGTCTGGACATACTAACTGAGCAGAAACTATATCATCTTCAGTAAATTGATGACCACATTCACATTTAGGAAGTACTACTTCAGCAGGTTCAAGTACATTAACTACTTTTGGAATAGTCATACCTGAAAATGCTACTTCAATCTTACTTCCTACTCCACATCCTAACTCTAATAACTTAGGTACTCCATTAGTAGAAACATTTCTAATAGTCTTATTATCAAGTTCTACTTCATCTACTGAAAGTACTGATACAAGACCTCCAGTAGGAGTTTCTCTCCATTGTATATCTTCTACATATGTTTCTGCAGGATATAGATAATCATACTTATAGCACCATACAGAATCCCAATCTTTATCTTCAGTATAAACTATACCATCAATACAGAATTTGAGATCTATTTGACGTTCTACATCCTTGTAATGAGCAATACCTCTTTCTACAAGTTCTATATCCTTACATTCAGGAGTAATAAAGAAAGTAGTTCTATTTAGTATTTGATTGAATACGAATGAAGGTACTTTATTATTAAAATCCTTATAAGTTAGTATCTCTCCATTTATATCTACTGCATGCAGACCTACTAAAATAGCTAATTCATTAACTTCATCCTGTTTATAGCAGGAATTAACTAATCCATTAGCTTTACCTCTAGCTCCTTCATAATCACGTACATCAACTAAACATTCTACACGTATAAAAGATATTGACTTATCAACTACATCAGGTACAAACTCTTTAAATTTATCAGTTTGTACTACTCCAATCTCCTTATCTCCCATTGATAGTATATGAGATAATTTACCATTTGTATAGTAAATAATTATATCACTACCATCATATTTAGGAGTTTTTACCTTACCTTCTTCATCATTCCAATACTGAGCTATATCATTTCCTTCAGGTGAGTACTTATCAAGAGCTATAATACCTGATCTATGCTCAGCACTCGAGGAACCCTCTGGAATTGGTAAGAACTCAAATGGATTGAAGTTAGGATCTTCAGATTTTACTTGTTCTAACATTTCATCATACTGAGAATTAGTATATTTAAGAGGTCTCCCAGTTTCATGAGCTATAAAAGCTTCAATAACCTCTGCTTTAAGATTACTCATATGAGTTATTTAAGTTTAAACTTATATTATTTTCTTAAATTATCACGATATTTAATATAAGTCAATAGTATAATTCTATATTCATTGAGTTGTTCATGACCTTTTGAATCAGATATACTTAATTGATCCTTATGTTGTAAGTACTTTAATTCTACTGATTCAGTATCTAACTTCTCTAACTTAAGATTAAAGAATTTACATACTTCAACTAAGAATTTATTTCCTCTTGATAATTTCTCTTTACGTTTATAATCAGTGCTCATATACTCCTCATAAGCTCTTTCAGCTAGCTCATTCAGAGTGCTCTCCTCTAACTTAATATTAGAACTACGAGTCAAGATCTTCTTTTTATTGTTTATAAATTTATTCCTAGAGTAAGTACTAAAATAGCTATCTCTAGCAAGTACTAAGAAATTAGCAAAGAAAAATCTCCATAGACCTTCATTGAGTCCACAAGTGACTTTATTTCCAATCTTAGAGAATTTATCTCTAATTTCATTTAAACAACGCTCGAATATTTTACCTTCATTATCACCTTCTGGATCAAATGACTTAACTTGATTTAATTTTAATAGAAACTCTGCATTAAGAGTAAGTAGTAGACCATTTTGATCTACTAACTTACCTTCAGTATTGAAAAATTTCTGTACGTAATCACTAGTCCTCATCTAATAATTTATTAACGATTTTCGGGTTTCACGTACTCCATTCCTAAAAACCTAAATACATCTTCTTCAGTTAGTAATCCTTCTACATAAGATCCTGTATTAGAATTATATAAACCTTCTTGATTCAATCTATAACCTTTACGCTTAGCTAAAGATCTCATTCTTATATTAAATTCTTTAGATCCTGTAAGGTATAGAAGTTGATAAGGAAACTCATTAGGAGTTACTGAAATAACATCTAACTGAATGTTATTTACTTTATCAATTAAGTATGAGGACTTATAATCACCTGAAGAAAGAACTTCATATTCAGATTCAAGAGTACTACAAATTTCTTTATAGTAATCTGAATTTACTAGAATATCAATATCTCCTATGAGAGTCTTTTTACGTCTATAACTTCCTGCTACAGTAATGTATTCAGAGTTTATTAGTTCTTTTAAGTTACTTATATATTCAGCAGCTAATTCAAATGGGATACGTTTTGTTATAAAAGATTTTCTTATTTTATATAATCTCTCATCTAAATAACCTTCATGCTCTTGACGTAAAGATATTAACTTACTTATAGATCCTGTAGATTTATATTCAATGATCTTTTTATTAATCCCTAAACCTATTCCATCTAGATCAGTAAAATCATCCCAGTCAAGAAATTCTTGATCAGTTATATTATTAAGAGATATTATTGCGTTTTTATATGCTCTTGACTTGAAGAATGAATTCTCAAGTAGAGATAATTCCTCTAATAAGGAAATTAGATGTTTACGAGTTTTCATATTGAGTTTTAATTTAGAGTTATACTTAAGTTATGTAAATCTATTAAATTAGCTTCAGAATTTCCGATTACTTGAATCATATTCTTTATCTTACATGATTTATTATTTTTACATTTCATACAAGTATTAAACTCAAAGTACTGACATGAATTTACTACTCTAAGTAGAAATTGTATGAATACTTCATGATTATTAGCAAGAGCATTAAAAATTCGATCAGCTAATTCTTCAATAGGTATATTACCTGTTACAATAGTATTCTCATCATCTATTAACAATATAGCAGTCTTCATTTTATTTTCTGCCATTTTACTAATAAATTGAGAGATATCTTTATTTAAATTATCCATATTATAACTTACTTACCTTACAAGAGTAAGGGTCTGAGACGGTCCAAAACCCCGCTTAGGCTCTATCTAACATGCTCAAGATACTAGTAAATTTATCCTTATTAATAATAAGATTAAAATAATTAAATTCACCTATCTTATATTCTTTACCTACTATATTGCTAACTTTATCTACTAATTCAGTAGTGCAATTTATTCCTAATAATACTAAGTCAGATTGTATATACTTATAAGTAATTACTATAGGATATTTAGTTTCTATATAATAAAGATCAGATATATAAGGATCTCTATTAACTAGTAGTACTTTAGAATCCTTATTATATTTATAACTGTTCTCATTAAGATCTTTTATAATACTAAATACTTTAGCAGAATATAAATAAAATACAAAATCTTTATCTGAAGCTTTATGTATTAATAAAGGAGTATCTACTGAATTTAAGAAGTCAAATAGAGCTATATCTTCTTTAGTAGTTATATTAGATGTAAGAATTTTATCTACTCTATTAATGAACTCATCATCTCCTACTTTATATCTATTATGTATTACTTTTGATAATGATACATATGGATTAGATTTAGTAAAATCCTTATTGAGTATTTCTACTCCATCTTTAGATACTAGAACTGAAACAGTCTCATCATGTACATCTGCATAACCTTCAAAATCTTTATCTAAATAAAGACTCATCAAGTACGCAGTTACCTTAGTATCTATATATTTATCCTTTAAGAAAATTTTAGACATATTATTTATAGTAGAGTTGTAGAAAGGTAATTAAACCTAACTACAACTCTTATTTTTATTTACGGAACTTTTCTTTTAACTGTAGAAGTTTATCATGCAGAATATCTTCTTCTTTAGGTCCTATAGTTAATCCAGCTAATGCAAGATTAATATATAGATTCTGAGCATCAGTGAATGAAAATTTATTTCTAACTTTATAGATGAATTCATCTAAGTCAGAAGCAAATAATCCATTTAACTCCATCTCACCTATTGACATACCTCCACCTCTACGTATATGACCTTGACCTAATATAGGTTCAGATAATGAACTCTCAGTGAATACTTTATTATCGTGAGTAGGTATCTTATAAACCATTACCATATACATATTTCCACATATAATAGGATTACGTATAGGTCTATTAGTTTTACCGTCAATCATTTGACGTTTATTATCAACACCTAACTCCTGCATCCAATCAAGTAACTGTTCCATTGTAAACCTAGAATAGGATCCAGTTATATAAGTCAAAGTAGATTTAGGATCATCGAGTATAGATTGAATATCTGAGGATTGCATATCTGCATACTGCTCAAGTCCATATTTCTTACATAAGTCAATAAATTTAGATACACCTTCTTTACGACCTACATTAAGAATATATTCTGCAATATTTGATAGAATCATTATTGCATCCTGAGTAAGATTCTTACGAGCAAAGACAGCATCTGCATTAATAATACAATCTACCACTTTACCTTCTTTAGTACGTAGCATTTGATCATCAGGAAGTACAAGACCTACCATACCTTTAGCACCATATAAAGAAGCTAATTTAGTACCTACACGTCCTTTATTCTTAACTAATAAACGTACAGTTACACATCCAGCATATCCATCATAACTAGGTACTTCAGAAATAGGAGATCTAAATGAAGTAGGAATCTCATCAGGCAATTTAATCATACCTAATGAAGCTTTATCTAATACCTCCTTAGACTCTTCATTCAATTCAAGATGATAACTATTAGTCTGATCCTTCCACTCTTTATAGTAATCATAGCTATATTTCATATCAATGATATAAGCCTCATCAATATTAGCTGGAGTTACTAAAGAACGTTGATAAACTTTAGAAGCTTGTTTAGTTACCATATTGAGTAACTTATCAACTTCTTTATTCTTAGCAGCAGAAGTAACATTAACTATAATATCACCTGTAGATACTTTACTACCTTTAGGTAATACAGAACTTACTACATCCTCAGATTTCAAGTAGATAGTTACATCCTCGATAGTATAATATTCTAATCTACGAGCAAATGACTCACTGATTATAATACCATCCTCGTAATTATAACCTCTATAAGGCATAAATGCTACAAATGCATTAAGACCTATATTCTTAGTTCCTGAAGTACTATTACGTTCATTAATAAGAACTTGACCTGAAGTAACTATATCACCTACTTTTACTATAGGTTCAAATACTGTAGTAAGATTATATATACCTATATTAGGAGTAGGTATCATAAAATCAGATACAATACCATTAACTGAGATACTTACCTTTTCTTTAGTAACATTAATTACTTCAGCAGGTTCAGTACCTTCATATCTAACAGCAGTAGTTGAATTAGATAAATTACCTTCATGACCAGACTGTATCTGAGGAGTATCAGGATTAGCTAGAGGTACTGCTTGAGTTATCATTCGAGCTGCCATACCTAAACGTACAGTATCTGTGAAGTTAATCATAGGAATTGCCCTAGTTAACTCACATAAACGTTCATCTGGATGACATTGAATAAAGTCAAAAGTATCTGAATCCTTATCTATTCTATTCTCCTGAATTTTAAAAGGTTTATGTATTTCATGTTTCTTGTAATCAATATACTGATAAAGTACTATTTTAGAACCTACATACTTATAATAAGGTATATAAAGCTCTTTAAAATTCTTATCAAGTACTTTAATATAAATAATACCTTCTTCAACTTTAGTCGAGTTATTTAGGTAATTAATTCTACCTACATTAATACCATCAGGAGTTACTACTGGATCTATAATATCTGCAAGACTCTCATTATACTTTTGAGAATAAGTATTTCTACCTACTGTAATATCTTCAATTATTACTTTTTGATTTACAGAATCAAGTGAATAAGGATTTACATTTATTGAGGTATTAATAGTATTCCAGTCAGTACCTTGATTATAGAATATTTTATCTATTAAACCTTGAAATGCATGAGATGATATAGTACCATACTGATAAAAGTTATGACTTGCAGATTTAGTTATATCCTTAATAGACTTACGTAGAGCTTCAAGTAATATCTGATCTACACTAATAATTCTCTTATTTAGTGAATCATCGAATATAGGAGGATTATTAATGAGTAAAGTTACGAGTTCATCAGTTAATATCTCAGGAAGTTTATCAAGATTATAGAAAATCTTTAACTTCCATTGAGATTTCTCATTTAACTTAAGATACTCAGGATACTGAGATTTAAGTTCATCAAAAGTGACTTCTTCATGTAGATCTTCTTCATCATCATGAATATAAAAAGTCTGAGTATTAAGATTTAGAGTAAATCCGTAATAAAAGTCTAAGTACTTTCCTTTACGAATACATTCATTATCATAAGTAAGATACCTATTTATAAGTTTATACTTACCTCCTATAATGAACATTCCATTTATCATTCTAGGTACTTCAAAAGTGAAATCTCTCCACTCTTCTCCATTCAACTCGTACTCTACTGTAACTAAAAATGCACATGTAGTAAAAGTAGAAACATAAGTACCTAAATCTTGGATACCACTATCATCGATAGTGATCTTTGAATTAGTTATCTCATAGTTTTCACTAAATCTACTTAATCGAGTTAGGACTCTTTTTATAATAGAAGGTAACTTCTCTTTTATTAATTGATTGTATTCCATTACTCTAAAGTAAATATTAGTTTTTGTTCTCTTAATTCAGTTTTAATAGTATTATCTAATGAAGTTTGCACCTCATTAAGATAAGAATTGACTTCATCAGATGTAAGTACATCTTTCATTATATAGAAGTTCAAGTTTATAGTCAAGATATTATTATTATCAAAGCTATAAACTAAAATCTCTTCCTGACGTGTCAAACGTACTATAGGAGTAGGGAGATTATTAAGTACTTCATTTATAGATTCTGCTAAGGAATTCTTGTCAAGATTACCTATATAGACAATAGCCTTATTATACATGAATATTCTTTTCATTTTAGGTCAATTTTAAAGTTTTTTATTAACTAATTTATATTTCTGATATATCTACAAATCCATTACCTTTAGGTTTAGTATCTGTAGATTCACTTTCATTAACTACTGGAGTATTTTCTACAACAGGTACTACTGAAGTATTATTAACCTCAGCAGTAACCTTATTGCAGAAAATTGACTTAAATTCTTCAGCAGTTCCTTCAAATTCAATCTTGATTTTCATCTTCAAATAATTTACCTGAATCCATTAAATTCAACATGAAGGAACTATATAAATCATTCGGAGCAGCATTAGCAGAATCTATATCCGTGAATACTGAACTTAGAATCCTACTGGCTCCTTCATAGGAGATATTTGCATACACCGACTTATCTTTACGTACTTTATTCTGTATACCTACATATACTAAATGAGACTCATCCTGCCATGAATAACAACAGTTAAATAAAAACTCTAACATATTGTTATTAAATACAGGTAATAAATGATTTAATTGAGTCTTAAATAAGAAATACTCTTCTTGTATATTATTACAATAGTTATGAATATTTCTTATATTGAGTACTCCATTACATAACATATCACCTGCATTAACTTGATCACCTTCAAAGAAAGTATAAAGTTTAGTTTTTTCACGAGGTAATCTACGTCCATTTATTATTACATAATCTTCAGTATAAGAAATCTTACCTGAGTTAATTGCAATATTAAATGCCCATTGTGGTGTATGAGGTCTAGTAATATCTGTAGATGATTTTACATATAGTAAATCAAGTAGAAGATCTGAAACATACTCAGGTGTTACAAAATACGGTAAATAACCTATCATATCACCTTTCCTACAGTTAGTATTAGCTAATATAAAATCAGAAGGAACATAATGTTTAAATTTTATATTACCTTCTGAAATCACAATTTCAGTAGGAGATATTCTCTGAATAGTACAATTAGCTCTAGCTCTTAACTTAGTATCTTGATTAAGTCTAGTTACTTGAGCTGAATGTTTCAGTGAAAGACCTGTCTGAGTAACATCTCCTGCTGCAGCTGAACCAAACTTTAGACCTAAGTTAGATCCATGAGGATAAACATGAAATTCCTCAGAAATCAAATCAGGAGTAAAGTAATTATTCTTAGATACAGCCATTGACCTTACTAAAACTAAACTATCATCAGATGATTTATCGAGCTTTTCACCATCTAATGTAGTTCTACCTTCAGCTTCAGATCTCTTAAGATAAATACCTATATTTTCAGTATCTTCTTCATTTCGATTCATTAATACACCTTGAGATGCAAACTTAATCTGACGAGCTGCATATCCACCTTTAGGAGTTAACTCCTGCTTCATACCTAGAGCAATTCTATTATTCATAGCTTGCTTACGTAGAGCTTTCTCAGATAGACCCTGAGCTTGAGAAGTATCTGCAATGAAGATAGAACCATCATCATTTATCATCATCTGAGGTGCAAACATCTCAGAGATTTGAGATAACTTGATACGTCCTGATTCAGCTACACGTTGATAAAGATCTTGAGGCATATTCTTAATTTGATCTTTAAGGAATTTTTGATACTCCTCATCAATTAATCCAAGATTCTCAGGATGTTCATCTAACTCTTCAGCCATCTTTTGAAGTTTAGGTACAAATCCAGATAAATCAGTACGAACTAACTCCTCAATAGATGGAACTGTAGCACCTTCTATTGTGATTACTTCTAGTGCGAATTGAATCAACTTATGATATACATCTACATGATTCTCAAGAGAGTTAATATAAGCTAATATTAGATAAACATTCTTCATAGTGATAGGTTCTTGCTTACCTAATATAACTTCTACTCGTACTCCTAAGATATCACATATTTTCTCATAGGCATATGTAGTTGGTTTAGATTGATATAATATTACATCACAAGGATACTGTATAGTTTGATCTTCGTAATCTTTCTCTATATCATCAATACTAAAATAATTAGCTTCAGATACAGGATCACCTACAACTCTAGTACATAGAGTTAAAGCATAAATCATCTCATGATTAGGTTTATATAGAAATTGATTAGAAGATTCATATCTTATCTGAGTAGCTGGAGAAATCTTAGAATCTACATACTCATTCATTTCTAATGGTACAGCAAAGAAAGAAAGACAATCTCCATCAAAATCCGCATTAAAAGGCGCTACTGATAAGATAGGGAAATGAATAGCTGCATCATCAGTAGGTAATACCTTGAATGACATCAAATTATACCTATGCAATGAAGGAGGTCTATTCATTATGACTCG
>Ga0256869_1001874_pt1 | contig 10645 bp, 7 predicted proteins | sample RumenRJG_05RNA_FD_186096 | JGI IMG/M metagenome (GOLD analysis project Ga0256869, IMG submission 186096) | Metatranscriptome of bovine rumen microbial communities from Lethbridge, Alberta, Canada - Rumen RJG_05 (Metagenome Metatranscriptome) | ecosystem: Host-associated > Mammals > Digestive... | reverse complement strand
TATTCTCTAATTTAATTTCTATTTCTTTATATCTATTAACGGCGGGATTTGACGTTAATTTAATAAATTTTTATAATTTCTAAATTCAACTCATCGGAAAGCCGTTCGAGTATAAGAAGAAATAATGGGTAGAATTAATTAAAATCCTACCCATTCATTAAACTGTATTATAGATTCTGTTTCTTATCAACGAATCGATACTCAATTGTCAACTCAGGTCCAAAATCAGATACGATTGTATCAACATTTTGATCCATTGACTCACAATCACTGAACCACTTACGAGATATAATCATAGCAAATTTCATTTGACTAAGTTCCTCAGCGACCGACCTCTTCTTGATGGTTAATGCATTAAATGCACTATTGATGGCATCCTTGTAAGCATCACCTTTGGTATTACCAAGATATTTCTTATCAACAAATGCCATTACTAGCTGCAGGTACTTCTCACTTGGAGTTAATGACTTACCAGCTTTGAGTTTCTTATCAATTGATTCGATAGCAGGAATTGAACTAAATCCTTTGAAGTTAGAATTAAGAGTGAGTGCCATATAATAGTCACCATTCTTGTCTAATTCCTTCTTAGGTGAATAACCATTAGAGGTAATACCTATTGACTCCAGATAAGTCCATTGTTCAGCAGTAAATCCAGCACCAAAACCAGGAACACTCTTATAAGTAAAAGTACCTACCTCTTTCTTCAAATATCCGAGATATTTAAGCTGGAACTTGTAGTCCATCAACTGAAGAGCAAGTTTAGTCATCTTCTTCATCTTAGAAGCACGTACTCTCTTACGATTAATTACTGGCAATGCAGAGATGTCAATGATGCATTCGTATTTACCATCCTCAAGGATCTCAGCATCAGTAATGATGAGTCTTGGATTTTCCTTGAACTTATTGAATGTTTCTTCACTAAGGATAACAGGAAGTGAATTAATATTCAATACTCCATCCTTAATAATTGTGTAATTACGAAATACAAATGATTGAAGTTGTGACAAACCTACATCATTCTTAGGAAGATCTAGGATAACATCAATCTTCATTAGAGCGGATAGATTAGCACGTTCCTCATTCCAAGTGAAATCCGAAACTGGATAACCCTTATTGACCATTGTCATCTTTACAGAACGATCAGCTGCAGCATCGACGATCTTATCAACGTCCTTCTTAGTCTTAGCTGAGGTCAACTTCTGCTTCTCCTCATCAGTCAGCTCAACTTTATCAACAGCTTTAGCACCAATACGCTTGTATGCAAATGCTGGATCGACTACCTTGATCTGATTATCATCAGACATAAGTTCATTGAAGAAGTCAATAACACAGTATGATGAATCAACGGGAGTATAATTCTCATCAATCTCACCTCTTGCAGTGCTATCAAATACTGCAGATAGGATCTCTCGCTGGAATGCAAATAGCTTCTGCTTACCAAATGAATCCTGATACAAGTTAATGAACTTAATATCTCCGAGGGATGCCAAGATATCATCAACAAGATTATAATTCAAAAGATCAGCCATCACATAAACTGATGCATAGTAGTCCTCAAGTGGTGCCTTCAATTTCTTTGACTTACTATAATCACCAACGATCTTGGTAGAGATAGTAATCAAGTTCTTCACGTAGGCAGGTACTAACAATTTTCCCTCCTTAGGACTCAATACATGAATGCTCTTTGATGAGTCATTGATGTAGAAGAACTTCTTATACTTAAGTGAATCAATCATAGAAGTCACATCAATTTCTACTACAGGAGCAACAATTGTACCCTTAATAGCTGACTCAAATACAGGTACATAGGTATCAAAATCTTCAGCTTGAATCTTAGTACCTCCTAAGAGCTCTGCCATCTCGGAGAGCCGTTGGCTGTCTGCATAATAACCATATTCAATGATAGTAGCATTAGCAACTTTACCTTGTATAGTATTAAGTGCATTAACTACATCAGAGAATGGTCCATCATTATGACCACCATCGGAGAGAAAAATCCAGTTCCAATTACCTGAATTTTCGTTGATCAGTTTTTCAGTAGCCTTGATAGGAGGTACGAAGTCTGTCCATCCATTAGGAACCAAATAACGATCAATAGCAGCTTGTAATGCAGAAAGTTGTTCAGGAGTATTCACCTTAGCCATTTCTTTCAGCACATAGCATACAGTTGGTGATGAGAAAGCAATTATTGTAATCGTATCTTCAGGTCTTACGATCTCAGCGATTCGATTCTTTAACTGCTTACGCATTTTAGGTAGAGATCTATACATGCTACCTGAAACATCACAACAGAAAACGTGATTGATAGGAGCGTTTTGTACTGGAATAACTTGAGCATCCTCAATTTGTATTGAATGCTCATTTAAATACAGTTTTGAACGAAGTTTGTAACTTCTACTTGATAATGTTACATTTGTCATAAAATTAATGGAGACTCGTTAGTGAATCTCCATGTGGCGGGTGATGGACTCGAACCATCAATCTTATGTACCAAAAACATACGTGTTTACCTTCGAAGTAACTCACAACATGACTACCGATGAAGGAGAAAGATGTAGTGAGATAGATTCTTTTTATTTCACTAACCCGCCATTTTATTATGATAAACTAAAGAATAATGTAAAGTGTAATATTTCTTATCCTATCCATTAGACGATACACCGAAGTGCATTGGGATTCGAACCCAAATCTTAAGTTTAGCAGACTAACGAAGTAACACTTTATCTGACTATTAGTTATTGCGGAGAACGTAGGTGTCGATCCCAATACCGATCAAGGTACCAGCTGTTTTCAAGACAGTGCTCCGAGCCGTCGAAGTTCATTCTCCAATTACAAATACAATTGATTTGTATAATGCATACTATCAACTATGCATTTGTATACGTATTCCTGAACATCCGTACCTTCAGGACAATTCTTAGATGCCATTGTTATTGCAAATATATAAACTCCGACATATAATGCAGTGAAGAATAAAATTGCTAGTATAGTACATACAATATGCATAATTAATAAATTTAAATGTCTAGGTGACTGGGCTCGAACCAGCGACCACGACATCCCAAATGTCGCATTCTACCTACTGAACTACACCTAGAAGTTTTAGGCTAGTTTCTAGCTTTAGTTGCTAGTTTGGTACTAGCCGACCTCAATTAAATTTTATCGCATTTATTACTGCGTCAGATTGATTACTGAAGGTGGTAGGATAGATTATCTATTACTCGCCTAATTACTATGTTTATAAGTAAGGATCAACCAGTTGGACTGCCGAGACTCGAACTCAGATTAGTAGGACCAGAATCTACTGTGCTAACCATTACACTACAATCCAATTTTAGCATTGTTTACTATACAGTTCAATGCTATATAAATGAGTCAAAGATCACCTAAATCATTGCAATAATTTACTTATTAGGGTACCATTCAGTTAATTCAATGCCATGAGAATTAAATAACTCCTGCACTGGAATTCTTTCACTGCATGGATTGTCAGGAGCTTCATGAAATATGAATACAATTATAGGTTCCTCTTTAAAATTATCTCTTTTCGATAAAAATTCAGCAAATTGTATGCATTTATTTAAGAACTTATCAAAGTCAATGTCACTTAATCCTTCCCTATAAGATTTTAAGAATGAACAAGTATTATATCCTTTGTCAGTATGTTGATAAGGACATGGACATCCTTCAGCATGACATAATCCTGGATTAAGTTCTTCTGCTCTAATGCCATTATAAACTCCATTAGAATCCTTCCATATATGCTTTTTACCTTTAAATTGATGAAACCATTTAGGATCCCATATAGCAGTTGACATAGGAATCATATTAGGAGTAAAGAATCTAATATTGTAAAAATAAGAAGTATAAAATTTCATAGTTGGCGTACCGAGATTCGAACTCGGACTAAGAGGACCAAAATCTCTTGTGCTACCATTACACTATACTCCAGTTATTGCGGAGACTGTAAGAATCGAACTTACGGACCACTTTTAACATGATCGGCACGTTAGCAATGTGCTGCATTAGACCACTCTGCCAAGTCTCCTTATAAAATGCCTAATTCGAGGTTTAGGCAGCCTGACTCCCTTTTCATCACTCCAGGCTCCTCTCCTCAGGACTTTTAAACTATTCTAATCCCAGAGTTAGAGTGCATTCTATTATCCTCAGTTACTTAAGTGAAGCCTAACCCATCACTCATAGCTATAATCCATAACTGTTTATTTCAACTCACCCTACTGCATTAGTCACTTTAAATAGCTTTATAACGTAACTTCAGGACTATAGGTTGTCCCAGCTTATTGGTCGAGTACTCCAATAAGGTTATCAGTTTTTCTCCATTAATTATCATGCGTACATAGGGTATAATTCCTACTTAAGCCCATCTGGATTATCATAAACTGCAAAACTATCTGTAATACGTACAGAACGTAAACTAATCATTTCACTAAGCCGTAGTCCAGGCACTTGTATCCTCCTTACTTAAGGTGTTCAACCTGATAAAATAATTCCTGACTTACGTATATCAAGTAGTATTATGATTAATAATTTAATTTCATTAACATTAATTACAAACCTCATAATACAATTATACCTACGAATCGGCTTCCATATTTCAGTCCACAAGTAAGTAATTAAGTCACATAGTTGCTAAGTGATTTCTTAGACTCAACTATATCATGGCACTCCGTAGTCCATAAACTTAATTAGCATCGGCTTTGTCAAATAGAAAATTTGATTTCACTGGAGTAGTTACTTTCTTATTAATCCTAACTACATCATCCTCATGTGCTCCTAGCAGTTGTTAATTGCTCATCATGACTATCTTCATTAGGACTTCTACCACGTTTATTCCGATGATCTATGTCGTAGCTAATTTGAAAAGTTTAGTACGGAATCTAAGATTTGAACTTAGGACCCCTACATTATCAGTGTAGTGCTCTGACCAACTGAGCTAATCCCGTATTTGATTAATTGCGAGCCAGTTTCTGAGGCTAGCTAGCAACGAGGTATACCTCAGCTTACAAGAATTGCAGTTCAAGTAAGCATCCCTGTTTCATAAAACGATGCACCATCTTCAGCCACTGCAATGACCTATTTACTTATCAGGATTTAATATATATCCATGCCAATAGAAAAGAAATTCACTCTATAGGGAGTTCTCCTTTATCACGTAGCCATGTTAATCGATAACAGAACTCATGAACAGTAAGAACTGTATGTGATTCATCTGTCTTACCTATCGAATGAGTTAATGTAGCTCCATTCGTAGCTTCTAACGCTCTACGGAATCCAGTATTGCGATTCAACTCATTATATGCTCTATTCAATAGAATTTGATAATCTTTAGAATGACGATCAATTGCTTTACCTTGCCAATATAGAGTTTGTTTCTTCCACCACTTCTTATTAGAACCTTTCTTCTTAGCAGCAATACCTACAAGACTACATACATACTCCTGCATTTCTACTGATTCAAATTTTAGTGACTGAAGAAATCCCTCCATTGAATTACACTTAACTCCATCAATCTCAAATGGATGAGGAGAAAAGTTACTTAATGCACTACTAGGGTAGGCATTTTTACTTCCAATATCCATAGTTACAATTTTAGTGACTCTGGTGGGACTTGAACCCACAGCATTCGGTTTTAGGGACCGATCCATCTAGCATTAATGGTACAGAGCCATATTAAAAGGAGGAAGCTAACACTCCCTCCAGGGTTATTAATTACTCTTCACTAAATTTAACTTCTTGAACAACTTGTCATTTCCGAGAATAGCGAGTGCTGTAGTCTGATTATCCAAGTCAGGTTCATCAAACTTAGTGTAGTCAACATTCAGGTAGTCAAGCTTATCTTTCCATTTATCAACTTCCGCTGACAAATAAATAAGATAACTATTATTCCAATCCTGATTTGGGTGATCTAGCATCCATTGAGCCACCGCATGACCTCCTTGTACGCAACCATAAATGGGATTTAACTCATTACTGATTAGTACATACAACCTCTGCATACTTCTCCAATGACTTCTTTACTGATTGCTTAAAGTAGTACTCACGATCACCTGTGACTGACTTATGAGAGTTCTTGATGTCGTTCTCAATAAATTGTTCCTTATCCTCAACGTTATGTTTAAGGATATAGTAGGCACAGTAAATAGGATGCATCCACACCCGATGGTAACCATGTTCCTTACAAAAAGCTACTTCAGCTTTGATATCATTCTTGAAATTTAAAACATTCTCTTTCATCTGATTCTAAAATTTAATTCGTTAATACTTAAGTTAATTGCTCTCATAAATAACGAACCTGAACCAGGTGATCTAATAGGACTAACCTACCAATGCTGAATCTTTCTCATAATTTATATGTTAAGTGATTAATAAATAAGACTCATCTGAGCCTATGTGGACCAGCTAGGACTTGAACCTAGGACCTACTGATTATGAGTCAGGCGCTCTAACCAACTGAGCTACAAGTCCATTGTACTGCTTGCATTCACATGCTTACAGTACTAGCGATATGTTTAACATTTCAACCTTTTATGTGGTTTATAAGAAATTTCTAAAATTAAACTCAAGAAAATTAAGAGACTGAATTGATATGATTATTCATTAACAGTGAATTGCATTAACCACTATGCTAAAAGTCCGAAATGGTGGACTCTGAAGGATTCGAACCTCCGAAAATCGAAGTAAGTCTACTTATGACTATGAGTTTAGTTGGAGCACGTGGACTCGAACCACGGAACTCAAATGAGGATTGATTTACAGTCAACTGCAATTGCCGCTATGCGATGCTCCAATTATACGTGGATCCTAATGAATTCGAATCATTGACCTATTGCTTGTAAGGCAATTGCTCTGAACCTACTGAGCTAAGGATCCAAATTAGCTAAAGAATTCTGATTCTGAGATAAATACTGGACTGTTGCATTAAACCACTCTGCCATTGATCGATACGATAGATCAAGTGAGATTCGAACTCACGATATTACCTGGAGTAATATGACTGTTTTGAAGTAGCTCAAAATCTGACTATTAACTATAATTTAACTAAGAGAAAATTAGGAGAGTTTCAATGATTGTATTTGTCAGAGTTGAACTGACTACCTCAATTACCCTAAAATTGCGTTCTAACCAAATGAACTAAAATACGAAGTAACTCTTACCTATGACTACTTAGTATGAGCAGGTAAGGAGAATCGAACTCCCATCTCTAGTTTGGAAGACTAAAGCACTAACCATTGTGCTATACCTGCAAATTCGGTTTTCCTTAGATCCGAAAACTTAGTACCGTGTCTCGCCTCTGTACCCTCGCCTTAGCATACTTCCATCATATTATATAGTACGTAATTCAAATATAATGTCTAAGGATTTAGTAGTTGCGGCTCCTGGAATCGAACCAGGGATCTCTGAGTTATGAGCACAGCGAGATACCTCTTCTCCAAACCGCGATGTTAAATAAAATAGTTACTATAAAGCACCCATCCTGAAAGTCCAGGTTCAGGTACTTACAACTTCATAACCACTAACTGAGTCCGGATTCCCAATTAGAAGTTTTTCGCTATTACGCGACTTACTGATTAGTCTAAGTTAAATCACTCTCATTAAGTAATGTATAAGTAAAAGTAGTACCCATTCCTGATGCTACTTGTAACTTAGCTAATTTCATCATCTCATTAAAATCATTAGCATCGGCAAATACCTGACATCCTGCAGAATACTTACCAACATATAATGACTTACCTGATTTAGCAGCTCGATGCATATTAATACCGAATACTCCAGTATCGATTTTCGTAGGTAATAGATCATAAATCGTATCCTTATTACCATCTCGATATACTTTTATTGGAGTAACTCTTTGGCATAAAGCTTCATACTTACCTGAGTGAAGAGCGATCTTCCAAAGACCTCTATACTGACCTGGTACGACGATTGCTACTCCTTTAGAATTAGATGGATTCTTGACCCAATCCAATCCTGGTTCTGTAGTACCTGACCAAATCTTCCTATTCCACTTATTGGATTTATCTTTATAAATTACTACAAAGTAATCATCAAATCTATTAGTTACTTTATTAGCTTGATTTGATCTTATTCCAATAATGTTTAAATTATACGATCCTCTATCAAAGAAAGCGTAACCTTTCTTTTTAAATAACTTACTAAAATCATAAGTTTTTAATTTTTCTGATAAGGTTGACATACTCGATAGATTTTATTGTACTGCATTGGAGGATCGAACTCCAACTCTCCAGATTGAAAATCTGACGTGTTGACCAATTACACTAATGCAGCATAATAACTAGAGAAAAGTGAGAAGAGATTAAATACAATTCATGTCAGAATCGAACTGACTACACAAATCTTAAAAGGATTTTGCTCTACCAAATGAGCTAATAAATCGTCGAAGTAACTCTATCTCTTGACTACTAGTTTGCAGTGACGACGAGACTCGAACTCGCAACCTCGCACCGTGACAGGGTGGTATTCTGACCATTGAACTACATCACTATTTAATTATGAGAATAATAACAAAGTGCGAAGTATAAAGTCTAAAAATTGCGAGACCAATCGCCGAAGTAGCACTTTGAATGACTACATAATTGAGCTTCTTGCCAGGATCGAACTGACGACCTTCTCATTACAAGTGAGTGGCTCTACCAACTGAGCTAAAGAAGCATACTACCTCAGTATTGAGGTAGACTAACATAAAAATTTACTTATGAAAATTACGAACCTAAAAGAGTGGAGTTTCCAAGAGTCGAACTTAGTTAGGTGGATTTTCAGTCCACTGCATATACCACATCTGCCAAAACTCCATAATTGAGAGAATAAAGTATCGGTGTTTAACATATTACATGTTTCGGTGAGAATTGAACTCACTACCCATTCATTATTAGTGAATTGCTCTACCAAATGAGCTACGAAGTAACCGAATACATGACTACCCAATTTATTTCATTTACACACATTACAACCATACAAAGTAAAGCCGTTAACCCTCTGTGAAACGCTTATAGTAGGGAGGGATGGAATCGAACCATCATTACGCTAATTTGGTGTTAACTCGAAGTATCCGATTATCTGACTACACCTAGGCGAGAATATTGCATCAGCAATCCAATATTTCAACCTCCCTATATTTTAATTTAAGATTAAGAGAATAATTTATCCTGACGGGGTAAAATGTACTGGAGGAATCTTCTTTAATGACTAACAATTCCGAAACGTCGAGTTAAATTAAAACAATATTATTATTTAATCTTATTCGAAGTAAGTCAGAATATTGCTACTTAATCTTAGGTCCTGGTGAGGAGTTTCCACCTCATCAGGTATATAATATATGACGAAAAACTTAGATTTTGATCGCTTTAATCTTATCGATCACTGCTGATGGATTGAACTCATCGGCAGCTACTGCATCGAACATAGCATAACCATATCCGAAGAAATAGTGAACCTTATCTGACTTCAGTGGCTGTGTACCATAAGCGGCTAAGTCAACTGAATAGATGTACGGATCACCAATCTCACGTACATATGATTTATATGCTGTTCTTTGACTGCCTACATTGCATTCGTTATCACTGAGGATAAAGATACGATCATACTCCTTACGAGTCCGACGAATCAAATCGAATGCTTGAGCTAAGTATGTACCACCCATGTCTGAATTCTTAATTGCATTAGCAATATCGAATACACTAGAACGTGGATTCCACTGAGTGTACTCAGCATGTGATCCAAATCGAATTAGATCAGCATTTGTAGCTTTCATGATCATAGCTGCAATAAGAGCTGCCTTATCTTTACATGAAGTAGGATGAGCTCCAGCACCTGAACGAATACGCGCATCCATTGATCCTGAGCAGTCCATGATGACGAGGTTACGACCATACAATTTCTCCCTGAGATTCTCCACGGACAATTCAATACCACTCTCAAGTGCACTAGTTACCTGACGTAACTGAGCTCCATTGAGGATATTATTAACCATTAAAGTCTCATGAGCAAGATCGATCTGATAAGGCATAATCTTACCTGCACGTAGTAAGTCAGGATTAGATACTAGCTTACATACCTGATCAATGACTGACTGACGTCCACCTCTGAGCATGTTGTTAAGGTTACGGAGGGCGGCAAGGATACCTAAGCTACCATCATTGAGCATTGACTCCCAATTGTCATTCTTAGCTTCCTTGAGTACCTTTTCAGCTTGCTTCTCACTAAGCTTACCTTCACGGACTGCCTTAGCTACTTCCTGACCAGCTTCTGACTGAGCGGATTCCCAAGTATCAGCTGATACCTTATAACCCTTCATAAGAGCATCGATTGCCTTCATCTCAACCTCTTTACCATCGATAGTTACCTTAACAGTAGCCTTTGACTTCTTCGAGTCAGGATGTGACAAATTGATCAAGTCAATCAATGAATCCTTGTACTTGAAAATCAAGTAAGAATCCAATTGTTCAATAGCATGAGCAAATCCCTTCTTCATAGCATTGGTAAGAGGTACCTTACTCAATGACTCATAGACTGCCTTAATTTCAGCCATATCATCAGGACGATAGATACAACCTCCACTAGTCTTAGTCTTCTTATCAAAGAGTGAATAGAATCTCTTAGCCCACTC
>Ga0256869_1001857_pt1 | contig 10679 bp, 8 predicted proteins | sample RumenRJG_05RNA_FD_186096 | JGI IMG/M metagenome (GOLD analysis project Ga0256869, IMG submission 186096) | Metatranscriptome of bovine rumen microbial communities from Lethbridge, Alberta, Canada - Rumen RJG_05 (Metagenome Metatranscriptome) | ecosystem: Host-associated > Mammals > Digestive... | reverse complement strand
GAAAGTCCTTTGAGTTTTGCGGATGAACGTGGCGAGCATATAATAAAAATTCTTCACAAAAAAGAAGGCGATACTTTTTTTGCTGGTGTGATAAATGGTAAAGCAGGAACGGCGACTATTACAAAAATTGAAAATAAGCAGATTTTTTTTACTTTTGAACCTGAATCTGACGGAAAACCACTTTATCCTTTAAAAATGATAATCGGATTTCCGCGACCGATTCAGTTAAAGCGGCTTTTACGCGATGTTGCGGCTTTAGGAGTAAGTCAAGTTCATCTTACCGGCACAGAGCTTGGTGAAAAATCGTATATGCAGTCAAATCTTGTGGAGCACGGAACTGCCTATAAAATGCTTGTTGATGGAACAGTCCAAGCTGGAGGAACATTTGTGCCGGATTTATTTCTTCATAAAACATTGAATGAATGTCTTTCAGCGCTCGAAAATGAATCTTCAAAAAATGAGCTGAAACTTTGTCTGGACAATATAAATCCAAGCGGTTCGCTGATGAAAGTCCTTCTTGCCCAAAAACTGAAACCTGAATCAATAATTGCGGCAATCGGAAGTGAACGTGGCTGGACAGACAACGAAAGGCTTTTGCTGGAAAAAAGCGGCTACATCCGCTGCGGAATGGGAAAACGCATAATGCGCACTGAAACCGCTGCAACAGTAAGCGCAAGCATAATCGGTGCTGTGCAGGGCTGGCTGGAATAATTTTTATAATAAATAAAACTCGACATTCGTTTTATTTAAGATTGGCTTTTTGGGAGGAATTATGAATTACGTTACAAAAGATTCGGAGATTCAGGAGCAACTTTTAAATCGTTTTATAAAATATGTAAAAATCTGGACAGAGTCAAATCTGGAAAAAGCAGAACAGGGAATTATGCCAAGCGAAGAACACGAATTTGATTTGGCAAAGCAGCTTTCTGCGGAACTTACCGTTATGGGACTTCAGGAAGTGCAGATAACAGAAAACTGTTACACTTATGCGTATCTTGCGCCTTCAAAAGGTTTTGAGAATGTTCCAAGTTTTTGTCTTCTTGCACATATTGATACAGTTGATGAAGTTTCCGGCAAAAATGTAAAGCCGATAGTTTATCCTTCTTATGATGGCACGCCGATTGATTTACAATGCAATGTCCGCCATGATCCAAAAAATGATTTTGCTCTAGCCCAGGCTGCGGAAAAACGGGAGACAATTATTACCAGTGATGGAACAACTTTGCTTGGCGCAGATGATAAGGCTGGTGTTTCAGAAATTATGACTTGCATTGAATATCTTGTTTCTCATCCAGAAATAAAACATGGAAAAATTGAAGTGATTTTTTCCCCGGATGAAGAAACTGGGCACGGAATGGATAAAGTTCCTCTGAATCTTATAAAATCAAAATTTGCATATACAGTTGATGGCGGTCATATTGGGGAACTTGAAACTGAATGTTTCAACGCATATTCATCTCTTGTAACATTTACAGGAAAATCTACGCACACAGGAACGGCTCGTGCCGGCGGAATGGTAAACGCCGTGAATATTGCAAGCCGCTTTGTTGAATCAATTCCTGTTTCGGAACGTCCGGAAACAACTTGCGGTTACGAAGGATTTTTTGCGGTTCTTGAGATAAATGGTTCTGTTGAAAAAACTTCAGTTTCTATGATTCTTCGTGATTTTACTGAAGATGGAATGAAAAAGCGCATTGAAACGGTAAAAAAACTTGCAGAATCTGCGGCGCTTTCTTTTGGCGGTGTTGCGGAAGTCAGTTTTAATGAACAGTACAAAAATATGAAGTCAGCATTAGAAAAAAAATCCTTTGGTTGTAGAAAATCTTGTAAAAGCGTATGAAGAAACTGGAATTGCTCCGGTTTTTATTCCAATCCGTGGCGGTACGGACGGTTCCAGGCTTTCAGAAATGGGAATTCCAACTCCAAATATTTTTACCGGCGGACACAATTATCATTCAAGAAATGAATGGGCGAGCCTTGAGCAAATGAGCTCCGCAACAGATGTTCTTATAAACTTGGCGCAAAAAATTGCCGAAACTAAATAAAATAGGAAAAATTATGCACGAATATTTGATAGAAGGCGGTTTCCCGATAAAAGGAACTATTATTGCCAGTGGAAATAAAAATGCGGCCTTGCCATGTATTGCCGCGGCGTTGCTTACAGAAGAACCTGTGGTTTTACACAATGTTCCAGATATTGAAGATACTGCGGTTATGCTAAATATTTTGCAGTCGTTTGGAGCAAGGGCAACATTGGTTAAAAAAAATACTTGGAAGATAGAAGCGAAAGATATTGAATCTTGTATAATTCCAGCTGCGCTTTCAAAAAAGATTCGTGCCTCAATTCTTTTTGCAGGCCCGATGGTTGCTCGTTTGGGAAAAGCTGAAATGCTTCCTCCTGGCGGTGATGTGATTGGCCGCCGCAGGCTTGATACGCATTTTTTGGCGTTGGAGCAGCTTGGCGCTCAGGTAAAAATCAATGGTCACTTTACTTTTGTTGCAAATAAATTGATTGGAACAGATATTTTTCTTGATGAATGTTCCGTAACCGCAACAGAAAATGCTCTTATGGCTTCAGTTTTGGCGGCTGGAAAAACAACAATTACAAATGCTGCAAGCGAGCCTCATATTCAGGATTTGTGCAGAATGCTTTGTGCGATGGGCGCAAACATTCAGGGAATCGGTTCAAATTTTCTTACAATTTATGGCGTTGAAAAACTTCATGGTTGTGAATTCGAGATTGGTCCAGATTATATGGAAATTGGTTCATATATTGGGCTTGCGGCTGCCACAAAGGGAAGCATTGAGATTAAAGGCGTAAAAAATCTTGATATGCGCCCGCTTAAAGTTGGTTTTGCGAAACTTGGAATTTCCTGGCTTCAGGAAGGCGAGACAATAAAAGTTTCATCCATTCAGGAAATGAAGACAAACGCTGATATTGGAACAAAAATTCCAAAAATTGATGATTCTCCTTGGCCGGGATTTCCGCCGGATTTAACTTCGATTATGACGGTTGTTGCAACCCAGGTTGAAGGAACTGTTCTGATTTTTGAAAAAATGTTCGAAAGCCGAATGTTTTTTGTTGATAAACTTATTGGTATGGGTGCGCAGATTACGCTTTGTGATCCGCACCGGGCAATTGTATGCGGACCGTCTCTTTTGCATGGAGAGCACCTTGTTTCTCCTGATGTGCGTGCTGGAATGGCAATGGTTATTGCGGCAATGGCAGCGCATGGAGAAAGTAGAATCAGCAATGTTTATCAGATTGAGCGTGGCTACGAAAATCTTGTGGAACGCTTAAAAAGTCTAGGCGCGCACATAAAGAAAGTTGAAGTGGAATAAATTGATGGACTAGGGGGCGGGGGGGGGAACGGCTTCCCCTCGCCGGCACTTTGTTGCCGGCTACCCCTTCTCCTAGGGCTTTGCAGCCCTAAAACCTGCTTAAATTTTTTAGAATTTTGCAGTTCTTTGTCGAACTCGTTCAATATCTTCGCAGAACAATTCACGAAGGTCGTTCAAGCCAAGTGCCATCAAAGCCATTCGGTCAATTCCAATTCCCCATGCAAGAACAGGAACATCAATTCCCATTGCTTTTGTTACTTCTGGGCGGAAAATTCCTGAGCCACCAAGTTCAAACCATCCTAAAACCGGGTGTTTAATATGAACTTCAACAGATGGCTCTGTGAAAGGGAAGTAACCTGGAACATATTTTACTTCTGTTGCGCCTGCGATTTCTGTTGCAAACATTTTCAAGAAGCCAAGCAATGTTCTAAGATTTACTTCTTCACCAATAACAATTCCTTCTGTCTGGTAAAAGTCCGAAAGATGAGTTGCATCTACTTTGTCGTAGCGGAAACAACGAGCGATTCCAAAATATTTTCCTGGAACTTCAGCTTTGTGCAACTGATGCGCAGAAAGAACTGTTCCCTGTGAACGAAGAATCAGACGGCGGGTAAATTCCCTGTCGAATTTATAATCCCAACCGCGGCTTCCAGAATCACCGCCGTTTTCGTGTACGCGGGCAACATTGCTCAGATATGGTTCTTCAATTGATTTTGCGTGTGTCGGGTTTTTAATGCGGTAAACATCGTGAATATCGCGGGCTGCATGGAACTGAGGCATGAACAATGCGTCTCCGTTCCAGAATTCAGTTTCTACAAGCGGACCGTCAAATTCCTGGAAACCAAGCGAGCAAAGCTTGTCTTTTACAGATTCCAAAAACTGAACGTAAGGATTTGTGCGTCCAGGAATGATTCTAGCTGGCTGCAAAGAAATATTGTATCCGCGGAAAGTTCCGTTTTTCCATTCGCCACTTGCAAGCATTTTTGGAGTTATTTCGCCAATTTCGTTTCCTGTTACACCGGCTTTTTCAAGTTCGGCTTTTACTTGTGCAGCTTCTGGAACAAGTTTGTATGTTACAGTTTCTCGTTCAATGATTTTAAATGGACTGTCTGTAGCGCCGCGTTTTTTTGCGAGCGTTGCGATTACATCCTGCTGTTCTTTTGAAAGATCTTTTTTATCAAGCTGACCATTCTGGCTTTTTTCTGCCATTTTTAAAAGTTCAGAAGCAACTGCAATTCTTGCCGGAAGTGCCGCGCCTGTGTATTCAGCCTTTTTTTCAGCATTCATTTTAAGAATACCGTCTTTTGCAAGCTGACCAAATGCAGATCCAATGTCCTTGTTTTCAATTTTTAATGCTGCGGCAATTTCAGGAAGCGTTTTCGCACCGGAATCTTTTAGTAAAGAAATAACGCGCTCTTCAACAGTTCCTGCTTTTGCAAGCATTTTGCCCATGTCTGTAATTTCATAAAAAGTGTGGGCAACTCGTCCAATTTCCTTAAGAAGATCCTTTCCGCCCAACCAAGAAAAAGCCTGATTTGCGTGACCCTCTTTGTAGTCGAGTTCTTTGATTAATTTTTCAGAAGTAAGTTCATCCTTATCTGAATACTTTAAAAGCACCTTGATTTCCAGCGGATGCAGATTCTTAATAATGTTTGAAATATCCATTTGTTTGACCTAAAAGATTATCGAGTGAATTTTACGTGGGAAATGTATTGTGCCCAGCTTACGCCTCGGTCATCTTTAAAATATCGTTCTCTGTCTCTGTCCAAGTATGTATAATGATAGAACTTGTTCTGTTTTGTAAAATCTTCAAGACAGCCAAGAACCGCATTCATTGCTTCTCCAGAGTCATAAGTTATGTACATAGCAGTATAATAGATTCTAGCCTCGTCTGTCATCGGTGTATATTCAATTTTTACCTTTGCAGTTTTGTCGATTGTGTGCTGAACTTCTGGAACAATTACTCTTTTTGAAAGATCCACCTTGTTTTTTTCATCAGGAAGCGCAGAAACTTCGGATTGAGCAAAAATATTTCCAACAAATATAGACATTGAAAGTAATAAAATAAGAACTTTCTTCATAAGAGACCCCCTAAACACTTGCAACATTAAAAAATTGTGTGCTTTATAATTCTATCTGTTTCTAAAAAAAAATCAAGTTTTACCGAGTATTGACCTTGTGTTATTCCGATTTTTGGTTCTTTTGAAATGATGATTCTGCCGGAAATTTCTTTTGGCTTGTTTTTTATTATCGGGCGGTAAAAATTTCTTATTCCATCTCGGATAGCATTTTTTGTGGCAGCTGTAATTCCTTCAAATCCGAGTTTTACAGATGCTGTGCCGATTCCCTGTGTTTTTTTGGGTTGTTGTTGTTTTCCACGCTTTAAAACTGTGGATTTGATTTTTTGTCCGTGCATATTCTGTCCAAATGTGAACCAGATTGTCCTGAATCCATGGATTTTTATACGTGATTGGATTTTCTTCTGTGTTGATTTGATTTATCGGCGAAATTTCAAAATATTCATCAATTGCGCGCATTTTGTCCGAAGGAGTGTAGGTAAAATTCCATCCATAAACCATTCCGTTTATAAGAAAAGGGGCAACGTCTTTGATTCGTTTTGTTGAATAGTCAAAAATTCCAGCTTCTGTGTTCTGGGCTTCTGCAAGTTCCGGGTAGGCATCAAGTTCTGACCAAACGTGAATGTTAATTATTTCTTCAAAATTCGGGGTTTGTGCTTTTGCGGCAAAAATAAGAAGAGAGAAAAAAAATGTTCTAAAAATGAAATCCAGTTTATTTTTCAACATAATCGGTTGAAACCAGCGAAGGCGGCGCGTAGGTAACTCTGTTTCTTCCGTTATGTTTGGACATATAAAGTCCTTGGTCAGCCTGATTTACAATTTGAGCCGCAACAGTAACCGGATTTGTTTTGTGGTCAAAAACAGAAACTCCGCAGGAAATTGTAACCTTCATGTGCTGGTCATTGAATGTAAAATCAAAGTTTTCTATTGTGGAACGGATTCTTTCTGCAATCTGCACGGCGTCATTTTTCTTTGTGTCGTTCAAAAGAACTGTAAATTCTTCGCCACCGTAACGGCTTGCAAGGTCATCGTCGCGGAGACCGGTTTTTATAAGATGAGCAACTTGTTTCAGAACGTAATCGCCACATTCATGTCCGTAAGTGTCATTGAAATGTTTAAAGAAATCAATGTCGAACATAAGAATTGCAAGCGGAATTTTCTGAGTCATTGCGTTGTCCAGCTTTTCTGTAAGCACATTGAAGAAATAATATTTCAGTTTTAGCTGGGTCATCATGTCTGTTGAGGAACGTTCGATCAGTGCAGAATTATTGATTGCGATTGCGCCAAGAGATGCAATGTTCTGGATTAAATCCTTTTCGTAATCGGTGTAGGAAATATCGCTTCCTGGTTCAAAAGTAAAGCGTTCGCCAAGAAACAAAATTCCGTTGATATGATTTTTCTGGATAAGAGGAACAATCAGTGTCGGCGTTAAGGATTTCAGCATTTCGCCAACGGTTGTGTGCGGACTGTTTTCAAGCAGATAATCCAATGTTACAGGACGTTTTTCTTCGGAAAGAGTTGTTATTACTGGATCTGTATATGGAATCTGATATTTCAGGTTTGATTGCGGATCGAGCACGCTTTGTTTTGTTTCAAGCTGGAAATATTCAGAATTCAAAATATCAAGAACGAAAATTCCGGCGTTTGTAACCCTCATCTGAGCCATGCATGAAAAAACAATGGACTCAAGAAGTTTTGGTCCTTCCAAAGTGGAGCAGAACGAGCGTGAGATGTCTAAAAGTTGTTCTAGGTCGTAAATATGTTTTTCGTATTCCGCAATCATTTGACTAGTTGGCTTCGTTTCCTGCACTTTGTTCTCCCCCCCCCGAACGAATGGGCTTAATTAGAAATTATAGCATAATTTTTCATTATTTCAAAAAATATTTGCCACTTAGGAAATTGTTCTTCCATTATATTTGTATTATCGCGATTTCTTGATGACATCATTAGGACTTTTAAATTGGAAATTATTTCGCTTGTAGGTTTTTTGGAGTCCTGAAGAATTCCTGCGATATGATTTGAAAGTCTGTGGATATTATTTATCTCGCGGGAAATAATTCTGTTCGCCTGGTCGTTGATTGTTGAAACCATATTTTCCAGTTTTCTGAAAAATTCCGGGTCGTTGTGGGAATCGTGTATAAATCCTTCCAGCATTGCGACGGAATTCTGCTCTCCGGTTGCAAAAGAATTTTCAAAATCCTGAATTGCTTTTGAGCTTTCCAAAGATGCGAAAACATCAGAGGCGAAATCTGATTTGTACTGCGGATTGTTGAAAAATCCTTCAACAATCAAATCGTTTAAAAGCGAGCGGATTGAATCTGAAAGGTAAATTGCCAGAAAAGTTTTCAGAATTCGCATTGGCATTATCCATGCAAAAGAAACGGAAGAATTTGCAAGAAGTTTTGCATTCGTATCGTTGTTGTAGCCGTTCAATGTTAAAAGTTCGGTTGTTCCAAAAAGATTCTGCAACTCGTTGTTGATTCTTTCGTCCTTCATTTCTGTTTTTATTCGCTGTTCATCAGATTTGAATTTTGACTGAATCATCTCGCTGAAGTGTTTCCGCGCGGAATCGTTGTATGTGGCAAATTTCGGAGCGTAGTTCAGATCACCCTTTGCGTAGCAAATCAAAAGCCTGATTCGTTCCGGTGAAATTATGTGCTTTAAAATAAATGCGATTTTTTTCAGATTTTCGTTAAGAGAATCCTCGGTGTACTGGTGCGCAAAAGATGAGCCTGTTATTAGCGTGAAAAGTGCGGTGATTGCGTTTGATGTGCTTTTTGTAATATTCAGTCCGCGGATTATGAAGTAAAGATCTTCCAGAACGTTGGTGACTTTTTCAACAGGAATTTCAAGATAGCTCGGTTTATAGCTTGAGTCTGCTGAAATAAAATTCGGATCAAAAATCTGAAGGATTGTCACAAAGTTAAAGCGGCAGAAATCGCCAAGCTGATGAAGAATATTTAAATCATAGTCAATTTTTTTGAACTGCTCGGAATTAAGTTCGTGCAGAATTTTTTCAAGGTTTTTGTGCTGGCGGTCAAAAAGCTGCGAGGTTGTCATTGCGGATTTGCTTTCAAGTTCGGCTTTTCTGTTTTCGTATTCAAGAGAGGCTACAAGTTTTTGTGTCTGCGTGGAAAATCCTGTAAGAACCAGCTGGTTTTCAAAGCGCAGATTTCTTGGAACATCCTGACCAAAGATTGTAAAAGAAAACAGGTCGTTCAAAGGTTTTGTGTTTGCGTAAAGAATTCTTATTGCCTCTGCAAAATTCGGAAGAATTTTTCCGTTCTTGAAAATAACCGGTTCTTGCGAGCGCAATTCGTTTTCAAGTTTCCGCATTTGAACTCTTTTTTGCACTTCTGGAGAATTCTTGTTGAAAATTGATTCAAAAAATTCTGAAATAGCCTGTAGTAAACCCATAATTTTTAGTTTATCCCGAAATTATGTAAGGGTCAAATATCGTGTGATATTCTTGTATTGAAGAGGCGTGGACTGTTTTTTGGCGCAATTCAGCTCCGCCGGAGATTCCTTTTGAATATGCGCAGAATCTTTTTCGCATTTCCATGCAGGCGTTTTTTTCGTTTGTGTCGGAAGAAAGCATCTCAAGTTCCTTAAAGCCGGTTTTTAGTCGTTCTGCAACAGGAATTTCTTTGTAAGAACCTGTTGTTAAAAGCTGGATTGTCTTTGTGAAAATAAATGGATTTCCCATTGCGCCGCGGGCGAACATCACTCCGCTTACACCAGTTTCTTCCAACATTCTTTTTGCGTCCTCTGGCGTAAAAAGATCTCCAGAGCCAAAAATGGGAACTTTTCCTTCCGCGAGTTTTACAAGTTCAGAAAGTTTTGCCCAGTCTGATTTTCCTTCGTAGCCTTGCGCTTTTGTCCGCGGATGCATTGTGATTGCGTTTATTCCAGCTTCGAGTGCGGCGGTTGCGGCTTCTTTGTATGTGATTGAATTCTGATCCCAGCCGGAACGGATTTTCACGGTTACAGCAGCTCTTCCTTTTACTGCGTTCACAACAGCTTCTGCAACTTTTTTTAGCATTTGAGGATTTTGTGTCAACGCAGAGCCTGCTCCGGTTTTTACAATTTTTGGAACAGGACAGCCGCAGTTTATGTCAATACATTCGCAGTGAGTCTTTTCCAGCACAATTTCAGCGGCTTCCGCCATTTTTTCTGGTTCACCGCCGAAAATCTGAACCGAATAGACTTTTTCATTTTCTGCGCGGCGCATAAGAGTTTCTGTTTTTAAGTTGTTTCTTGTAAGCGCTTCTGCGGAAACCATTTCTGTGTACGTGAACGATGCTCCGTTTTCAATGCAGATAGAACGGAACGAGCGGTCGCTGTAACCTGCGACTGGCGCAAGAAAAAGATTCCCATTCAGTTCGATTTTTCCAATTTTTACCGGATGATAAAGCATTTTATTCTTCCGGCAGATTGAATGCTTTGCAGCTGTTTTTCCAAAGCTGAGTGCTGAGTTTTTCCAGGTCAATTTCAAGCATGTCTGCAAGGAATTTTGCTGTTGACGGAAGATACGCAGGCATAGTGCGTTTTCTTTCACGGTATTCTGCCGGAATCATGAACGGCGATTCTGTTTCAATAAGAATTCTTTCAAGCGGAATGTTCAGAACTGTTTCATGTAGATTTCTTGCGTTTCTGTAAGTTAAATTTCCGGCAAAAGAGAACCAGATGTTCATGTCGAGGCACTTTTTCGCGTATTCAGCATCTTCTGAATAACAGTGAAGGATTGCACCCGCGCTAGGAATTCTTTCTTTCAGAATGTCAAAAAGGTCTTTTCCTGCGTTTCGGTTGTGGATTATCACCGGCAAGTTATGCTTCTGCGCAATTTCAAGCTGAGTAATAAAAAGTTCAATCTGGGAGCGCTTGTCGCCGAACTGTTTGTAGTAATCCAGCCCGGTTTCACCAACGGCAACAACATTCGGTAGCTTTAAATATTCTTCTATTTTATTGATGTAATCTGTTCCCGGATTTGCGACTTCCGACGGAGCGACTCCAACTGCATGATAAATTCCAGGAATTGCTTTTATCTGCGGATAAACCTTTGCAAAATCGTGCAGAGAATTATTAATGCTGACAATACGGCTTACTCCGGCAATTTTAGCTTGCTGAATTACACGTAATTGTTCGATAGGGTCATCGTAAATAAGCCCGATGTGAGCGTGAGTATCAAAAAATTGCATGGCTTTCTTCCAAAAGATTATTTTGTAGACAGGAATGTCTAAATAAAACGATACATTTTTT
>Ga0256869_1001818_pt1 | contig 10760 bp, 1 predicted proteins | sample RumenRJG_05RNA_FD_186096 | JGI IMG/M metagenome (GOLD analysis project Ga0256869, IMG submission 186096) | Metatranscriptome of bovine rumen microbial communities from Lethbridge, Alberta, Canada - Rumen RJG_05 (Metagenome Metatranscriptome) | ecosystem: Host-associated > Mammals > Digestive... | reverse complement strand
CGGTACTACTCTTTTACATTTCAGAATCTCGACTATTGATTTTCTGGGCCCCCTGCATGACGGGAACCATGAATTACTTCGGTAATTAATGGCTGGTCACTGCCACTCCTAACCGATGGTTTTGTCCTCGCCTAGTGGTTGAGCGCCGTACTGGTCACTGCTTTTGAGTTTTGTCCTTGTCTGCTCATTTATTCCTAGGATCACAGGTTCTGTAAAACAAGCCTCTTAGTTAGTCGAACCCCCCCTCCCCCCCTTCCCCCACATAGATACCCCTACCCACAGAGGAGTCTGTGTATGCCTCAACCAGAGGCATAGAAGCTCTCCCACCATCCTTCCAACGCGGCTGGCTCTGGTGAGACCAAAAGCTGACAACTAACTGTCCGGTCCGCCTTACGTAGGTACTGTCGGGCACCTCCTACCAATGGTCATGTGGAGGTCACGGCGCCATTTTGCGGATATTTGAGGAGCATGGTACATCCAGTAGCATTCTCTAAATCTTCAACGTATTATGGGGCAACTAATGACTACTTTATGAACACACAACTACACGAACCCCCGCAGAGCTACCAAGCTACTCCAAGCGATACTTCAAGCGATTTCAGTGCAAACTTTTCAACGACTTTCAGCGAACTACTTTTCAGCGATTCAAAATTACACATCAACGATCAAACTTGCACACCACGTATCAACTTCTTCTTCCTCCAGAATGGAATCAGAACGAAGACAGTTGCACCATCTCGGAAATAGAACCGAGTCAGCACGTGGAGAATGCGTCGCCTACGTATCCTCCTCCTGCCCCACCACAACCGGTATATGTCAGGTTACACCAACCCGACCGACAAACATCCCTCGCCCGCCAGCTAAGGGAGTTACACCAATTCGTGAACGAATTGCCGCCGACTACACGCAGGATAATAAAAGTATTAGCAATACCGATTTGCTCAATACTTGGCTTAATTCTCATACTATACTTTATGACTCCGGCAAGACAGCGAGATACGGAACCAACCGTTACATCTGGAGCTACGCGCGAAAGATTGTCACGCCGACGAGAACTGTGAGGGTAAGTGCGTTTAGTGATCGGAGCCTCCGAGAGGCCCGAGACTTTGCGAATTTCCTTGCATTACGTCGATTGGACGTGGTTTGCCAAATGGAAAGCGACACCCCGAAAGAATCTGATCAGGGGTTAGCTATTCAGGACAGCGACCGCAGCTCGAATACGATTGTTACCCGCGATGAAGGCAAGGTGGAAACACAAGCCGTACAGCGCACAGATTGTTCGGATTTCGCGAGTTCGGAAGCTATTGGATCATTTGATCTAATTACTAACCGATGGATGCCTCTCCCACCCCTCACTATCTCGACAGCGGATGAATTAGGCAAATTAATTAAAGCCTACTATCTCCCGGAAACACTTTACTCGGCCATTAAGGACGCAGCGAACTTGATCCCATTTGAGACTTTTATATATGCAGAGCTCGATGTGACTTTCAAATTTGTAGTTAATGCGAACAAATTCCAATGCGGAAAAGTTTTAGTTAGCTGTAAGTTTGATTCATATCAAGCAGACGCTGTTCAGTCTTCCGTGAGATCATCTTTGCACCGTCCACACGTTTTGCTCGATCTGAGTAGTAATAACGAAGGCGAGCTCCATGTACCATTTAGGTATCATAGAGCTTTCGTTCGGCTGCAAAACACAGATCGTAGCAACTCTGGTGTACGCCCTGCAAAGTATGCCTCGGTTTATGTTCAGGTTCTATCCCCTTTGCGAACGGGACCCGACAACGCTACAGACATGTTTATTCGACCTTTTGTTAAATTGGAGAAAATCAAGTTTGCCGGCATGTCGCACCGTATTTCATTGCAGATGGAATCAGCTCTCAGTACTATTGGCCCGCCTGTACTCTCTTCGCTATTATCAGCGACTGAGTCTCTTTTAACATCTTCAGGCACCACTGAGAACCGAGACAAACCTACGGAGAACCGCGCTACGATAATCATTCCCAAACCCCGGTACAATTTTGCCACAGGAAAAGGACCAACAGATGCCCTACCCTTGCGCATGGATCCAACAACAATGACATCCTATAACTGCGTTGTACCATATGCGGATGATCCAAAAACCACGCTTGCAATTGCGCAAACTTGGGGATTGCGATCAACCTTCACATGGTCACAAGCCAACGCACCAGGAACATTGTTATATAGCTTCCATGTTGACCCTTCGGTAAGAACTTATGATGCCCCGTATGTAGGAGTCCCAACGCCATTGGAATATATCACTTCGATGTACAACTTTTGGTCAGGGACTATAGAGATGAGACTTGATTTTATTTCTAACTCCTTTCATACTGGCACCATACAGATCTCCGTTGAGTTCAATCGCCCCACACAGGATAATGATGATGAGTCGAAGAGTGCGAGCTGCTACACTAAAACTTTCCACCTTGGGGAGCAGAAGACAGTATCTCTCACAATTCCTTATATTTATGACACCGTGTGGCGCCGAAGCTGCTCCATGCCATATAACCCGGCTCGTTTGAACAACCAACCTGATGACGATGCTGCGAAGAAGCAGGCCACTGCGCTCTATGCAAATTCGCGCACCGTCGTTAGTATTCGGGTGCTCAACGAACTCCGCCCAGTTGCCTCGACTACGCAGGAAATTGACGTTCAGTTGTATTGGCGAGCAACCCCTAGTTTTAGGGTGCACTCGCTGAAGCAATCTGCGTGCTACTTCACTCGTGAATACAATGAAGATGCCCGCGAGATCGACAACTTCCCTGCCCGGTATGAAGGTGATGAAGGCGAAGCTGGTCCAGATGGCAGAGCTGCCGATGACGACTCCGATGACCCTCCCCGAGAACTACCCGATGAGAAATCGAACCAGTATAACGAGTATGATACAGAGCATATTCCGACTGACCCAGACCTTGGACAAGATGATATATCTATGCAGATAGAGCGTCCCCCTGGTCTGGTGATGCCGAATGAGATGCCTAGACTCCAAATGGATTCAGGTGAAAAGGAAGCTCGAGATTCCACTCTTGACTTTTCCTACGGATCTCCCGCTCTACACGTACAAACAGTGGACAGCCAAACTAACATCAAAGACATTCTACGTCGACCAGTGCTACTACTTGACAAAGTTACTGTGTCTGGTCTTGACAATGGGAATGCTCTTGGCTTTTACATACCACTGATTGTGCCTTCGCGAAATCTCGGTATTACTGGGTCATCCCGATCAACGTCAATTTTCTCCCGGCTCCTTACTCAGACCCCCCAGGCCCAACTTTTATCGTTGTTTAGGTTCTGGAGAGGTTCTATGCGCTATACGATATTGGTTGAGTCACCCGATTTTAAACAACCTATATACATCACTCACATGCCACATAGTGGAGTGCGATTGATGGGCAATAGGCTGGTTAATTTCCGTGGTAGCTCTCGAGCTGAAGATGCGAAAGCTTTTGAAGCCCCAATATACGGCACAGGTCTCTCAACAGAAATCCTAGTTCCCCAGGTCAATCCGACGATCCAAGTTGAAGTGCCGTTTGACACCGAAAACAACTGGTGTCTTACGTTTGAGGAGGATCCAGGCCGACGGTACACGTGGCGTGACAAAGGTGACACTAATTGTGGGCATCTCGTCATTACTTGCAAGTCTGATGTAGTACTTACTATCTTCTGGCAAGCGGGTGATGATTTTGAGATTGCTAACTTTTATGGCATCCCAAATTGCGCCATCGATGACCATCGCCGAGCCTTGTCCGATGTGAAATTCCAAATGGAATCAGCACAGGATGATGGCGAGGAGGATTTTCACGACGCAGATGATCATGTCCCCGGATACGACGTCACGGCTCTTTACCAACGCCACAAATCCCACATTAACAACGTTGCTACTGTAGCTGCCACGCAAATTCCTATTGTTGGAAACCTAGTAATGGGTTATAAGGCAGTGAACTTAGCCAATAAAGCGGAACAAGTTATGGACGATGTATCGGCTACTACTGCAAACCTAAATGGACTCATGGACAACGTCAATTCCAAACTGGATGAGAATCAATCTATGATCCGCACCTTGTACGATCAGCTTATGGCTTTCTTTAATAAAGCTATGGGAGCTACTGAGCGTGCTTGGGATTGGGTTGCAGAAGCTGCCGATGTCATTTTCCAGCTTGCTAGCGCAATTGTGCTAAGGTCATGGGAAGTTGCTGCAACAGCCATTGTTGGTATATTCCTCAAGTGTTTTGCGCCTTCTGCGCGTGAAGCTGCGAATATGGCATGTCATCTTGCTTCCAAGTTGGCAGCCTTTCCTCAGCTCATTGGTCGAGCTATATCTCGATTCTTTGAGGATGATGAAGGCCGCCCCCGGTTGCAGGGTCCATCGACTGAGTCAACTCTCGTTGGCCTATGTGCAGCTCTTGTTGGAATTGTATTCAACGTAGCATTGGACCCCTCGGCTTACACTTCAAAGTTTGAGAAACTCATGAAGCAGTTCACGACATCCTCTGGCATTTCATATATCAATCAAGTGGTCAGATTGTTCAACACGATCTTTGACACCTTGAAGGATATGGTGTTTAGAGCTCTTGGCATGGTTTCACCAGAAGCTAAAGCTCTCCAAATGTTTTCGGCAAGTAGTGATATCATCGCACATTTCATCCGCGATGCACAACTTATCACATGTGATGCTAACGCGTCCATGATGTGCTTGCCTTCATTTAGGACGAAGTTTTGGTTGACTATGGTGAACGCATATCAAATTCAATCAACGTTATGCCGTCTCCCAAGCCAAGCTGCCTCTGCCACTCTTGCCAAGCTATGTTCTGATGTCATAAGAATTGGAAACGAACGCATGGTTGACTTAACATCCTGCCCAGTTCGGTATGAACCTTTTGTACTTTGTATTGAAGGTGAGGCCGGAATTGGTAAGAGTTTTCTGAATGAATTTCTTGTTCAGAAACTTTTGGCCAAAGTCGATTATAAGAAACCCTGTTCAGGGTTGGTTTATATTCGACAACCTGGGTCAGAATATTGGTCAGGCTATCGCGATCAGCCTGTGGTCACCTATGACGACATGTTCAATCTCAATGACACCCAGATGATAGTCCAGGCAATTAGTGAATTCTACCAGTTGAAGTCTACTGCTCCATTCATCCCAAACATGGCTCACCTCGAAGACAAACGAATTAGAGGAAATCCCCTTCTCGTGACTATGCTATGTAACAACGCTTTCCCGAGTCATATCTCTAGTGCAGCTATTCACAAGGATGCTGTATATAGACGTCGTGACTGCTTGGTCAAAGCCCGCCTCAAGGCTGGATACGACTATGAGAAGGTTAAGACGTTGGAAGGCGCAGAGTCAGAGAATATGGAACACCTTGAATTCTGTTTGCACCGGAACCCCAGATACCAAACCGCCGGATACCGCAATGAGTGGTTGAATTGGAAAGAGTTTGTAGAAATGATAGAGACGAAATTTCACACATACCATCAGCGTGAAATGAAGAATGTGTCCAGGCGCATTCGCGAACTCCAATCAGCTCTTACAAACCTGCCTGCCGACAAAATTGATCTTAAGGATCCTTTCAAAGTCTTTTGGGATGCTAGTGATTCCCGGATGTCTGAGGAAGCATTTGTTGCTGGCTGTTGGATGCCCAGCGAAGAACTTACACAACGTGTAGCGGAAGCTTCTGCTGCTGTTGAAGAGTCTTTTGCTGTGACTCCTAACTCCCAAACTCAACCCAAGACCATTGACGACGGCACTGACGTTACCCTCCAAATGGAAGCAACCAAGTTGCTCAAGTCGGATAGAGAGAAGTTTAGGTTGAAGAATTCCGTTCCTCTGCCTACGGTACTTGGAGGAGCTAATCCAACTAACCTCCTCATGACTGGTGGTCCAGCAGGTTCATCATCAGACTGGTCTAGTGATGACTCTAGTCCGCTGGATGAGCTACCAGAAACGCCGTGCGGTATACCAGGGAGCAAAGTCAGGATGGCTTCAGCTCGAGTTCATCAATTCCCATTTCTGGAATCCCCAGGAGATGCGAAAATGACGTGGACTGATGACATCTTTGAATTTCTCGTGGGCTGTATAAGACGTGATTGGAGACACACATGTAGCATGTGTCACTTCAAAAAGTTTACCACTGTCTGTTGCAGCGCACCGGAAAACGTTCACTACTTCTGCATGGAGTGCATCAAAACATACCATGAAGGTGCTGGTGACGAACAACTCCCATGTCCCTACTGCTCACTTTCTCTAACTCCAATGGAGCCGGACACTGACTTGATGCGTGCTGTAAAACTTTGTTACAAGGCCACGTCTACGGAACTTCGACGCCTTTATAGATACGTAAGTAAACTAGATGGTGTCCAGGTTACTCTTTGGACGATGGTCTTCAACGGAGTTTTGGCATGCACGAGTTTCAAGCCCTTGCCCCTATTCAAGCGACTGATTCCTTTTGCGGGACTTTACTCAACTTATCGTGTTGGAGCGGAGATGTATCGCCGAGCCACACATGAGCGTCGTGCAAATGGTTACATCTACTACCCGATTGGAGACGAAGATCAACCGATTGAACCCATCCCCCTGTCCGAAGTTCTTAATCGTACGTCACTTATAGCACCAAACATGCAGCGTTTCGAGACGTTCGTCAAAGATGTTCGACACCAAGGACATTGCTTTCATCACGATGTGTACAATGCAATGACAGATGACACAACTTTCTTCTCAGCAGAGGATGAAGGTACGTGGAATTTCATTCTTGGCAAGAAAGCTGACGAATTCTACGCTCGTGTGTCGGATAAGGTTTGCGGACCTGAGTGTATGCTTGCAAAATCTCAGACCTGTGAATTCTTCTACCAACGGTGGGCGCAGTGTCGACGTAAAGAACTTGCTCAACTATTCTCCGACTACCTCACACGCCAATGGGGCAACAGTGCTTACCGCGCTAAGGTGCCATTTATGTTGCGCCCCGCTTGGATGACTCCACCAAAGTTTAGTCTTCTACAATCATGGTGGACATATCTCTCTGAAGGTTTTTGTAAATATAGGAAATTAATAACCTTCTTAGTGGGCGTAGGTGCTGCTTCTGCTGCTTTACTTGGAGTACTTCACTTATTTAACCATCCGAAGTCATATAGAAAGTTGAAACATAATATCAACTCTATATCTCCAATAAAGTTCCAGAGCAAGCTCTACGAAGCGGACAACATCAAGCATCTCAAACGCGTGCACAAAAACACCAAAATCCGAGGCAAGAAAGTTAAAAAGACTTACAAGCCAAGGAGCAATCTCCGAATGCAAGGCGAGGATGTTCACCACAATCAAGTGCGACAGCAAGTTAGAAATAACTATGTCACAATACGGGTATTTCGTGGTGCATCCAAGACTCCGCATAGGACGATGACAGGTGTTGGAGTGCTAGGCCGTGCTGTCCTCATCCCGAAACACTTCTCGACATATATTGCAGACGCAGCTAAGCAAGGCTATCGTCTCACTATTGAGAGGACTGTGTATATTCGGGAGAGTGGCAGTGAGAATGCTGACCCCAATCATACCCAACAGGATTACACGTACGACAAGAGTGATTTCTATGACCATCCAACTATAGATGCATCAATCTTCATGCTTCCAGTGTCATTCACATGTCTCAGGAACATTAAGAAGCATTTTGCTATGGATGAAGACATAGAGTCCGGGTACTTGCCTTTCCGAGCTACGCTTGAGATAGTGCCAAGCTCCGTCAATCGCTATATCGACAGCAAGGAAGTGGAGCTAGATGGACTAGTTACACGCGTTGATGCCGATTATGAGTATGGCGTTGAGACCTTGCGGGACGTAGTTACGTACAATTACGCCCGTGATGGCGCTTGTGGCAGTATGCTCGTGTTGCATCGCAGTCAGAGACCAATCCTGGCGATGCATAGTGCAGGCAATAGTGCTGGAACACTCGGATATGGAACCATTGTGACACAAGAGATCCTCGATGAATTGTTGCCTCCTCAGGCTATATTGCAAATGGAAGAGCCGAATGATCTCGATAGCTTCGGTGAACGTTCCGATGCTTTCACGCTCTCCATTGATGCGAATGTGGACTATATTGGTGTTGTCAAACCTGGTATGGAACACTTCTCGCCAGTTGCTACGAAGCTGAGGAAGTCGGATATTCATGAAGTTGGAGAACTTGTGAATCATAGTGAACCTACGATCCTGTCGTCGCGTGATCCCCGATACCCCGATGAGCTCAAGCCATACCCTCCACTTTGGTACGGTGCTAACAAGCACGGAATAAAGACAATTGATTTGCCCTCTTCTGTTGCTCGTAGTGCCGGAGATGCCTTGTGGCGTGGCTGGTTCTCTATGATGCGGCCCACGGTTCTAAATCCAAAGACACTCTCTTATGAAGAAGCTGTCGTAGGCATTCCAAATGTCGATTTCTACGACGCCATGAAATTGGTAACGAGTGCTGGATATCCGTGGACGCTCCTCAACCCGAACGTGACCACCAAGGAAGCATGGATTGAAGCAGAGAGAGATCCAATCAGTGGACGTATCGTCAAGGCCAAAATTCATCCCGATGTTATTGCGGAGATAGAGCGGACGAATGCATTGCGCAAGCAGCGTATTCAACCGATCACAATCTTCGCGGATACACTGAAGGATGAGCGGAAATTGAAAGAAAAGATCCGCAAGCCTGGCGCTACCCGAGTTTTCTGTGCTAGCCCTACACACTTTACCATCTTGTGTAGGCAACATTTGCTCCACTTCTGCGCTGCTGTCATGAGAGAGCGATTCGGAGTCATGTGTGCTGTTGGCATCAATGCCAAGGGTGCAGAATGGTCTGATCTTTATGATCATCTCCGTTCTATTGGCTCCGACAACATTGTTGCCTTGGACTATTCCAATTTTGGTCCAGGTTTCAATGCTGTGCTCGCAGAGCAGGCGAAGAACATAATGTTGCGCTGGTGTCAGAAATATGTTGCTGACTGTGATCCTGACATCGTGGAAGTTTTGCTGTTTGAATGCATCAATAGCTGCCACGTTGTTAGAAACACGGTCTACCAACAGCAGAGTGGATCTCCCTCAGGTGCTCCAATCACGACGATTATCAATTCAATTGTCAACCTTCTCCATGTATTCAGCGCGTGGATTGTTCTCACTAAGTATCAGTACCCTGAGGACACTATATGGTATGAGTTCCGCAAACATGTGCGGCTTGTAGTGTATGGGGACGATCTCATTATGAATGTTTCAGATGAGGCCATCTCCTTCTTTAACACCAACACGCTCAAGTCGTTCTTTGCGCGCTACCGTATAGTGGCCACCGGGACTGAGAAGACTTTGGAAGAGGAGCCAGATTGTGTTTCAATCGATGAGGCTCAATTCCTCAAGAGGTCATTCCTACGCCATCCCACAAGACCGGGACGCTGGCTATCACCACTCAAGTGGACATCAGTGGAAGACGCCGCACAATGGATTTGGTCGTGCGCTGACACACGAGCTGCTACACTCATTAATTGTGAGAGTGCACTTCGGGAAGCACATGGTCATGGTCCTAAGGTGTTTGACGAATTCCAGACTAAGATCAATGATGCCCTACGGAAAGTCGGTGAGAAGAAAGGATTGGCATTGGATTGGTATGCGATCGACAATGTCTTCTTTGATGACTACCCCAACCTTGAGCCACCCCCAATCGATTCGGAGGACCGCATTTCATTGCAACTTGAGAGGCCCCGGGTGGACGCCCCTCAAGACTTCGACGGTTATGAACTTTCTCCCAATCTCAGACATGATCTCGATCACTTCAACGCAGCAGCTACCTTGCTATCAGAGGGCCACACACTCAGTGGGGTACTCGTTATACAAGCAACGCTGTTTGAGTCCAACTTGGCTCAGTCTTTGCCACATGAGTTAGTGGAAGACTTTGATCCAGGTTGGCTTGATGTTTCTATTGAGTCAGAAGAGCAGAATTTGGCAGACGTTTGCGTCTACCTTGTTCGTATGGCGGTGTGCTATGTCCGTGTGAAATTGACGCATGAAGGACACAATGCTTTTCAAGCGGGCATACGCTACATTCGACCAGTGCTCGATATGATGGAACAGATCGCTGTTGAGGAGCTAGATGATGACACTGGAGATTACGTGGAGATCAGTACCCAGGAGTGGATTTCCAGAATTACGTCGTGGGACCCAGTATTTGTGACGAGAGATGGACGCCTCATCACATTCGACCCGGAACCATTGTAGAGTTGCAGGACACTAATATAAAAACCCGTGGCCAGGCCGGTGGCAGAAATGCTGTTATCCGAACCACACACAAAAACAATATAAAATCATAAAATGTCATTGACTTTGGCGGGAGGCTTTGACAACCAAAAACAATATAAAATCACAAAAATTGAAGCCTTAGGCAAGCTTCTACCAAAAACAATATAAAATCACAAAAACACCAAAAACAGCTCAGATATAGATTATAACTCATAGAACACATATTATCATATTATATATATACGACACAACATGCTATGGATATACGAATGAGATGACTTTCGAATGAAGACCACTAGTGCATGATGCTAGTGAGGGTGTATGATGCCTTGCCCAGCCAGACAGTAAGCGTGCAAACTTGGCGAACTCCGAGGATGACAAAAGATCAGGGACTCCGTTAATGTTCGCAAGACACCTGCTGATATTTCTGGTGATGGATGAAAACGACAATAGATGACAGCCGCCTCTGAAATAAGGGTTTCTG
>Ga0256869_1001808_pt1 | contig 10779 bp, 7 predicted proteins | sample RumenRJG_05RNA_FD_186096 | JGI IMG/M metagenome (GOLD analysis project Ga0256869, IMG submission 186096) | Metatranscriptome of bovine rumen microbial communities from Lethbridge, Alberta, Canada - Rumen RJG_05 (Metagenome Metatranscriptome) | ecosystem: Host-associated > Mammals > Digestive... | reverse complement strand
TAGTTAGTTATCAATTATTTAGCACAGTAGATAACTGTAATGCCAGTAATTCTAACTTGACCGTTCTCGGCTGTACCGGTGTTAGCAACACCAAATGTGGCGCTAGAACCGGAAACAGTAATAGCGGCACCACTTTCATAGTTGTTTCCACCAAATGAGAGAATACCACCATTAGTAGCGGAATAAGTAACGACTACTTGAATTAATTCATATCCTTCAGCGATAGAAAGAGCAATCGCTGGAGAATTCTTTTGGTAAAGTCTCCATTGTGTACCGGAACCATAAATCTTACCGTTATTTCCATCTGGGTTGACAGAAAGAGTGAGTAAATCATTAAGCTTTAATGTAGGAACTTGAGTTGCGTCGGCTGTACTAGAACTAATTGTGACGTCATTACCATCTTTATCAACGCCGTTAAGACCGATTAAAGAGTCAACAACAAGAGTTTTTGTACTTGCACCAACAACACTAAGATTGAAATCAGTACTTAATAAGTCATAGCTTGCAGTAATGACACAGTTGCCAGTAGAAACACCTTCAACAAGACCACTTTCACTAACCGTAGCAACTTCTTCATTGCTAGATTCGAATGTAACAGCAGCATTTAAACTTGCTGGGTAAACGGTAGCTACTAATTGAGCATTATCACCAACGGTAAGTGATGTTGGTCCTTCAACTTCGATGAATTGTGGGACTGTATTATCAGCTTTAACAACACTAGCTTTGGAAGCAAATTGAATTTTGAATCCATTACTATAATTACAAATTTGTCCTAAAACAGTAATGACTGCACCTTTTTCAAATGATGGAGCAGCAGTTTCACTAACAGGTGTCCAATAAAGGCCTAATAAACCATCAATAGCATTATCAGCTTGAACTTTTCCTTCATCATTAGGAACTGCGTCGGCAACATAAACACCAGCGACGTAGTATTCATCTTCTGTATAGACAGATTTGCCTGATTCACCAGCGAGTTTTTTGCCAATGTCATAAGCTTCTTTAGCGGATAATGGATCATCAATTGATTTTCCATGTTCAGCAAGAACTTTAACTAAGATAGAAGCGCTAACGCTTTCGTTGAATTTAACGGTAACAGTGGCTTCGCCGACTTCGCTTGGAGTAACAACGCCATTAGCGACAGATAAGACACCTTCTTTACCTTCTTCAACAGACCAAGCTGGAATATCAGTAACTTTTTCTGGAGATACAGCTAATAATTCATTGAGGTCTAAAGTGGAACCTAAATGGACTTCAGCTTCTGTTTCACTAAATTCAGCAGAGGTTGCTGGAATTAATTCGTCACTGACTTTGACTGCGACTGTATCTTCGTGTCCGTCAACAGTGACTTTAACGGTAGCTTCACCAGCTGCAAGAGCTTTAACTAAACCGTTTTCATCAACTTCAACAATATCTTCTGGTTCAACTGACCATTCAACTTCATAGCCTGTTCCAGCTGGAGTAGTTGTATAAGTTAATTGAACTTCTTCGTTTTTAACTAATTGGATTGGTCCTTCTTGGTCGATAACAACACTTTCCGCTGGGGATCTACGTTGTTCAGTGACCATGAAGTGTGAATAATTTTCGGCATAGTGGTTAATTAAATATCCAGTAAATCCATAAACGGTATTTAAATTCCATTCAAGGCCGATAGATTTGGCTGTTTTGGATGTAGCAATCTTATATGTAACATCAGTAGCAACAGAGCCAACGATTTGATATCTGTTTTCTTTTTCAATACCATAAGCTTGAATACCTAATGGGGTGATTTGATGTTCACCATCATTAAGCATTTTGGCATCCATAATTGCTTTATATTCTTCAGCATCGTTAATGACGGTGTATGGAGTTGGTTCAATAGTAACATCTTCAAGAACTGTCACGTAATCAACTTTAGAAGAATACATTTCAATTAAACCTTTGTAGTTTTGTAATGGTTCTTCAATTTGAATCACATCACCAACACTAAATTTGGTAATTGGGTCGGATGATTTGATGGTGTAGTCAATAAGAGCAGTACCATCATCAAGAATCATTTCAACTTTATCTTTGTATGGATCGCCCATGGTCATAACCATAGCTTGTACTTGATATTTTTTAGTTGTTTTTGTTTCTTTGCTATTATCATTGAAGTCAGGTGTGTTTGCCCAAGCATCATCGATAGCTTCACGTAATGTGAATAAGCCAGTCTTTTCAACTGTAATTGATTCTCTATCAACTTCTACTTCGTCGATATAAGCAATGAGTTCAACTGTACCAGCGGCAGCACCAGTAACATCGTGGTTATTAATAGAAACAATGCCTTCTACAGCAGCTTCTAATGTCCATTCGCCGGTATATGGGTCGCCATCGCTACCCATGAGGACAAATGCGACAGGATCTCCACCAACAGTGACGCTACCACTATGTTGTAATTCATATGTAACTTGGTTTTCTAATCTAACATAGAGATTGACATTCTTTTCAGGCATTGCGAAGGAATAACTACCAGCAGCTTCGCCTAATTTGGTTGTGTCATAGCCAACTTCTTTGAATACCTTTGTTTCGTCTACAAGCGAGACAGTAAAGGAAACATTTTCGCCTTTTTTGTAAAGTCCATCTTCTCTTAAGCCAGTAAATGAGACAGCTGGATTGTTTGGAACATTAACTTTGTAAGTAACTTCTGGTGTTGGTGGGACAACAGGAGTTGAACCGCCACCACTGTCGCCACTGCCACCACATCCTGCTAATAAGCCAGATCCAAGGGCAAGAGCTAATGTCAAGGCACAAACTTTTGTTTTGATTTTCATGATTGTTTTTAAGCCTCCAACTTAATCATTTTGCGAAATCATTTTGCTTTTAAGTTTAGTAACTTCATTGATTTCGACTTTTAATTCCTTTCTTTTAACATGTGCTTTGAAAAATCTGACAAGACCAATGACTAACAATATAGCACTAGCCCCAAAGCATGCCATAGACACATAGAAAGGTAAGACTGTTGGGTCTATGGATGTCGAACCGTTCTTCTTTCTAACGACAGAAAGGAAGAAGAATAGCAAACCGCAAATGAGAACAATTGCTCCAATGACGACTAAACACAAAGCGTTTTGTTGCTTGTCGTATTGGCGAACATCCTCTTGGTGGTCATCACGACTAATTTGAGTTAATTCATCATAAGTTAAGGATTCGTAATTTTTTACTTCTTCCATTAAATAAACCTCCTTAAATTAGGCGACGACTTCTTCTAAAAAGATATCGCTTTGACTTCCACTACAAATTTTTGCGTTCATCTTGGTATTGCCACCAGTTGATTCATAACCATGAGAGATAACAATTAAACCATGACCTGCAGATTCTGGCTTAGCAGCCTTACGTTTATATGATCTCTTGACGGCTTGATACTTAACAGCTTCTGAAGCTGGAGCGCCATCTGGTAATTTTTCAGGAGTGTAATCTTCTGAAGCGTAATCAGCACCAGCTGGATTATACCAGTATTCGCCACCAGTAAAGAAACGATAAGAATAACAAGTTTCAGTACCATAAGTAACCAAGATTTCTTGATCCACTGTGAATCTAATAACACTGTCAGAATATCTGACTTCACCTTCAGCGGCAACTGCTGCGGTGTTATCTTGTTTACCATAACTTGCGTAGAAGATTGGGGAATTCGATGTGTTATAGAATGGATAAGATTTGTTATATTTGTTGACTTCTTCACTACCGCCTTCAGCAATAGAAGTATTGTCATAGGTAGATAAGAAATCGTAGAACCAAACGTTATCGGTGATTTCCACTAAGACTTGTGGAAGCATCAATTTATTAAATTGAGCACCTGTAATTTTAATTGGAACAATTTCGTGATCTCTAGAAATAATTTTGGTATCTCTAACTGGATCAGGATTAATTGTTTGATAAGAAATACCTTGGATTTGGAATGTACCACCATAAGTACTAACGGCACCAACTACTTCGACATAGTCACCAACACGAATTGGGGTTTCAGAATATGTGAAGATGTAAATACCATATGGTTTTTCAGTACCAGCAATAACCTTAGCATTATCATATGATGGTTTATCTTGCATATAGAAGGATGTTCCTACTTTTCTAGAAACGTAACCTTTAATCTTATAAAGGGTCTTCTTATTTGCGTAAACTGATTCTGGTTTATAACCAATAGTGTCATCTTTTGGTGCACTCTTATAAAGAGTTTCAAGGGTTAATTCGCTAACGCCTTTTTCTTCATAATAATAATAGTTATTATCTTTTAAATCAGAGAATCTATGACGTTTATTTGCTTGAGCTGATAAGGTAGCAGCGTCAAACATTCTGAAGTAATATTCACCAAGAGCGGCGACAGAACCATTACCGAAGGAGAATCCTTGATAAACCATTTCAAGGTTTAAGCAACGGAAGTCTTCTTTTTTAGGATTATCGACTGTTGCATACCAAACGTAAGCAAGGTCTCTTTGGTTGCCATCGGTTTCAGTGTGATATTTACCTTCGTTTCTATTACCGATTTCTAAATCACCAACTGTCACTTTATCAGCGTTTTTCGCTAAATTTTGAGAAACGAGAATGATTGTAGACATACCGGATTGAACACCAGTAAAATCGGTAGTTGTTTTAATTTTTTCTTTGTATTCGTCTTCACCTGAGTAGATATATTTTGAATAATAGGACGCGCTTAAGCCCCATTCTTCAATTTCACTTGTACTTTCAGGTGTATCGATACCTAAATATCTAATTTTAACAGTGTATCTTAAATTGTTTGTTTCACAGTGAGTGGTATCACCATCAACATAATTTAAGAATGGTGCGTCTTTTTCGCTAGCACGAGAAGTCTTGACACCATTTACATATTTAAATGGAGCACGGGCTTTTTCAATACCGGCACGACGGAAATCAAGGTCTTCTCTGTTGCCTTTATCTTTAGCAGACTCAGCTTTGCCAATAACAGTGTTGAAAACGTCATCAGAAATATCTAATTTGAATTCATCAACGAAATCCACTGTTGGGTCAACAGAATAAGCACCAGCAAGTTTATTTGTTCCAGCTACTATTGTTGTTTTATAAATAGAGCTTCCATCATCATTGTCAGATACCCATTGGCAAGCTTTGCCATTGTTGGTGATCTTTTCAATGTTGAAATATTTTGATGGGGTAACTTTAAATGTTAATTCATCACCAACTTTAACTTCATCAGCAGCCTTAGAGAAATCACTAAGTTTGCCATAGATTGATTTAGAGGTGGTATCAACATATTTGGCCTGTGTTGGTGTGACAGGAGTAGGGGAGCCTCCACTTGATTCACTGCCACAACCAGCAAGCATACCTAGAGCTAATAAACTAAGAACAGCAGTTGTAATACTTCTTTTCATATTAAGCTCCTTAATTTAATTATTTAACAGCAATAACACAGTTATCGTATGCCTGTCCAAAGGCAGTAGCGGTATCCATTTTACTACCATAAATGTAAGAAATGATGTTTCCGATTTCTTCTCTACATGTACTACTTCCAACGAAAACTGGAGAAGTCATATAAACGTTTTGATTTCTAAGTTCAGCAGTCATAGCAGGAATGTCGTATTTTAATCCTTGACCTTTATGAGAAATCCATTCTTTGTATTCTTTGGTATCATAAGATGAGAATCTAATTGGATCATAAGAGTTTTCAAGAGCAAAGTTAGCGTTTGCAACACTATCACTCATTTCTTTATAGAATAACCAAGCTCCTTTATGGACAAAGACATCACCTTTGTCAAAGAAACAAATTGATGGACCTTGTTGAATGTATTTAGGAGTTGTTCCTCTATATGGAACTTTTGCGAGTTTAACAGCAAAGTTAGAAGAAATGTTATAGGAAGAACCACCAGTTGAACCAACGGTAAATGCACATTTACCTTCATTGAAGTAAGTATTTGTGTAGATACTTCCGCCTAAGGAATTCTTAGTAATGAGGATCTTTTGGTCTAAAAGACTAACGATATCATTAACTAACCATTGAGCAGCGGAATTGTTAAATTGAATGTGAGCAGTTGGATCTTCAAGTGCTGCTTCATTATTAACAGTGTATGGGATATTTAATTGCGCCATTTGGGAAATGAGTAAGTTAGAATCACTATCATAACCAAATGGATAGAATTCTGCTGTGACACCTTCAACGTATCTATCAGAAATCATTTGACGGCCTAAAGCAACCGCTTCATCCCATTTTTCAGGTACTTCATAAACGTAACCATCATGTTCAACTAACCAAGCTTTTAAATCTTGTAAGTCAGCGTCAAGAGTTAAATCACCTTCAAGTGTACGTCCGACAACTTTGTTATATTTGGCTAAGAATTCAGCATTAGCTGCGAATTTGTTGGCGTTGCATGGATTGCAACCCATGAAGTATGAATAGTTGTAATACATAACTTCAGTGGATTTATACATTGGCATGGACCAGAATCCAGTGAATTGATATTGGTTGCCTTCAGCTAAATAGCCAGGAACGAAGTCTGCTAATTGAGAAGTTGGGAATCCAAAGTTAGCGTCTTTAATAAAGTTATCAATTCTTAATAAGAAGGAATTGGAGATGTCTTCAGTGATGTATTCAGAGAAGGAATCTGGATAACCCATTGTAAGAGCAGGAATTTCATTAGCAGCGATTTTTTGTTTAACAACATCATGTAAAGAAGCATAGTCTCCCGCTGGGTGAACTAAGGTAACATGATATTTACCTGCATATTTGCTGTTAAAGTTATTGGCGATAATTTCGAGATTTTTGGTCTTCTCATGACCTAAACAATGCCAGAATTCGAATTCCACTTGATAAGATGGATCGACAACTGGTAAGTATTGGTCAACGACTGTATCATCGTCGCCACCACCACAAGAAACTAAACTAAGTAGTGAAGCAAGACCAAGTACTAATAAATTTTTCTTTTTCATTTTTAAGCCTCCTTTTAGCCTTTAATACCTGCACGGCCAACGCCACGCATAATGTATTTTCTGAAAAATATGAACAATAAGAGTAATGGGACAGTAACAACAACTGTTGCCGCCATTTGAGCGCCGTAATCGTCTGGATTTTCGGCGGTTGAGAAGGTTTCTCTTAAACCGTTAGTAATGAGGTAAACTTTTTTGTTACCACTAGCGATTAAGTTTGGCCACACGTATGAGTTCCAAGCACCCATCAATTTGAGAATAAAGATGGTTGTGAGGGTTGGCATAGCAAGTGGAACCATGACCTTCCATAAGAATTCCCAATCACTCTTACCATCAACTTTAGCAGCGAGATAAAGTTCGTTAGGAATTTGTTTGAAGTTTTGACGTAATAAATAGATATAGAAGATAGATACCCAGAATGGAACGATCATAGCCGCAAAGTTACCAATGGTATTTGAGGTATTCGTCCACCCCAGTCGCGAAACAGAGATATAGTTTGTAATAACCATCATTTCGCCTGGAATCATCATACTTGCAAGGAGGAAAGTAAATACGAGGTCACGTCCCTTGAAGTTGAGTCTTGCAAACGCGTAAGCGGCAAGAATTGTGGTGATAACAGTACCTAATGTGGAAATGATACCAACGATAAGAGTGTTTCTTAATAAGGTAACAAAATCTAATCTAGTAAATGCATCAGTGTAGTTTTCCCATCTAACAATTTTCGGGAAGAAAGTTTGTTGTAGTTGTTTGATTTCTGCACCTGTTTTTAAAGAGGTGATAATCATCCAGTAGAATGGGAAGATGATGATGATACCCGCAAGAGCGAGCAATAAATATGTAATAACTAAAGAAATAATGTGGCCGGCCTTAGAAAGGCGTTCTTTAGTTTGGGTGCTAGCTTCACTACCAGAAAGGGCTAATACGTAATCAGAGGTATCAGCAGCATATTTGTAATGTACTTTTTTCGCTTTCATATTAGTAATGCACCCTCTTCTTTGCTACTTTGCTCTGTAGGAGCGTGAATAACAAGATAATAATAAGTAGGAACACGGAAGCCGCAGAAGCGTATTGGACGTTGTTCTTTGCAACCTGGTCGTAAATGAAGAAGACCATCGTTTCCATGCTCTTAGGTCCGGTATTGATATCGAAGTTGCCACCACTTTTACCGAATAAACCAATAACGGAATTGTATTCTTTAAATGCTCCAATAAATGATGTAATCATCATATAAAGGATTTGAGGTGATAATAATGGAACAGTAATTTTAAGAGCGGTTTTCCATTTTGGAGCTCCGTCGATTTTAGCAGCATCATAATATTGAGCGTCAATATTTTGTAAACCACCTAAGAAGATAAGAATCTTATATGGTAATGAGTGCCAAATGATATAGAAGCAAATTGCGAATAACGCTCTCCAATAACTAACAGCTTCTGATTGTGGAGTTTTAAAAATCCACGCTAGGTTTTGAGCCCCGATAATGTTATTAAATACGCCGTAATCTGTTGAGAAGATAACGGAGAACACCATACCAATGGCGATCGCGTTAGTAACATAAGGCATAAAGAAGACTGTTTGGAAAAACTTCTTTAAAATCTTAATGGAATTAAGTCCTAAAGCAATTAATAATGAGAAAATAATGCTTAAAGGAACAGTAATAATTGTTATTAAAAGTGTATTTGGTAATGCGGTTTTCATAACACGATTAAACATCGCACCACCGAGACTAGAATAAGGTGTTAATACTGCCACGTAGTTATCAAAAGTGAAACCTTTATGTGTTCCAGTTGTATAACTATAATTCTTCAAGAAAGAAACGTAGATAGTACTAATAATTGGATAAAATGTGAACACCGCTAAAAGGATTAGCACAGGTGCCAAATATAGCCAAGCTTTCCAGTTATTTTTACTTTCCATAACTAATCGAGATAAATCCTTGAATTCTTTTCATCTTCAGCATCGAAAATGAAAGTCTTTTGTTTTTTAATTCCAAATTTATTTGTTCCAAGATCAATTTTGATAAGTGAGTCAATAATGACTTTAATGTCATTTTCATCAGTGTGATGAGCAGAATTACAAACTAAGGAGATATCTCTACCCATGGTTTGAATTTGTTCAACATCTAATGTAAGAACTTTTTCTTTTGCAGGGACATCACTACCCGCTAAGAAGCCTTCAGGACGGATACCAACAAATACTTTGTGGCCGTTATTGAATTCTTTGAGTTTCTTGTCGGCTAAAATAACTTCATCACCGATTAAAACTTTGCCATCTTCGATATGTCCATCAAAAACGTTGATTGGTGGAGTACCTAAGAATTTAGCAACGAATAAACTGTTTGGTGAGTTATATACTGCTTGAGGATGATCACGTTGCATTTGAACACCAAGTTTCATAACAACGATATCATCACAAATTGACATAGCTTCTTCTTGGTCGTGAGTAACGAAAATTGTAGTAATGCCTGTTTCTTGTTGAATTCTACGAATTTCTTCTCTAGTTTGAAGTCTCAAACGGGCGTCTAAGTTAGAGAGTGGTTCGTCTAATAACAAGACTCTTGGTTTTTTAACAAGAGCACGAGCAATGGCAACACGTTGTTGTTGACCACCAGAAAGTTCGCTTGGTTTACGAGTTAAATATTCATCGATTTGAACAAGTCGAGCTGTTTCTTGAATAAGAGCGTCTCTTTCATCCTTGTCTAATTTCTTCTTCACAGGAATCTTTTGACCATCTTTAAGCAAGAAGAATTTTTCATCGACCGTGAATCCTTTAGCTTGAAGAGAAGCAAGTTCCTTGTCGATTTCGATTTGTAAATCGGCAACGACTTCATCACGTTTCTTTAAACGTTCTTCTCTGACTGCCGCTTTGATGGCTTTCTCGTCCATAGCAGCAAGTTCAGTTTTCATAACAGCGAGACTACCTTCAAGAAGAGAGCGTTTTTCATCATTCTTGCAAACGTTGATCTTTCCTTGAGTATCATTGATAGATACTTTAAGTTTCGCTAATTTTACTTCGTCATCAGAAGTGATGTTTTGGAATCCAAATTTAAAGATTTTTTCAGCAACAGTAGTGACAACGTGGTATTTTTTGACAATACGACGAGCACTCATGTCTTTTGAGTACTTTCCTTTAAATTTCGAGCTAAGGATTATCTCCATAATTGAATCAAATTCGTTGAGAAGTAATTCTTTAAGTAGATTATCTTTCTCAAGCAATTTGTCCTTTTTGCTTGTCACGATACGTAAATTCGTTAACGGAAATTTAACGTTATCGTAAACAGACATATGTGGATATAATGCGTAGTTTTGGAAGACTAACCCAATTTCACGTTTCTCAGGAGCGAGATGGGTAACATCTTCGTCGCCAAACCAGATTTCACCATCTGTTGGCGCTTTTAGTCCGGCAATCATGTAAAGAGTGGTTGATTTACCACATCCAGAAGGTCCTAATAGACCAATAAGTTCGCCATCACGAATGTCCACGTTTAAAGAGTCGACTGCAACAGCGTCTGGAATGTTCTTACCTGGATTACCTGGAAAAACCTTTGTAAGGTTCTTCAGTTTTATTTCCATATGTGATCCTCCGCTCATATTATAGCGTGGGTGTCTTTCATGTGTAAAGTAAAAGTTACTTGAGTCTGAGATCCTTATTCTCGAGGCTGATTTCTTGTAGTTTAAACTCCGATTCTTCCCTCTCTAAAGCATTGAGGTAGATTGTTTGATCGGTAACATCGACAGCGTAGTCGTTAAATACATAGTTTGGTAGGTTAGAATTTGTCTTAGAAATATACATCATTGTAATCGAGATAACAGCGGGGATTAAAAAGCCAACAAAATCAAGTGGAATAAAGACAAAATAATTGAAAATGCTTCTTAG
>Ga0256869_1001787_pt1 | contig 10811 bp, 3 predicted proteins | sample RumenRJG_05RNA_FD_186096 | JGI IMG/M metagenome (GOLD analysis project Ga0256869, IMG submission 186096) | Metatranscriptome of bovine rumen microbial communities from Lethbridge, Alberta, Canada - Rumen RJG_05 (Metagenome Metatranscriptome) | ecosystem: Host-associated > Mammals > Digestive... | reverse complement strand
CTTTTATTAAATATATGAAGTTTTAAACCTTCAGTTAGTCCTCATCGTTCCAATCGTCGATGTGGGGGTTAGTAGCACTTAATGTTAAAACGTCAACAGTATTGTACTCGTCAACCTTAACCTCAGGCTTTGTATAAAGTTCCTTCATAATTTGTACCTCCTATTTCCTTCTCTCTCCCCGAAGGGAGAGGTCAGGATATTGAATAAATTATAAGGGATTAGTCAGCGTCGTCGATATTAGAGATTTTGATATACTGACCGGTTGCATAATTGTAACCGTTAATCGCTGAGTAAATAACTTCCTGCTTACCGCCCTTAGAAACTACCATAAATGCCTTAGCCTTGATGTCGCCATCCTTCTTGGTAAGACCATATGAAAGTGAAGTTTCAAGACAGTCGCCTACATTATTGTAACCAGCCTTAATCTTGCCAGCATTATCTCTTGTACCCTGTGCGCCAACCTTATCAAGAGTGAGTTCGCTATCCTCAAGGTTCTTACCGTAAACGAAGCCAACCTTCTCAACCTTGTAACCAGCCGGTACTACACGAGTAGCGATGAACTGATACTTATAGTCGGAGCCGGCGATAGGCTTAACGTTAACGATTGTGATAGCAGGAACAGCTTCAACGTCGTCAAATACAGCTGTTACAGTTACGTCAGAACCAACGTAGAATGTGTAAGTATCAGATGTAGAAACAACAGTGTCGCCGATCTTCCAGCCTGTTGCGCCTTCAGCGTAAACAGTGCACTTAGAATCGTAAGGAATACCGCTCTTTTCAGTAGCAGCAGCGCCGTCAATCTTAGCGGAGTCTGTGCCTGCAACTGTTACAGTGTAACCTGTAGCTGTATCGGGCTCATAAACGCCGTTAACCTCAGTAGCGCTTGTGATAGAATCGAGATCCTTGTCCCAACCCTTGAATACGAATCCGCTGCGAGCCATTGAGCCATCAGTAGGAGCTTCAATTTCAGCAGCGCTTGTAACATCCTGTTCCTTAACAATGTTCTTGTAAAGGTCATAGAATCTTACAGTAAAGGTTGATTCCTCAGCCTTTGAATATACAGCCTCGATTGTTACATCAGCATAAGCCTTTGAAGTGTAGGTAGCTGCAGTAGAAGCCTGCTTGCCGCCGATCTTCCAACCCTGGAAGATGTAGCCTTCCTTAGCTGTTGCTGTGAAGGTGTAAGACTGACCAAAGTTGTACTGCTGAGTTACGTCAGCGTTAGTAACGTTGAAGTCACCGCTTACAGTACCGTAATCAGAGCCTGCAACTGTGATGTTGATCTTGAGAGCAGGAATAGCTTCAGTTTCAACTTCTTTGCAGCGTGAACATGTTCTCTGCTGTTCGCCTTCTGCAGACTTAGTAGCTTCCTTAGTTACTACCCAGTTGCCCCAATCGTGGCCGAGAGCAGCAGTTTCGTCAGCAACGTAAGAATCCTGGCAGCGTGAGCATGTGTATGTTGTGTAACCAGCCTCTGTACATGTCGGCTCTGTTACAACAGCCTGATAATCGTGGCCGAGAGCCTCGATAGGCTGAGTCTCAAATTCTTCGCAGCGTGAGCAATCTCTTCTGCTTACGCCAGCCTCTGTGCATGTAGCAGGAGTAGCCTCGTACCAATCGCCAAAGTCGTGGCCGAGAGCAGGAATTGTCTGCGGAGTAGAGCTGATGATTTCGCCGCAAGCAGTACATCTTACAACGAGGTCATATGAACCAGCCTCTGTGCATGAAGGCTCAACTCTGTTCTCTTCCTGAGCTTCGCCCGGGATATGAGTATGGTCAAGCTTCGGAATTTCTTCCTCTTCGTATGCGTCGCAGCGTGAGCAATCTCTTCTCTTTAAGCCTGCAGCTTCTTCAGTAGCAGGAGTTACTTCAACCCACTCGCCGAAGTCATGGCCGAGAGCCTCTGTAGCGTCAGCTGTGTAAGTATCCTGGCAACGTGAGCAGGTGTATGTTGTGTAACCGCCTTCAGTACATGTAGGAGCTGTTACAACAGCCTGATAGTCATGGCCGAGAGCCTCTGTAGCGTCAGCTGTGTAGGTGTCGCCGCAGATTGAGCAGGTGTATGTTGTGTAGCCGCCTTCTGTACATGTCGGGTTAGTTACAACAGACTCATAAGTATGAGCAGATGTTGTCTTTACAATAGTAAAGGTTGTATCAGCTGTGATAGCAGCTGTTACGTCGCCGTCCCAAGCGTATGAATCATGGCCTGAGTTAGCGGGAAGTGTAGGAACATTTGCAGGAGCTGCTCCGTCGTTAACTGTTTCAGTAGAAAGAGTTGCGCCTTCAGCGTCAACGTATGTTACTGTGTGAGTTGTCTGAAAAGGAGTATCGTCGCAGCCTTCGCCTGTGTTAACGTTCATTCCGAAGAATGTGAACTGACCTGAAGCGGGGCTTTGAGGCTCAAGTGCATATGTTGCATAGTTTTTCGGCTTAGCGTCAACGCAAGTCTGTGAAGCGCCTTCATGTCCGCCGCCGAACTCGCCATCCTCGTTGTTGTCCTTGTTGTAAACGCCGTAAACGATCGGGTGAGAAGCGTCAAAGTCGCCTGTAATCTTGAATACGAAAGATGCGCAAACGATTGAATCTGCATAAACGTAATCAAGAGCACCTGTCTCGGGATTTACAAATGAGAAATCCTCATCAGGAGAAGCGCAGTTAGCGCAGTTTACGTTATAACCTGTAGCCGGCTGAAGGATAACTAACATACGGCCCTGTCCGTCATAAGACTTAACATTTGAGTATTCCTGCGAATCGAGGTTATATCTTGTTGTATCCTCCGGATACTTGCCGTAAAGGCCTGAAGCTGAACTGTTTGCAACAGGAAGCTCGCCGCCGTACTGCCATGTAGCGTTTTTCTTAGTATCAAGTGCTGCACATTCGGAAACAGTACCGACACCGTATAACTGCTTCTTCAGCTTGTAGCTGAAAGCACCTGCAGGCTCAATGTTATCTGAATAAGAGATAGCAAATGAGCAGAAAGAAGTATCAACCATGTTGTCCATACGAACAGTTGCTACAAAGTAGTCGCCTGTTGTAAGGTCATAGTCAGCGTCAGGATACTCAAAGTAACCGTCGTCGCCTGACTCAACTTCTTGGAATTTATTATAGAAGTCAATGAAATCGTGTGTTTTTGCAGCTTTTCTTGTAAGCTTTGTAACCTCTATGCTGCCGTCGGTTGTGTTCTTGGTATAAGTTGCATCAATCGGGGGTGAATAAAGGCCTGAATAATCCCATGTTGCACTTGCATCGTTTTCTAAATCTTCTGTTGCAAAAGACGCAACGCTGGTATTAAAGAAGGTGCTGAACTGAAGCTCTGCATCGGGATGATAAGAAGAAACATCATTAACATCATACGCAAAAGCGCTGAGCGGTGCAGCAAATGCAGCCATAAGTACAGCGAGCATACAAGCAATAGCTTTCTTAAATGATTTAGTCATTTAAATATTCCTCCATTAAATTTTTTGGTTTTAACAAACCTGCCGTTAAAACGGCTGAATGATGTTATTCGTTTTCAAGTGTTTTGTCGGGATAAGCATAACTCTTATTAACCTTGCCCATAAACCTGTTCAAAATCTGATTATCAGCTGAGGATACAAGGTTATCCGCATTAAGGTTGCAGTAAACATTGTAATTGCTGTCAGAAGTTGTTGCGCCATAAGCTCGGCTAAAGGTTTGCTTATCGGCCGGGGAAACGAGTCCGTCGCCGTTATAATCGCAAACTATAATCGGAATTACGCCCTGATAATTTACGCTTTGTTTTCCGCCGAGAGTAACCTCTCTGTCAATAGTACAGCCCTCTGAATCCGCAGAATGTACGCCGTTTTCAAACGAATGGTTTGTAATAACGAGCTTTTTAGTTCCGCGCGGAACAAGAGCAGTAAACGTACCGTCAGAAGCGGTTGTTGCAATCGGCTCTGAATTAACATCGGAATAGATGCTGATTCCTCCGATTCCGTCCTCTCCTGCTTCTCCGTCAAGGCTTGTCGCGATAACAACCTTAGCGGAAATGCTTAAGAATTCGGGCGAAGCGTCAGCAATCATAAGATAAGTGTTATAAGCGGTTTCGGCATTTACATCAGTTACATAAGCATCGTTGTAGCCGTCCGCATAATCGGCTTCAAGGAAGGTTAAATCAGGGTCATTGCTGAAGGTGAAATAATCCTCAAAGTCGATAGTTCCCTCGCCTGCGTCAATGGTAACAGCCAGAGTTGCAATTGAGGTACCGCAATCGGCATCGAGAGCGGTGTAGTTATCATTCTCAGAAGCGAGAGCGATAACCAATATATCGTTTTCATCCTTAATACCGCCGAGGGAAACGTTGCTTTGTGCATCATCGGCAATAGTCCTCGTTACGCTGTGCGCGGTAATAACCGAGCTGTCGTAAGAAGCGGTAAACTGCAGAATAGAGGCGTTTGCCATATCCGCAACGATAACGTCAACCGTATAATCGCCGGAAGGAAGGGCGTTGCCGTCTACCTGCTTTCCGTTGGCATCAAGGAAAGCGCAGTACATATAAGGAGTCTCCGTGCCGAGAGTGCTATTCGGATTATCCGCATAAACGCTCACGGGGAAGAGCATCGAAAAAACAAATAACGTAGATAAAAGAACAAAAAAGAATTTCTTAGAAGTAGCTTTCATATTAAATTGTACTCCTTTCAATTCTTATTTTGAAAACTCAGAAATCATTTTTCATCCCCATACCCTATGCCCGAAGGCATAGAGTATAGGTATTAAATTAATTAATTTTAACTAATTAATATATTAGGATTAGTCAAGAGACTTAGCCTGATAGGTGTAGTTCTTCTTAACGTTACCCATAAATCTGCTAAGTATCTGATTATCAGCTGCGGATACAAGAGTATCTGCGTTAAGGTTACAATATACATTGTAGTTTGCAGATGTTGTCTTAGCACCCATAGCTCTTGAGAAGGTCTGCTTATCAGCCGGGGAAACAAGTCCGTCACCGTTATAATCGCAAACGATAATCGGGATAACTGCGCCTGTTACGTCAGCTGTACCGCTGAGAGTTACAGTTCTGTCAACTGTGCAGCCTGTATCATTAGCTGTATCAACTACGCCGTTAGCAAATGCATGGTTAGAGAAGTAAAGTGAAGTTGTACCTGCAGGAACTGTTGCTGTGAACGTACCGTCAGCAGCTGTAGTAGCAACAGGAGCTTCGTTAAGGTCAGTATAAACGTCAATACCAACGATTCCGTCTTCACCGCTCTCACCGTCAAGCGTTGTAGCGATTACAACCTTACCGCTTACGGTAATTGTGTCTTCGCCGGGATCAACAGGAGTTTCCTCTTCGCCATCATAAATCTCGAGGTTGTTCTCGCAGATTACCAGATGTGAACGAGCCTGATATGCGTTATGAACGTTCTTCTGTGAGTCACCGTCTCTACGTGAAGCAACATCAATACATTCGCCGAGAGCATTTACATATGCCTGCCAGCTGTCTTCTGTGTAAGCCTGAACGTATTCGCCGGTTTCCTCATCAAGTCTGAGGTTGGAAAGAAGGATAGCGTCGCTCTCTTCGTTATAAACCATAGCACCGAACTTAACCGGAAGGCCTTCTTCGCTGCCGCTTACAACGTAGGTCTGAACGCCGTCCCATTCACCCTTGTCCTTAGTGGTGTACGGGAACTGATGATAATCAGTACCAACAACGTCAGCCGTGAAGGAATCCTTATCATTTGTGAATTCTTCGCCTGCTGCGTTAGGACCGAGAACGTCGTACTCATCAGTTGATGATGTAGCGTGAGTAATCTCATCATAGAGAAGATCAAATACGCCTGTTGTACGCATTGCAGCCTGAGGCATGTAAACGCTTGAGAATACACGAGCGCCTTCCTGAAGGACGATACAAGGTGAGTAGCTTAAGTAGTTAGCTGCATGGTATCTTCCGGGGATTACGCCTTCGCCGGATTCATAAATCTTAACCCAGTCGCCGTTTTCGTCAACAACATAGTCGCCGTTGCCGTCCTTTTCGTACTGGTAGTCAAGGCTGATAAGAGCCTCAACGTCCTTAGCCTTCTTAACTGCCTCTTCGTAGTTAGCTACGAGAATGTAGTTAACGTTGCTTCTCTCTCTACGAGCCTTAATTACGTTGTTAACAACGTCGGTAAGCTCCTGAGTCGGGTTAGCATAAGCAGCTTCTTTGAGCGCCTTAACCTCAGCCTCGGTATCAAGTGAGTTAGCAAGGTTATCAAGGTTAACGCCGCTTGCAAGAGTCTTAGTCATTGCGGGAAGGATAAGAGCATTAACAGCAGCAATCGGTGTGTCAGCTGTGAAGTAATGAGCTGCAAGACCTGTTGATGTATCTCTGAGTGCCGCATAGTTAGAGTCGATGTTTCCTGTTGCGATAGTAAGCGGGAATGAACCAACAGTTGTGTTGATTACAACCTTATTATACGCAGCTTCAAGACCTGAAGCGCTGTCGGAAGCAACAATTCTGTGGCCTGCAGAGCCGTTAGTGTTGTTCTTATCGTTACGACCTTCAATCTCGAACGAATCTGTGTCAAGGTAAACACCTGCCATAGATGTACCTGCACGGTAAGTTGAAGCAGTTGTACCAATCTTGCCGGTTGCAACTGAAAGAGCTACGTAATTGCCTTCGCTATCCTGGATGTAGCCGATACCGTCGCTTGCAAGTGCAGAAGCAACTGTTACGGTTGAGCCGTCGCCCTTGATAGCATTACCGTCAAGGTCTACAGCAACCCAAGCTGCGTTAGCGTTAGCTGATGTTGAAGCAGAACCGCTCTTAAGCTTGTAGCCTGTTGTGTTAGCAGCAACAGTAGCATAGTTGATATGAGCTGTTGTGCCTGTGTAGCCTGTTGCGTCACCGTTTGAATCGTATGCGTTCTGACGGTTTTCAACAGTATAGCCGTATCCGCAACCGCCTGCGTTAGCGCCTGTTACGATAAGTGTCGGGCCGTAAACGTCAAGTGTACCGGATGTAGTTTTGGTTGTAAGACCTGCAGTCTGAGCTTCAGCTGTGTTAGTTGCATAGTTGCCTGAGAATGCGTCTGTCCAAGCAACGTCACCTGCGGTTGATGCGGAAGCACTGAAGAAATCAATAGCCTTAGCATTTGAGTAGGTTACGCTTGTTGTCTTGGTAATATCGTCCTTACGGGTCATATCATAAGTAACTTCAACTCTGTAAACGTCAGCCGGAGTATTTGTACCCTGGATGTCAAGTCTTGTAAATCCTTCAGGATCAAGAGTTACGTAGTTTGTACCCTGAGGCATCCTGTTATCAGAATTCTTAGCGTTCGGGGAAATTGAGAACGAAGAAGTTACATCAGCATTTGTTGATGTTCTGATAATCTTAACGCTCTTAAGAGTAGCATAGTATCTGCCTGCCTCAACGTTAGCGTTAGCAGTGTCCTTATAGAAGTCATTAAGACCCCAGGACTCATTTCTGATAGCAAGTCTTGTCTTGAAAGATGTTGTTGAAACAACGTGGTCAGCAAGAGTAGCGCTTACGCCGCCTACAGTGTTGTCACGGAGTTTCGGGAGAATCTGTGTAGCTGTAAGAATAAATGCAGCTGCATGGATTGAGTTAGCGGAAGCAGTTGCAAGAGTTGAATCATTGCCGCCGCTTCTTGTAGTACCGTTAGTAATACCGTAAAGGTTAGCTAACAGGTTATTAATAGATGTATTAATATTATCCTTAGTAAGGAAAGTATTAAGCGGATTGCTTGTTGAAGCTGTAACACGGATGATGTCCGCAGAACCGCTTCTTGCGCCGAGAATAAGGTTAATGAGCGGCTTAGCAATCTCAAAGATAACAGCGTTAAATACTGTTACATTATTAAGGATAGGAGCAGTAAGGAGATTACCGATAATGGTAAATACTGCTGAGAAGCCCTTAGTTGTTGTTCCGTCATAATCAGCCTTATATCCCTTTGTGCCGGAAATATCAGCTACTGAAAGAACTACGTCTCTCCAAAGGAAGTCCTTAATATTGAACGCGCCGGTGTTACCGCCGAGAAGTCTGTTAAATGCAGGAAGTAATGTATTTACAACATTATTAGCATTTGTCCAGATATCGTTGCTTGTGCTGATAGCTGTAGGAGCATTAGCAAGAGCAGCAATCTTCTTTTCAACGCCGAAGTAACATACTGTTGCGTTAAGAGTCTTCCAGAATAAGTTGTTAAGGCCTTCACCTTTACCAACGAATGTGTACTCAAGAGGCTTGATTGTAGCGCCTGAATAAGAGCAAGCACCGCTGCCCTCCTGCTGCTGCCAGAAAGGCATACCTGCTGCAGTGAGTACGAATGTAAGAGCATCAGCTGCCATAGGCATAATAGCATGGTCAAGAAGAGTTGTGCCGTCTATAGCGTTGATGAACTTGTAGCTTACGCCTTCAGCGAGTTCCTTAGGTTCGCTGAGAACATAAAGGTCTGAATAATCTCTTTCAGGATAAGCATACTTAAGGTATTCCTGAAGAGCTACAACTGCCATTGATTCAATGTCGCATACCTTATCCCAATCTGAATTGTGGATAGAAGCTGTAATGTTCCAATGCTTTAATGCAGAGATAGCAAACGGAATAACTGCCTGTTCAATATTGTCCTGAGTGATGATAGTAGCGTCGCCGTTATCAGCAAAATCAGAATGATAGAACGGGTTGAGTATGTTAAGGTCTGTAGCGTCAGCTGCATACTTAAATACTGTAGCTGCGTCGCCGATAAGAGTATCAACTACTGTTGCAACTGCTGTTGAATCAGTAGTATTAAGTGCAGGCATAGATGTTGACTCTACTCCGTCATAAGCGCCTTCAGCGTCAGCTGTTGCTTTACCGATGTTTTCGCTGTTCGGGAAGAGGTCAGCCATAGCAGTAACGAGAGCGTTATCAAGCTGGCTCATTAAGCTGCCCGGGAAGCCTGCTGCAGTCTTGCTTGCGAATAAAGTATCAAAGAAATCAATAACTGCCGGAGCACCTGTCTGTGAGAAGTACAGGTTAAGAGGACCTGTCTGAATTCCCCAGTGATCAGCGAGCGGGCTGAATCTGATTTCTGCGAAGAGGATTGATGCGTCAATGTCTCTCCAGTTGTACTTTTCGTTCTTAGCAAGTCTGGTCTTGTTAAATGTTAACGTCTTCTTAACATAAGCAAGGAATTCGTTAGCGGAAGCGAAGTTGTAATCAGTATAAACATCAGCTGCCCATGCATTGATGATTGTATCGCTGTAGTTGTTCTTATAGTTCGCGCCACGAACCCAAGTGTAATTACCGTTCTGATACTCTTCATTTACCCAATAATAGAAGTGGTTATCAAAGTTTGTACCGCTTCCGAGGTCGTTACCGTCATAGTTAACGTGAAGAAGTTCGATAGTCGGCTTGAGGGCTGTTTTCCAAACAATGGGAAGAGCCTTCCAGATTACAGAATAAACTGTATCGCTGCTTGTAACAGAAACTGTTTCGCTTCCGTACTTAGCAACGAGAACGTTACCTTCGTAACCTTCTTCCTGTGAATATACAAGGTTAGCATCCCAACCCTGAGCTTCAGCGTATGTAGCGTCAATCATACCTGTTGAGGTATTGAACTTGCCTGCTGCCTTAGCCTGTAAGTAACGACGCTTTGAAGAGTCGTTGAAACGGCCGTCAAGGTAAATCGGTTCGCCGTTTGCATCACTTTCGTGTGAAAGCTTGTCAGCTGCACTGAATGTTGCATATTCGGGATATGTAATCTCGAAGCTGAGCTTCTGAAGATAGAAGTTAGCTATTTTCCAGAGCTCGTTATCATATACCCAGGCAGAACCTTCTTCTTTAAGGTGGTCAGTTCCTTCATATAAAGGAACGAACTTAACGAGAACAGCCTTTAAGATGTTGTAAATGAAACCATTTGAACTCTTATTGTAAGCTGTACCGTTTGATGCGTCTTTCCATGCGTCATAATCAATGCCAACGAGTCCGCCGATAATATCATAAACATTGATAAGATCACCGTTTTTATCGGATACAAGACTCAAGTCACCGCTCAGAAGGTTGTTGATTAAGCTCTGGTTGTCCTGAAGGAGCCATCTTAATATGCCTCTGATGATATACTTAGCACTGTTTCTGTCACGCCAGCTGCCGCCTGATGTACGGTAGCCCTGCTCTCTCGTTGAGCTTGCGCTGTCGTGGAAATAGTTTCCGAATGTGTCAAAGCTGATAGCGAGAATACCGTCTAAGTTATAATTAAGAATACTAAGAGCACTCTTGTTATCTTCTACAGTCTGAAGTACGCCCTTTAACTGGAAAAATGTATCAATAATTCCGTCAACGCTGCTTACATTTGCGTTTACGTTAATCTGAATAAGGCTTGTTGTTTTAACAGAAACCTGAGGTAATGCAATTGTAAGCGAAAGACCAAGAAGTGAAACTACCTGTGAGGGAAGTTTGCTTTCGATGCCGATAGCGTCAATTGACTTCTGGAATGAATCCCAGTCCGCTGTAGCAAGGAAGTCATCTAACTGGTCAAGTGCAGCTTCAAGAGATGCATCGTCAGTAGCTTCAACCCAAGCGAGTACGTTAGCGCCGATATTGCTGCTGGTGTCATGATAGTCACCGTTCTGATATGCAAAAGCAGTACTAACTACGCCGAAGAAGCTCGATACAGCCATAACAACTGCAAGAGCAAGAGCAATCAGCTTTTTAGAAAAAACTTTAGATTTTTGCACTTTTCGTTTTCCTCCAATTTTGTAATTTACGATATAATGCGTATTGCTTACGGGACCGTCGCAATCTCTGACCGGCTGCGAAAAGTTCGCAGCAGACTGAAGAATATTAAATTCTGCTCGCAAATACAATAAATTATATTTTT
>Ga0256869_1001784_pt1 | contig 10816 bp, 8 predicted proteins | sample RumenRJG_05RNA_FD_186096 | JGI IMG/M metagenome (GOLD analysis project Ga0256869, IMG submission 186096) | Metatranscriptome of bovine rumen microbial communities from Lethbridge, Alberta, Canada - Rumen RJG_05 (Metagenome Metatranscriptome) | ecosystem: Host-associated > Mammals > Digestive... | reverse complement strand
GGCGTGCCAAATATCATAGTTTTTGACACACTTGAATGATACGAGAGGAATACATGCAATAATGACGATTAGCATTATAATCCCGTCATATAATCGCGGTAATCTCGCCTTGCAGAGGGCAAATGAACTATTGCCTTACCTGTCAGAGGACGTAGATCTATGGATTTTGAACAACGCAAGCACTGAATATGTTGATGACTATAATAGCCTGAGGAATATAGAAAATCCATATTTTCATTACATAGAAAATGAAAAAAATATCGGCGGAAATCCGAACTTCATGAAGGGATATTCCATTTGCGACGGCGATTACGGCCTGTTTACTTCAGACGAGGATGCCATAATAGGAGAGAATCTAATACATTATGTTCGTCTTCTGAAGGTTAACCCCGATGTGACGTTTATGAAGGCAAGGGGAAAGGGCTATAACTTTACTGATATGCAGGTTGCTGACGCAGGCATCGATGCTGTGAAGCTGACATTCCAAAGAAACAATTATCTCTCAGGTTCCATATATAACAGAAAGGTGCTTACGCCGGAGATTATAAAGATATATGATGAAGCCTACGGCACTGATAACATGGCCTACCATTATTATAACCATTTATTCTGGACAGACTTTTGTGCCCTGCGTGGTAAGTGTGTCTTCTGTAATATAGCCTTGATATTTGAAACTGAAGGTAACCATGCAGCGGAAGAGAAAAAGAGAATATTGACAGATGACATATATGTGAATAACCTCGAGTATACATCATATAAGTCAAGAATTAACCAGTTCTACGGCTTTGTCGATGAGATTTCAGACCTTGGTTGTGATGAGAACATTATCCAAGAAATGCTCCGGGAACTGATAGGAAAATATGGTATGCTCATTGGCTTTTTGAAGGATGAATATATCAGGAGAAATCTTGATTTTGGTGCCGTCAAAACTATGATGAGGCAGGACATGAAGGACTATATATATGCGTCGCCTATTGAGCTCAATGAAGGTGAGAAGTCATGGATTAACAGCTTAATAGGTGCGGTCGCGGAAAGAATGTAAAAGCAATCCGGATTTGTGCAAGTTACTTCGGGTACAGTACAAGGAAAGATGAACATAGCTCACACAGGTGACTGTAAAGACAGCCATGGGCGAAGCTATGCCTTTGATAAATGTTTAATAGAGGAGAAATACGACATGAAATATTTACTTAGAAAATGCCCTGTCTGTGGTTGTGAGGGGGGGCAAGTACTTAGGCATATAAATCTTAACACGCCGGGTAAGTGGCAGATACCTATAGAATATGATGTTGTTTCCTGTGATAAATGCGGTATGACTTTTGCTGATACACCTGTTACAGATGAGGCATTAGGTTGGTATTATCGGAACTGCAGTAAGTATGAAAATTATGCGCAGATTAATGGGGAGACTGCCGGTAAAGAAGATGAATTCTTTTACGATGTCATTTCAAAATACGCTAAGAAGAATATGCGTATACTTGATATGGGCTGCGCTACCGGCGGAAAACTGATAACACTAAAAAGCCATGGATTTAAAAACCTAACCGGCATAGAGATTGATACTAATTCGGTTCTGAATTTGAAGAAATATGCTATCGAAGGATATGCCGCAAGTATATATGATGAGCCGGATAAGGATTTATTAGAAAAATATGACTTTGTATATTCTTCTATGGTCTTTGAGCATCTCCTTTATCCGAATAAGGCTGTAAAGAACCTTGTGAAATATTTAAAACCCGCAGGAACATTATTTTTGTTTGTACCTAATGCCCTTGGCTTTCCTATATATGACAGAGAAATTCCTAATTATTTTAATCAGGAACACATTAATTATTTCACGCCGAATAGCATAGATACATTGATGATGCTAAACGGATTTGAGAGATACAGCCCTGATGCCGATGCCAATATGGAAAGCCCGTCTATGGAATTGACTATATTCGCAGCGTATAGAAGGGTAAATGCAATTAGAATAAATTCAGAGCATCATGTTATAAGGGATATATCAGGTGAAAAAGCTGTTCTTAAGTATTTTTCTGAAATTAAGGATAAGGAAAAAAGAGAGCTGGAAATGGTAAGAAAAGCTGTTGATGAATCAGGCCGGATTGTTATCTGGGGCGCTGGTTCGTTAATGCGGCATATTTTATCTGAGGAGCCTGATATTATCCCGCATGTAAAATATTTTGTAGATAATGACTCTGTAAAACAAAGGATGGAGTTCTTCGGCAAAAAAGTTTATCCGATTAATAAAGTTAAAGAAAACCCGGAAGTTGATATTGTCATCTGCATTATGATTGCGCCGACTACAATAAAGGAACAGATTGATAAACTCGGAATAAAGAATAAAATTATTAATCTTGCAGCTGAAGAATGGCGTTAATAGAAGTATAATTTGTTAATAATGGAGGAGTCTGATATGGATGGTATAGAAGACTATATTACTACCTGCCCAATTTGTAAGGGGGGGTCAAGACTGCGTTTTCACTAGACTTTGAGGATATTACAGGCATGTCCCACGATTATACGCAGAAGGAAGGTATATGCCCTAAATGTGGTCTTATATTTACCCAGAATCCATTTTCCGCTCATAAATTAGCAAATAGGTATAAGTCAGAATCAAAGTATGAGTATGATGAAAATATTACTGTTCCAGATGAAAAAAGTGAAGTAGCTATCAGGAGCAGACGGATAAGGAGTTTTATTGCTGACTCAGTTGGAGAAATTACAAATGGAGTTCTTGAAGTAGGGGCAGCCAGCGGTCAGAATTTAAGCCTGTATAAGTCTTGTGGTCCTTGCTATGGAGTAGAGCCATCTGCGCTGAATTGTACTAATGCTAAAAAGTTCTATGATGTTGATATGTTCTGTGGTACTTTTTCAGAGTTTGATTCAAGCAATCACGATAGAAAATATGAGTTGATATATCTCAGTATGATTCTTGAACACATCGTTAATCCCTTTGAATTCATTTGCAGGCTTAAAAAATATAACACGGAATACATGTTTATCGAAGTACCTACTATCGATATCAAGAATACTGATGAACCATTTGGCATGTTCTGTGAAGAACATGTAAACATTTTTACACTTGAAAGCCTGAATAACTTAATGAATGTTGCGGGATACGGGCTCGTAAACGCCAGGTTGGAACTTATGTTTCTTAATGGAAATACTGAACCCTATCCCGCAGGGTGGCCGGCCATTGATAGCGTATGGAAACTTGGAGGTAAGTCTTTGAATTACGTACCAACATACGATACAGCATTCCTTTTCGATAAGTATATATCTGAGAATAAAAAAGAGCTTTTAAAAGTCGCTTCTAATATCGATAAAATTCCTGATGATGTTAGAATAGCTGTATATGGAACAGGACACCATACATCTATGTTACTAAAAAACACATCTTTGGGAAAGAAGAATATTATCAAGTTTTACGATTCTGATTCACGCAAATATAAATACACCATGCACGACAGAGAAATTACAGCTTTCTCCGTTGAAGATCTTGATGCTAATGATATTCAAGGTATAGTTATTGGTTCATATATCTTTGAAAAAAGTATTAGTGATATAATCAGGCAGGTAAGCGATATAAGAATATATAGGATATATGATAATCGCTAACAAACCCGGATTATAATTTAGGAGATGGTGAACGTAATATAGAAATCGTGCGATAATATGGCTCTCTCAAAGAGGGAGTCTGAGTTGCGGAACAAGATTCGATTAGGAGAAAACATCATGAATATAGTCGTTACAGGTGCTACCAGTATGGTCGGAGAGGCTGTTATTGAATCAGCCATATCCCATGGAGATCATGTACTGGCTATAGTAAGACATAATTCGAAGAAGCTTTACAGACTTCCGGATTCAAATCTTATCAGGATATACGAGGCGGATCTTGACGAGATGTCTAAAGTGAAGAATTTAAGCAAAAAATATGATTTATTTTTTCATTTCGGATGGGGAAATACGAATCGCGCATTCAGAGATGATCCGAGACTTCAGGAAGAGAACATAAAATATACTCTCGACGCAGTAGATCTTGCTCACAGATTAGGCTGTGAGAAATTTGTCTTAGCCGGATCACAGGCCGAATATGGATTAAAAAATGAACTTATTACGGAAGAAACCAGACCGGAGCCGATTGCAGCTTACGGTATGGCGAAGCTGTCTGCTGAGATGCTTAGCGGTAAGCTTTGTGAGAAATATGGGATGAAGCATATAGGACTTCGTATCTTCAGCGTATATGGTCCGTATGATAGTGATAGTACTTTGGTTTCTTATGCTGTGGATTCATTTTTAAAAGGGGAAAAAGCAGAGTTTTCAAAAGCTGCTAATATATGGAATTATATTTATTCCTCTGATGCCGGTGAGATGATTTATAGGCTTGGAAGCCCGGATGTTGATAGCGGTATTTATTGCGTAGCAGGAGAGAAGTCTACTGAGCTTAAAAATTATATTCTTCAAATCGTAGAATACTTTGATAAGGAAGTACTGTATTCATTCTCTGAGGAATCAAATTTTAAACCTGTAAATCTATGTGTGGACATGAGTAAAACTATAGGCGTAACCGGCTATAGGCCTGCGGTTTCGTTTAGAGACGGAATCAGAAATATTATTAAATATAGGAGCGCGAAATTATAAAGGTGGTAGATAAATGAAGGTTGTACTTTTAGCGGGCGGTCTTGGCACGCGGATATATGAGCAGTCTCAGTATATGCCAAAGCCGATGATTGAGATAGGCGGTAAGCCTATTATATGGCATATTATGAAAGAGTATTCATATTACGGATATAATGAATTCATCATATGCGCCGGATATAAGCAGGGCATGATAAAAGACTGGTTTGATGATTATTTTCTTCACAGCGCTGACGTGACATTCGATTTTTCTGAAGGTAAGAAAAATGTTGTGGTTCATGAGCACACGTGTGAGCCATGGAAGGTAACGATAGTTGATACAGGCAAGGATACCATGACAGGTGGACGTCTCAAACGTGTACAGAAGTATATGGGGAATGAGACATTTATGCTGACTTATGGTGATGGTGTCTGTGACGTGGATATTAATGACCTTGTGAAGTTCCATAAGAACCATAGAAAAATCGCGACGCTGACCGCTGTGCTGAGAGACGAAGACAAGGGAAAGCTCAATATAGCTGAGGATAACTCTGTGAGATCATTCCGCGAGAAGAGTACGGTTGACTCCGCTCCTATAAATGCGGGATATATGGTTCTTGAGCCTGCGATATTTAATTATATAGAAGGCGATAATACAATCCTCGAAAGAGAGCCTCTTGAAAGGCTCGCAAATGAAGGCGAGCTCATGAGCTACAGACATAAAGGATTCTGGCAGTGCATGGATAATATGCGTGAAATGGTTGCGCTCCAGAGTATGTATGATAATGGTAGTGCGCCTTGGATTAAATGGAAGGAATGAATAGATAAGCTCCGGTATCCTACTAGCCGGAGTTTTTTTATTATTGAAAGGTTTATATTGTAAGGAGAAATTCATAGCTCATGGAAAATATAAGTCTTTTAGACTGTACTTTAAGAGATGGTGGTTACGTAAATGATTGGAATTTCGGCCATAATAAATTAATCGACATTTACGAGCGTCTTTGTGATGCAGGTGTAGATATTGTTGAGATTGGCTTCTTGGATGACAGAAGACCTTTCGACATCAATAGGAGCATCATGCCGGATACAAGCTGTGTTGAAAAGATATATGGGACAGCCAAAAAAAGGGCACCGATGACAATCGCGATGATTGATTATGGTACCTGCGATATTAAGAATCTTCAAAGAGCTGAAGATACCTATATTGACGGCATTCGGGTTATTTTTAAGGAATACCTCATGTATGACGCCATGAAGTTTGTTGCCCAGGTTAAAGCACTTGGCTACAAGGTCTGCGCACAGCTTGTCAGTGTAACAACATATACAGATGATAAGCTTAGAGAACTGGCACGTCTTGCTAATGAAGTTAAACCATTTGCAGTAGGTATGGTTGACACTTATGGTCTACTTACACCACATCATTTGGAACATATCTTTTCAGTGCTTGACGACGCGTTAGATCCTGAAATTTCCATTGGCTATCATGCTCACAATAATTTTCAGCTAGGCTTTGCTAATGGAATGGCATTTCTTGAGGCACCATCACATCATAATAAGTTGATAGATGGTTCTCTCTTTGGTATGGGCAAGAGTGCAGGAAATGCCCCGGTCGAGCTCTTGGCAATGCATTTGAACGAACAATACGGGAAGAACTACAAAGTGGATTCTCTTCTTGAAGCTATTGATGAGACCGTTATGGATTACTATAGGACTTCTCCTTGGGGCTATAAGATGTTCTTCTACCTGTGTGCCAAGAACAAGTGCCATCCGAACTATGTTAACTACTTCATGAAGAAGAATACCCTTTCCATCTCCAATATTGACCGGATGCTTAGGGAGATCGAACCTGAACCGAAGAAACTCCTTTATGACAAGGGAATCGCTGAATCCATGTTCCAGGAATATATGAATGGAATAGGAGATGACAGCGACGCAGTTGAGAAACTTGGTAAAGTTATTGCTGACAGGAAGGTTCTTATTGTCGGACCGGGCAAGAATATACAGCTTCAGAAAGTCAGAGTTGATAATTTCATTAAAGAGAATGATCCTGTTGTCATCTCAATCAACTATATCCCCGGTGCATTCAATGTAGATTATGTGTTTACCACGAAGAATAGCAGATATCTTCAGATGTCAGATAGTCTCCACGAGATCAAGAATAAGGATGTGAAGATAATAGCAACTTCGAATCTTTCGCCTGTATGTGGAGAGTTCTTCTGCGTATTCGACAGAGGAAAGCTCTTGGAACCAGAAGAACAATTTGAGGATAACTCTTTCCTGATGCTTCTCAAGATACTTGATCGTGCTGGTGTGAAGAATGTTTGGTGCGCAGGTTTTGATGGCTATTCCAATAAAGAATCGAACTACTACAATCCGAACATGGAATATGAGTTTATCAAGGCAGCAGCAAATCAGCTAAACAGACATATGAGGAAAGTGATTTTCGAAGAGCACAAGCATATGAATATCGAATTCATAACGTTTTCCCATTACACAGAGGTTGAGGATATCAATTATGCATCGATTTGAATTGGTGATCTTTGATGTAGATGGAACGCTACTGAATACGACAGAAGGCGTGCTTGCTTCGGTAGAGTATACCATCAAACATTTTGGATATCATGAACTGACGGATGAGCAATTAAGGAAGTTTATCGGACCTCCTATTCAGAGATCGTTTGCTGATGCGTACGGATTAGAAGGTCCGATTCTTCAGGACATTGCCACAGTATTTCGGAATCAGTATAAGAGTGTTGATTTGCTGAAAGCAGAACCTTACGACGGGATATATGATGTCTTAACTGGGCTACGCAATAGGGGAATCCATACAGCCATAGCCACATATAAAAGAGAAGATTATGCGCTGACACTCATGCAGCATTTCAAATTTGATGAGTATACGGATATTATTCATGGTGCTGATCATGAGAACAAGCTTAAGAAAAGCGACATCATAGAGATGTGTATCCGTGAATCTGGCGTGAGTAAGGATAAAGTGCTGATGGTCGGTGATACAGATAATGATGCTGAAGGCGCTGAAGGCATTGGCGTGGATTTCCTTGCAGTAACATTTGGATTTGGTTACGAACCGGGAGAAGTCATTACTAACCATCCGTGCATAGGCAGCGTAGATAAAGCAATACAGATATTAGATGTTATAGATAAGGTTGAGAATTAAGAGTGGAGGCCAAATGAAAGTAGCAAAGTATATCTCGGAATTTCTTGTAAAGAATGGAATTACAGATACATTCATGGTCACAGGTGGCGGAGCTATGCATCTTGATGATGCGATAGGGCATCAGGAAGGCATGCACGTTACATTTAACCACCATGAACAGGCATGCGCGATCGCAGCAGAAGGATATACCAGAATGACCGGAAAGCTTGCGTGTGTCTGTGTGACCAGTGGGCCTGGCGGAACTAATGCCATCACCGGCGTAATGGGAGGCTTTGTAGATTCCATTCCAATGTTCGTACTCACTGGCCAGGTAAAGAGAGAGACAACAATCTGGTCCTGCAAGGACTTAAACCTCAGACAGCTTGGTGATCAGGAATTTGATATCATTGGTTCTGTTTCGAACATGACAAAATATGCCGTTATGATTACGAATCCTGAAGATATTGCCTATCATCTGGAGAAAGCACTCTTTCTTGCTACAAACGGACGAGGTGGCCCGGTATGGCTTGATGTTCCGCTTGATGTTCAAGGAGCTCAGGTAGACCCTGAAAAGTTAAGACATTTCAATGCAGAGGTTGAAATACCGTGGAGAACTCCTGAGGTTAAGAAGGAGACTGTGGAAGTTATCCTTGATAAGATCAGCAAGGCTAAAGCACCTCTCATTCTTGCGGGTACCGGTATCAGACTTGGCAAAGCTGAAGACGAATTCCTGAAGCTGCTTGATAAGCTGCAGATTCCAGTTGTTACTGCTTGGAATGCTAACGATACGCTTGCTTTTGATTCACCGTATTTTGCAGGAATGCCTGGTACTGTAGGAACGAGGCCAGGTAATTTCGCAATCCAGAACTGTGATCTGATTCTTACACTTGGGTGCAGACTCAATATCCGAATGATCGGATATAACCATTTTGATTTTGCGAAAAATGCCTATAAGATCATTGTAGATATTGATCCGAGAGAACTGATTAAGCCTACTATTAAGGCAGATATGCCAGTCAATGCAGATGTAAAAGACCTGCTCACAAAAATGCTGGAATTGGATTATACGGCAAATGTAGATCACAGTAAGTGGCTTAACTGGTGCCAGTCTCTTGTTAAGAAATATCCAGCAACACTTCCGGAGTATTATCACGGCGATGAGAAGTTGATCAATCCATATGTGTTCATTGATAAGCTGTTTGGGGCTCTGACTCCGGATGACCGTATCATTACAGGAAATGGTGCAGCATGTGTCATTACATTCCAAGCCTGCAAGGTAAAGCAAGGCCAGAGAATGTTTACTAACTCTGGTTGTGCTGCCATGGGTTACGGCTTCCCGGCTGCTCTTGGTGTGGCAGTATCAGATAACAGCAGACGGACAATCTGCATTGATGGTGATGGAAGTTTCATGATGAATCTTCAGGAGCTCGCTACAGTCAGATACAACAATCTGAATATGAAGATTATCATTTTGAACAACAATGGATATCTTTCAATTCGCCAGACACAGAGAAACCTCTTTAATGCGCCGCCATTTATTGGAATTGACAGCACCAGCGGTGTAGGATTCCCAGATTTTGAGAAACTTGCTGATGCGTTTGGACTTCCTTACTACAGGATAAGCTCGGAGACAGAAGTTGATAGCAATCTCAAGGATATTCTTGATAAGGATGGTCCTTGCATTATCGAAGCAGTTGTTGATCCGGATCAGAATTTTGCGCCTAAGTCATCATCCAAAGTACTTCCGGATGGTCGTATTACTTCACCGTCTCTTGATGATATGGCACCATTTCTCGATATAGATGAATACGACAAGATAAAGTTTGAGAAATAGGTTAATAAATAAGGAGTTTCAATATGAACATCAGACGTTGGTCGGATGAGGCAAGTGCTCGTCGTGAGATTAAGGGCCTCATCGCAGATTATTATAAGGAATTTAAGGCGGAGAAGCCTGCTTTTAAGCCGGGTGACAGGATAGCTTACGCTTCTCGTGTATTTGACGAGAATGAGATGGAAAATCTTACTGACGCCTGCCTTGATTTCTGGCTTACGACGGGGAGATTTTCTGATGAGTTCGAGAAGAAATTCGCTAAGAAGTTTGGCGTGAAATACGTCCATATAGTTAATTCAGGGTCGTCAGCCAATCTCCTTGCTTTTATGGCCTTGACAGCTCCTGAGTTAGGGGAAAGGCAGATAAAGAAGGGCGATGAGGTAATTACTGTAGCCTGTGGTTTCCCTACGACTATCACGCCTATATTACAGTATGGTGCTGTGCCTGTATTTGTCGATGTGACGGTGCCTCAGTATAATATTGATGTAGAGGCGCTTGAGGAGGCGGTTAGTCCTAAGACTAAGGCTCTCATGATAGCGCATACCTTAGGGAATCCTTTTGATATAAAGGTTGTTAAGGCATTTTGTAAGAAACATAATTTGTGGCTTATCGAGGATAACTGTGACGCGCTTGGCTCCACATTTACAATAGATGGCGAAACTAAATATACGGGTACCTGGGGTGACATCGGCACATCATCATTCTACCCGCCTCACCATATGACTATGGGCGAGGGTGGCGCTGTTTATACAGATAATCCGCTTCTAAGTAAAATGATCCTCTCTTACCGTGACTGGGGGAGGGATTGCATGTGTAAGTCTGGCCAGGATAATATGTGCGGTCACAGGTTTGATGGCCAGTACGGCGAATTACCTCGCGGCTATGACCATAAATATACCTACAGCCATTTCGGATATAATTTAAAGGCTACTGAGATGCAGGCGTCTATTGGCGTCGCCCAACTTGATAAGATAGATTATTTTACCGAAAGAAGGAAGCATAACTGGAACTTACTTCATGAATTATTATCGAAATATTCGGACAAGTTAATATTGCCGGAGCCTTGCGAGAATTCAGAGCCTTCGTGGTTTGGATTCCTTATTTCGGTTAAGCCTGAGTCGGGAATTGACAGGAATAAATTGCAGAGATTCATTGAAAGTAAAAATATCCAGACGAGGTTACTATTCTCCGGGAATATTATTAAGCAG
>Ga0256869_1001783_pt1 | contig 10817 bp, 10 predicted proteins | sample RumenRJG_05RNA_FD_186096 | JGI IMG/M metagenome (GOLD analysis project Ga0256869, IMG submission 186096) | Metatranscriptome of bovine rumen microbial communities from Lethbridge, Alberta, Canada - Rumen RJG_05 (Metagenome Metatranscriptome) | ecosystem: Host-associated > Mammals > Digestive... | reverse complement strand
GACAGTTCCCTGACCAGTGCCACGACGGTTGCCGACAACCTGAATATGGCCATCTATTTTCTTGTATTGATAGCTTTTGCACGTAACGCTTTCTTGTGGCGCCACTACCCGCATCCCTACAGCGACCAAGCGGGTGGAGACAAGGAAACGACACAGGCGGCTTCCTACTGGAAACAAAAGCCGATTTCGTTGAGGGATATCGCCATCGACCTGGCCTATACCGTCCTGGTCGTCACCATCAGCCGCGCGCTCGGCAGGTGGTGTCTTGCCGTGATTCCCCAGGGGGGCTGGTTTCTCAGCATGCTCCGCACCTTCTTCGGCAGCCAGTACATCTGGATCACCACGATCAGCATGCTTTTCGCCACTTTCTGTTCCCCACAGGCGGAACGGATGAGCGGAGCCGAGGAGATCGGCACCTATCTGATCTATCTCTTCTTTTTCGCCATCGGCGTTCCCGCCTCGATTGGCGCGATCCTCCGGAGCGCGCCCTTGATGCTGCTCTTCTGCCTGATCATTGTCCTGGTCAACATGCTCTTCTGCCTGATTGGAGGAAAGCTGATTGGTTCCAGCCTCGAGGAAATCCTGCTCGCATCCAACGCCAATATCGGAGGGCCCACCACCGCCGCAGGCATGGCGATCAGCCAGGGATGGACCAAGCTGATCACCCCCTGCATGCTGGTCGGAACCTTCGGCTATGTGATCGGCACCTACGCCGGCGTCATCGTCGGCACGTTGCTCGGAGCCTGAATCACGTTTTTACGCACTCTGCGAAATAGGACTTGCCCGTAAAACACAGGCAAAAAAAGAACCCGGATATGGCACTTAGCGCAAGCCCCGCAAGATACAGTCCCATGGAGGCCAAAGAGGAGTACCGATTTGAGGTCATCATCGGCATGGCAAGCAGACCCGAAGGTCCCCAACCGCTGGAGACGACTCCACAGAGCATGATGAAAGCGCCACCGATACCCGCGCCGAGACAAGAAGCAAAAAAACTACGCGGATGCGGCAAGGTCACTCCGAAAATAAGGGGCGCTCCTACACCAAGCATCCCGGGAACTACCGAGCTTGCTGCCACCTGAAAAAGGGCGTCATTTTTCACCTGACGGGCACGAAGCGCTACTGCTACCCCCGCACCCACTTGGGCCGCTCCGGCCATAGCAAAGACAGGGTACAGGGTAATAAAACCATGCTGTTCAAGCTGGATTGGGTAGAGGGCGATAATTCCGTGTTGGAGCCCACAGACGTTTATGGGAAGAAAGGCGAAGGCGCAGAGAAACCCCGAAAAGACTTTTACGATGTGGGAGCTGCCTCCCGAGAGCACATCCATCGCTTCTCCGAGCGCTTTGGCGACAAAACCGGCAAGGGGCATGACAACTAGGACGTATGGAATGACTACAATACCCAACGAGAGCATCGGCGTGAACACAAGGTCGATGCTTTTCGGCATGTGGCGATGGATGCTTTTTTCCAAGGTTGAGACCATCCAGGCCCCGATGAAGGCGGCAATCACCCCGCCACTGCCGCTCTGAAGCACTTGCCCTAGACCAAGGAAGGAAGATATGTTGGATATACCGGACAGGCCGGTTACCATGCCGACCATGCCCCCTAGAATCGCGGTTCCTCCAAGGCTCAGGCTCGTCATGTATCCAATCCAAGCAGTCATGAACGGGGTGAATGAGTGATTGACCAACAAAAGCAGTTCGCTTGCTAGATACAGAATTCGATGCCCTTCCCAAGAGGAAACTGATTCCTGAATCACCGTGGCGATGCCTGCCGCGATTCCGGCACAGATAAAGGCAGGAATCAAAGGATTAAATACATCACCGAGGAATCGGAAAAAGCGATTCTCCCCGATAGCGTGCACGCTCCTACGCTCCGATGCACTGCCAGACATGTCCACCAGAGGCCTCCAGCCTCTCTTCAGCGCCTTTTCTGTCCGTATGGGAAAGAATCATCACCAACGCAGTCTTTACCGAACCTCCTGCCACGTCTAAAAACCGCATGGCCTCCTCGCGGCTTACGCCGGTAATCTCCATCACGATGTTCTGGGCACGAGCATGGAGCTTCTCGTTGGTCTGCATCACATCGACCATCAGGTTCTGGTAGCATTTGCCGATTCCAACCATAGTGGCGGTCGAAATCATGTTGAGCACCAATTTCTCGGCGGTGCCAGCCTTCAAGCGTGTGGAACCGGTCAGCACCTCGGGTCCGACAATAATCTCGATTTTCAGCTCAGCGATCCTGCCAATCTCCGATCCTTGGTTGCATGCAATGGCGACCGTATGGCAACCGAGCTCCTTCGCATAGAGCAATCCCCCAATCACATAAGGAGTCCGCCCGCTTGCGGCGAGCCCGATGACCGTATCCATTTTTGTCAATCCATTAGCTCGCAGGTCTTCCCTTCCCAGGTCTTTGCTGTCCTCCGCCCCCTCAACTGCCTTGAGAAACGCCCGCTCCCCACCCGCGATGAGGCCGACCATCAAGTCCGAGGAAACGCCGAATGTCGGAGGGCATTCGGCCGCATCGAGTACGCAGAGGCGACCACTGGTGCCGGCACCCATGGTATAGACCCGCCCTCCATTCCGAACCGAGTTTGTCGTCCACTCGATTATCTGGGCAATCTGAGCCAGATGCGGAGTGATGGCCTCAGGGACTTTCTTGTCCTCGTCGTTCATTACCGTGACGATTTCCAGTGGAGTCATCCGGTCAAGACGCATCGTCTTAGCATTCCGCGTCTCGGTAGTCATACCTTTCAAATCGACACTCATTACCGTTCTCCTTCTTTTGACGCCTTGGCAGCAAGCATCAAAGCCCCGATTGCAGCGTCATGCCTAGGCTCAATCACTCTCACGTCCTCCACCTTTAGTTTCAGGGCAGCGACGAGAGCCTTCCTCATCGGCCCCTCGTTGGCGATAAGACCTCCAAAGAGTGCGAGAGGCGCGTTGCTGACGCATGTCTTTCTGGCCACAGCCTTGATAAGCTCTGCCAACATGCCAGCGTTCCGCATTATGATATTTCGGGCGACGGAATCCCCTGCTTCGCTAGCCTCGCACACCAACGGGGCAAGGGAAGCTATGGTCGCCTTATCCCCATCGTAGACCCAGCGGATAATGTCTTTCCCGTCCGTAAGCCCCTTCCGTTCCTCGAGGAGCTTGGTCAGCAGGGTCGGATCTCCATAGCCATCCTTCTCATGAGTGACAGCCCTGAGCATGTCGCAACCCAGCGCGTAACCCGAGCCTTCGTCCCCAATCAGATGGCCCCAACCACCTGCGCGGACGATTGTGCCGTCGGCCTTCTTCCCGAAGCAGATCGAGCCTGTGCCGGAAATGGCAGCCAGACCCGGCCCTCCATCATGAGCCCCTTCTAGAGCAATCATGTAATCGCCAACAAGCGAATAGGGTATGCCCTTGAGCTCGTCCCCGACGATTCGCCCAACGTCCGCGTTGCTCACCCCGGCAGCGCCGATGGTAAGATGAAGGCAACAGCCTTCCTCCTCTAAAGCCTGCCTGATGGTACGAAGCAGCGAGCGGAAGGCCTTCTCTCCGATGCTGTTGTAGTTGAATGCCCCGAATTCCCTCCGGACGAGGACATTTCCCTCCCGGTCGCCAAATACAACTGTCGTCCGGGTCCCTCCCCCATCAATACCGGCCACAAAGTTCCTCATGCATCTACCCCTCAAAAAACACGGCAAACGCCCTTCGTACGGCTTCGTCCCAGAAATCCCATCCATGGATTCCATTCCAGTGCTCGAAGATGGCCTTTGCGCCTTTTTCCCGAAGTTTCTCTACCATGGCGACCGACTGAGAATAATGTGAATCCTGTTCCCCGCAGGCAAGGAAAAAGGAAGGAAGGGCATTCCAGTCGCTCTGGGCGAGCAGGTGGTACAGGTCATCGTTCTCGGGAACGCGCTCCCCGAAAATTGCGTGGAATTCCTTGCTCGAGGTGTCCTTTCCCTCCGCCACGGTCCTCACGATGTCGGTGACCGCGCTAAAAGCGGCACAGCCCGCATAGCGGTCCGGCGTGGAAAGCGCACACTTCAGGGCGCCATAGCCTCCCATCGACAAGCCCATCACGTAGGTGAGTTCCCGTTTGGGAGAGAATCCGAAAAAGCGCATGCAGGTCTCCCGAAGTTCGTCATGCACGAAGCGGAAATAGGGAGGTCCATAGGCCATGTCGGTGTAGAAACTTCTTTGCCCGTCAGGCACGACGAGGGCTATGCCTTTCATCCGGGCATAGCGCTCCACACTGGTGTAACGGACCCATCCGGTACCATCATCCCCTACCCCGTGAAGGAGGTATACGACCGGCACTTTGGATAGGTCGGCTTGTTCGGGGAGAATGACGGTCATGGAGGTGTTCCTCTCCAACGACTCTGAGCGAAAATCACAGACAAGACGTGCCATCTCAGCTCCTTTTTCCTTTGATGCAGGTGGAATAATGGCCTGGAGCGATTTCCTTAAGGATCAGAGCCGCCGAGCAGGCTTTGGTGGCGTATGGACACCGCTTCGCAAAACGACAACCGGGAGCCGGGTTAATCGGGCTGGAGACCTCGCCCTGCAACATGATTTTCTTGCGGCCACGTCGAGATAGGTCGATGGACGGAATGGCGTTGAGCAACGCTTGCGTGTAGGGGTGGACTGGATTATGGAACAGTTCCTCTGTCTCTGCCATCTCTACTACCTGCCCCATGTACATGACCATAATCCGGTCGCTGATGTGTTTCACGACGGCGAGGTCGTGGGTGATGAACAGATAGGAGAGCCCTTTTGTCTCTTGCAGGTCCATCAGCAGATTGAGGATCTGCGCCTGAATGGAGACATCCAGCGCGGAGACCGGCTCATCGCAGACGATAAACTTCGGCTCGAGCACCATAGCCCTTGCTAGACCGACCCGCTGCCGAAGCCCGCCATCCAACTCATGCGGATACAGGTTCGCATGGTTGGAAGGCAGACCACAGAGATCCATGATCTTCTCCACCCGCTGATTAATTTCCACCGGGGAAAGCCTTTTCTCTCCTCCAATCACCTCAAGCGGCTCGGAAATCAACGCGCGGACAGACATGCGGGGGTCAAGCGAGGAATATGGATCCTGAAAAATCATTTGCATGTTCCGCTGTACCTTGTGCATGTCCTTTCGCTTGTACTTGAATATGTCTTCCCCGTTGAAGAACACCTGTCCCGAGGTCGCGGGAATCAGGCGGAGGACGGTCCGTCCTAGCGTGGACTTGCCGCAACCTGATTCACCGACTACGCCAAGAGTCTTTCCCGCGTCGATGGAAAAATCGACATCCTCGACCGCATGGAGCAGTCCACGAGAAGTCTTGAAATATTTGCGGAGCTTGATTGCCTGAACCAATGGTTGCGCCATTTACCTGTCCTCCTTGTCGTAGAGGTGGCAGAGCACCCCATGCGTCCCGTTCCAGTACGTGGTTGGAGCCGTCATCCTGCACTTTCCCATGCAATGGGGACACCGGTCCGCGAAACAACACCCCTTCACCTTAATCCGCGGGTCAATCATGCGGCCCGGAATAGGGGTCAAACGTGATGCGGTGCTCGTCAGGTTAGGAATGCATTTGATCAAACCCTCGGTGTAGGGATGGTTGTCCTTCCCCCCGAAAATCTCCTCCACCGACCCGATCTCGAGAATCCTACCGCCATACACGACTGCCACCCGATCGCAAAACTCGGCGACGACACCAAGATTGTGGGTAATCAGAACGATGGCGGTCTCGTACTTTTCCTTCAACTGCTTCATCAATTCGAGAATCTGGGCCTGGATGGTCACGTCCAAGGCAGTGGTAGGCTCGTCGGCAAGCAACAGCTCCGGCTCGGCGATTAGGGCCATGGCGATCACGATCCGTTGCTTCATTCCACCGGAGAACTGGTGGGGGTACTCCCCCTTCCGCGAAGGAGGAATGCCGACAAGGGAAAGCATCTCGTCAGTCTTGGCATCCATGACCTCCTTGGAAAGGTCAGGAAAATGGAGGCGAAGCACCTCGAGCACCTGGTCTCCGACCGTCTTGACCGGGTTGAGGCTGGTCATCGGATCCTGGAAAATCATCGAGATGCGTCGTCCGCGAAGTCCTTGCATCCAGCTGTCCGGCTTGTCCAAAATTTCCTCTCCCATGTAACGAATCGAACCGCTGGTAATCTTGCCGACTTTGGCTGGCAACAAGCGCATGATCGAGAGGGCAAGCGTGGTCTTGCCAGCGCCAGTCTCACCCACCAGTCCGATCTTCTCTCCCTTCCTCACATGCAGGCTCAGCCCATTGACCGCATGCACGATTGCGTCATCGGTCAGATATTCGACCGAAAGGTTATCTACATCGAGCAGTTCGTCCTTTTTCTTTATGTCTTCCATCATATTTTCCCTCAGTTCTTCGTCTTCGGATCGAACGCGTCACGGAGCCCGTCACCGATAAAGTTCACAGCCATGACTGTAAACATGATGCAGAGACCCGGAATGAGCCCAAGGTACGGATAATAGCGGATGTTTACCTTGTTCTCCGAGATAATGGTACCCCACTCAGGGGTCGGACTGGCGACACCGAGGCCAAGATAGCCCATCGAGGAGATGCTGAGAATCACCGCGCCGAGGGTTAGCGTGGCGCTGACGATAATCGGCCCGATTCCATTGGCCAGGATGTGCTTGACGATAATCCGCATCGACGAGGAGCCATAGCACCTGGCAGCCTCCACATACTCCATGTTACGCAACGTGAGCACCGAAGAGCGCACAATACGGGCAAAGCGGGGAATCTGCGCGATGGACAATGCGATGATCAGCTTCCATACGCCGTTGCCCAAGGCCGTGATGATGGCCATGGCGAGCAATGCGGGCGGGACAGCCATCAGCGCATCGACAATCCTCATCAGCACCGTATCAATCTTGCCACCAAAATATCCGGCGGCGCCACCGACAATCGCGCCAAAGACGAAGGCGATTCCGATAATCGCCAAGCCGCAGAGCAAGCTAATCCGCCCGCCGTAGATGACGCGGGCAAACAGGTCTCGGCCGAGCTCGTCCGTACCAAAGATGTACTGGGCGTTGGGCGGCTGGAGCTTGAAACGGACGTTCTGCGCGACCACCTTCTCATAGGGAATGAACAAAGGCCCAAAGACCGTAACAAGCACAATGGCGAGGAACATGAACACCCCCAGCATCGCAAGCTTGTTCTTGCGGAAACGGTAGAGAATCAGTTCCCAGGTGCTGTATTGCGAAAGCGATTTTTTCTTTCTGCCGAACATGACGCTACCTCCTCAAGAAGCGAAGTCAATCCGCGGATCGACAACGGCGCAAATCAAGTCGACAATCAGGTTGATGAGGCCGACGATGATTGTCACGAAGATAATCGTGCCCATGACGACAGGAACATCACGTCCTTTGACTGCGTTGACCAGCATATTGCCGATACCGGGAATGGCGAAGATGTTCTCGGTGACAATCGCTCCACCGATACCACCGGCGAAACTGATGCCGATCTGGGTGATGACAGGGATGAGGGAATTCCGCATCTCATGGTGGATAAGGACCTGCTGTTCGGAGGCCCCCTTCGCGCGCGCTGTGCGGACATAATCCATCTTTATGACGTCAAGCATGCTGGTACGGCTCATGCGAATCATCGTTGCAAGCGTACCGGCGCCGAGAATAATCGACGGAAGGATGAAGTGGCGCCATGAACCGATGCCGGAAACAGGCAGCCAGCGGAGAATCAGGCAAAAGAGAATCTGGCAGAGGGTACCGAGCCAAAACGCTGGCATCGATGCCAGAAGCATGACCAAGAACGTACAGCCATAGTCAAGCAGGCTGTTCTGGCGGATGGCGCTTGCGATGCCAAGCGGGATGCCGAGAGAAATGGCGAAAAGCACACTGAGCGTAGTGACGAGAAGCGTGTAAGGGAGTCTGCGGGCGAATTCGGGAAGCACCTCGAAACCGCTCATCCATGACTGTCCGAAGTTCAGGTGGACGGCATCCACCATGTACAGGACATAGCGTACAACCAGTGGGCGATCGAGGTTCATCTCGTGTCTGAGTTGCGCGATTTGCTCCGCTGTCGCATCCTCTCCGAGAATCGTCTTGACCACGTCTCCGGGTGCAAGCGAAAGAATCACAAACAGGATGAATGTGACTGCTAGAATTACAGGAATGAGCATCAGCAGTCGTTTGAGTGCATATTTGAGCCAGTCCATTATTCTTCCTCAAACAAGTAATTGGGGAGGGAAAGCCATCCCTCCCCATCGGGATTCAGTTCCAGTGCCAGTATCTGAACAGATAGTAGTTCAGACAGTGGGCGCCGACACCGGCCAGCTTCGCATTGTAGGCGATGGAGGTGATTCCATTGTAAATCGGGACCATGTACGCATCATCGGTGGTGATGTTGCAGATTTCAACGTAGTAGGGATCCCTTTGCCCTTCCGGTGCCGCGCAACCCTTCTGGGAAAGCGCATAGATTTCCTCAGTGCGCGGGTACCAGACGGCCTTCGGGAAACGGGTCGGTTTGAACATTCCGGCAATGGCGTCGGCGTCAGGCAGCGAGGAGAGGTTGTCGCAAAGATACGCGTCGTAATCTCTCGCAGTGTCATGAGCGCGGAGGGTAATATTGTCTACTGCCTGGACAACGGCATTGATTCCCACCTTCATCAGCTGGGCCTGGACGACTTTCGCGGCAGTCTCCAGCGTGGTGCCAGCCTGGACGAGGATATTGTACGGCTCGCCATTATACGAGGACTGGGCAAGATACTTCTTCGCCTGCTCCGGGTCGTACTTGACCACATGCAGACCACTCTTCGGATACCCGGAATACATCGGGCAAAGGTCAACGTCCAGCAGTTGGGCAGTGCCGTTGGTGACGGCGATGCTGACTTCCTCCTTGTCGATCGCGCTCTGCACGGCCTTGCGGAAGTTGAGGCCTGTAGTGACCTTGCCTGTAGACCATGCGTTCAGATAGAGTGTGATGCGTCCGGTGGAGTTGGCCACATCGGTATTGATTGCCGGATCCTTCTCAAAACGGCTGACCATGTCGATCGAGGGGTTGCCCATGACATCATAGTCGCCGTTCTGAAGGCCAAGAATCATGGTGTTTTGGTCGGCGACAAGCTTGATGTTGACCGTCTTGATTGCCGGTACGCCTCGCCAATGGTATTCGTTGGCGGTCAAGGTGATGTAGTCATTCGCAGCGTATGCTGTCAGCTTGTACGGACCAGTGCCAATCGGAGATGCCATGTAACCGTCATCACTTACCTGTTCCCAGTAGGCTTTGCAGGCGATGCCACCTACACGGGAAGCTACGCAGTAAGGGAATGCCGCGTAAGGAGCGGTCAGGACAACCTGCACGGTGTAAGGATCGATGATGTTGCATTCTTTGTAATTGATCAGCAGAGCACCGCCGAGAGGGCCTTGGGATCCCTTGTCCAGAGACCATTTCACATCGTCAGCGGTCATATCCATGCCGTTGGAGAACTTGACTCCCTTGCGCAGATGGAACGTATAAACGGTTCCGTCCTCGCTGAGGTCATAGCTCTCTGCCAGAGAATTGGTCAGGGACCCGTCATTCTCAAGGCACAGCAAGTTGTCGTAGACGTTTGCCAGAACGATGTTGTCATCACCGCCACAGCCCTTCTCCGTCAGGTGGAAGAACCGGTACGGAGAACCAGCAACCACGAAGTTGACGCTGTCTTTTACCATAGCGGCATTCATCGAGGCGGAAGCCGGCGCGCTTTCACTGGATCCTCCGGCGAAAGCCGGGGTTGCCAGCAGCATTGCTGCCAGCGTGATTCCCAAAAGTCTTTTCATTCTTTTGTCTCCTTTTTTTCCAAATACATATTCAAAGCTGTACTCAGACAGACTGTACACGACACATATCCTTTCCTAGCCACGAAAGCATCAAGGGAAACCATCCAGCGATGCGCTCATCCGCATCAGCGGAATCCTCCACATCAAACTCCTCGCATAGGGCAAGCGCATGGGGCCCGTGTTCATAAATATGGAGCTCGAAAGGCACATGTCCCTTACGCAGAGCGACGGCATAGAGCAACGCATTCTCCACTGGGACAATCTGGTCCTCCTCTGTATGCCAGATAAAGGCAGGAGGGGTCAGGCTATCGACCTGGTCGTCCAGCTTGTTCCAAGAACGTATTGCCTCGTCATCGCCCGCAAGCATGTCATAGGTGATCTTGTTCTCATACCGGCCGGAGAGCGTCACCGCGTAACAGAGAATCTGCGCACGGGGCCGGCAGTCATACGACGCGATTGTCTCTTCCTTATTCCAGAGCGTGGCCAAGCTGGCCGCTAAGTGGCCACCAGCACTGAAGCCAATCACGTAGACAAAGCGGGAATCCGAGCCCCATTTTTTTGCATGGCGTTTTAAACAATCCATCGCCTTTGCCCCGTCAATGAGATGATCCGGATAATGAACACCTTCACCCGTCCGGTAAGTCAATACGGCCGCATTGATCCCCTTTCCGGCAAAGGCCAGCGCAACCGGCTCCCCCTCCTTGGCAACACAGTGGCGATATCCGCCGCCGGGGATGACAAGCACAAGAGGTCGGACCTCCGTCCGGCCTAGCAGAATATGGTCAGGTATATAGAGGTCAAGGTAAGGGGGGGCGCCTTCTTTTCCAAGAAAGATACGACCAGTAAGCATTGTCTTTTCTCCCCATATTCCCGCTTAACGGGAGGAGCAGCCACATGCTGATCGGCTAGTGCATCTGAGAGAGTCAACAAGACAACCATTCTTCATCCCTTGGACAAGAGCCAATGGGGGAAAACACAACGTTGTTGCTACCAGCGCATCCCTTTGCATGGAAAATCTCCTTGCG
>Ga0256869_1001762_pt1 | contig 10858 bp, 9 predicted proteins | sample RumenRJG_05RNA_FD_186096 | JGI IMG/M metagenome (GOLD analysis project Ga0256869, IMG submission 186096) | Metatranscriptome of bovine rumen microbial communities from Lethbridge, Alberta, Canada - Rumen RJG_05 (Metagenome Metatranscriptome) | ecosystem: Host-associated > Mammals > Digestive... | reverse complement strand
TGCCGGCATCCCGTATATGGACGGAAGGAAGAAGGAGGCGGACTACGCCCTGGTGGTTGCGGCGCTGGCGCGGCTGATGCGCAGGCAGGTGGTGGCGGCCGTCGAGGAGCGTACCAGCGAGGGACGGATCGACCTGTCCGTCGTTGCGGGGGAGCATGTGTACGTGATGGAGTACAAGGTGGACAAGAGTGCGGAGACTGCGCTCAGGCAGATCAAGGAGAAGCGCTACGCCGACAAGTTCCGCCTGGAGAAGGGAAAGACGATCCACCTCTTGGGCATCGCCTTCAGTTCCACGGGGCACACCGTCCAGGACTGGAAGGAAGAGGTGCTGGACTGAACCAGGATTGTCTCCGTTCTTGGTGCGGCTCCATAGCCGTCGATTGCAGATTCTTGTCCTCTCTTCATCAACAGTCTGGGTAGTGGGCCTGTCTCGTTCTGACGGCCGGCAAACGATGGTTCAAAAGATTTTCAGCGCCATCGCGCTTCTTCGTACAGGGTGGTTTTTGTCTTTGAAAATGGTTGTCCAGGGTGTGTTTCAGGGAATAGGTTCAGGGTGCCTGGACTTCCTGGATATGGATAATACTTTACAATAACGGGAATTGGTGTTATTATAAGAACAACTGAAGAGGTATATCCCACTATGAGGGCAAGGAAATTCATTCTCTGGAGCGAGCGGCACGCATGCTGTTTCCGCTCCCTCTTTGCCTATATTGGGGTTACCGACAAGAAGTCCCCTATTTGGTTTAGTCGTGGTAATATCCACGAACCTCCACCGCAAGGCAACCGATAACGTCATCAGACAGAGTGGGTGAATGGGACACTTGAGAGTACTTCCCGAAGTGTATCTTGTCGATTGTTTTTTCTTGCACGTAAGAGGTTTTCAGATATATGTTTAGGAATTTTTTGAATTTATTTCACATTGGTACCCGGAGCAAGGTTGCCTATATCAGCCGTATGAAGAACCCCCAGCAGGTGGTTCGCAATCTGCATGCGCAGGGCATCGAGGTTTGCTTCGACCAGGCGGAGATGCTGATGCACGGTGTACACGACGTGGGAATCGATGATGCCGATATCGATGATATCTGTGGTCTGGAGGCGTGAGTCCTTCCTCCCGGACTGTCAGCGGATCGCCTCGCCATCAAGGAACTGCCGGATATCCACCAGACGTACCCCAAGCGTGGCATAGTCCTGCTTGGGGCGTTTTTTTACGATGGCGCCAATCCGGTATGTATGCCACTGGAAGACTGCTTCGAAGACCGCTCCTTGGAAAATGCAGGAAACCAGCTTGGCATCTTGGAATTCCAGGTGGGGAAGGTATTCGGGGAAAGGAAGGTCGCTGTCGTCTTGGACGGTGACCTGCTCGGGACGGAAGAAAATCACCTGTTCCCCTTGTTTTGGCGCGAAGCGGACGTAGGAGTTGCCCTCGCTTTTCAGTGTCTCGGCGATGATGGAATAGGGCATCGTCGTGCCGTCGCCCATGAAGGTGGCGGTGAAGAGTGTCTTGGGGTGGTGGTACAGTTCCTCAGGTTCTCCCATCTGCTCGATATGCCCTTGGTTCATCACGATGATCCTGTCTGCAATCGCCATTGCCTCTTCCTGGTCGTGGGTCACGTAGACCATCGTCACGCCGGTCTCATCGTGGATTCTTCGGATTTCCTCGCGCAGGTGCCTGCGCAGCTTGGTGTCCAATGCGGAAAGGGGCTCGTCAAGCAATAACAGCTTGGGTTGGCTTGCCAAGGCCCGTGCCAGGGCGACGCGCTGGCGTTCGCCTCCCGAGAGCTGGCTCGGTTTGCGCTTCTGGAAGCCGGAAAGGGAAACCAGGTCGAGCCAGGCGCTGATCTTGGCCGTCCGCTCCTTGCGGGGGACCTTCTGCAGTTTCAAGGAATAGGCGATATTGTCCTGCACGTTCATCTGCGGGAAAATCGCGTAGTCCTGGAAGACCAGGGCCACTTGGCGTTTTTCCGGGGCAAGCCGGGTGATGTCATTGCCATCCAAGATGATGCTGGTGCCGTCATCGCCGTCAAGCAAGCCGCTGAGGATGCTCAGCGTGGTGCTCTTGCCGCAACCGGAGGGTCCGATGATGCAGACCAGCTCCCCTTTCCTGACGGAAAATTCCGTGTCCAATTTGAAATTCGGATAATCCGCCTTCAGCGAACAGACCAGACCAGCATCCTGCATGCGATATTCCTCTTGAGAGCAATGTACCATGACCGTTTTGAAGTCTCAAGCCATGGCAGACTCATCCACAAGAAAACCCAAGATGTGGTACAGTAGTTACATGGATTCCCTCATTTCTTGCGCGCAGGCGCAGAACCTTGACAAGCTGAGCCAGAAGCACGTTCCCGCCATCGTGTTGATGGAACAGGCGGCATGCCGCATGAGCCAGGCGGTGGAGCGTGGCGGGCGTGTCAAGAAGGACGACGCCATCCTCTTCCTTGTCGGGCCGGGGAACAACGGCGGGGACGCCCTTGCCTTTGCCAGGAGTCTCGCTTGCTGTGGCTACAGCGGCCTGCAGGTGCTTTGCATGGAGCCTAGGAGCGAGCTTTGCCGGATCCAGAGCGAGGCGATTGCTGATTTCCCTATCCGCCGTATATCCCACGACAAGGCTGGAACGGCAATCGACTCCGCCCAGGTGATTGTCGACGGCCTGTTTGGTGTAGGGCTGAGCCGTCCGGTCGATGGTGCCGCGAAGGAGTGGATTGCGCGTGCCAATGCCAACTCCAGGGCGTGGAAAATCGCCATCGACCTGCCCAGCGGAATCGGAGACCAGGTTCCCGTCTCGTCGATTTCCTTTCATGCCGATGTGACCTATACGATGGGACTCGCCAAGAGTTGCATGTTCCACCCTGCGACCTGTGCCTCCTGCGGCCGGGAGATTGTGGTGCTCAATCCCTCTTTCCCTCCCCGCTTCATCGAGGCATGCCCGTCGGTGGGCAGTTGGGAATCGATTGTCTCGGCGGTGGAGCCTCCGCTTCGCCTGGACGCCTTCAAGAACAGTCGTGGCAGTGTCGCCATCTTTGCCGGCAGCAGACAATACTCGGGAGCCGCAAGGCTCTCTTCCCAGGCTGCCTTCCATGCGGGAAGCGGACTGGTGACCCTGTTCGCCGACCGGGATTCTTTTCCGGTGGCGGTCACCAGCGCAGGCCTTTCGGTCATGGTCCGGCACGAGGAGGAGGCATTTGACCTTTCCCGGTTTGACGCTATCCTCGCCGGTCCGGGGTGGGGAACGGGAAGGGAAGCGCTGCTACGGCGGATCCTTGAGAGCGAAAAGCCGGTCGTGGTGGACGCTGACGGCCTGGTGGCTCTTGCCAACTTGGTCAGGGACGGCTACCGGCCCCATGGTCCTTTGGTGCTGACCCCCCATGTGGGGGAGCTTTCCCGGTTTTCTTCGGCTCTTCTCGGCCGGGACATCGTCCATGACACGCCACAGGCCCTTTTGACCGGAATCTCCCAGCTTGCAACCCAGCTGGGGGCGGTGGTCGTGTTGAAGAGCGCGGTCAACCAGATTGTGAAAGACGGGCGCATGGCCTTCCTGGACTGCAAGAACCCCGCCATCGCCGTCGCAGGCAGCGGGGATGTGCTGGCTGGCATCATCCTCTGCCTGCTCGGGCAGAAACTCGAACCCTTCGAGGCCGCCCTGCAAGGGTGCCGGTTGCACCAGTGGAAGGGAAAGCTGTTGGGCGCGGGCGGGTACTTCACCAGCCAGGAGCTGGAGGAGTGTCTATGATGAGCCAGGTCTATTTCCTGGAGTTGGTCTATCTGACCATAGGGTCGATGATGCTGCTCAGCGACACCCACGGGGTCAAGTTTCCCATTTTGCTGTCTCTCCGTTACGCGTTCCGCTCGGTCAGCTGGGTGCGTCATCTGTTGGTCGAGGGAGGTTTCATCCTTGGAATCCTTTCCATTTTCTTTCCCTATGAGCCGGGTCCGCCCTTGCTCGGGGATTTCCTGGTCACCGTGACCATTTTCCCATTGGTGGTCTGGTACATCGCCATCGCGCGCCGGCAGGCGCATGGCAGGGTGAGCGGTATGGTGGACGACGCCGCCAGCATCATTGAGCGGAACAAGCATGGATTGGGAAAAGCGGTCTTCGTGATTGCCGTCATCCATTTCCTTTTCCCGATGATCGTATTGTTGTAGGAGCTGCTATGGAACACCGTATCACGACGTGTGGCATATTGAGGGACCAGCAGGGAAGATATCTGGTCGGACTTCGGGAAAAGGGTGGCGCCATCGGCGGCCTGTGGGAATTTCCCGGGGGCAAGAACCGCTGGGGGGAGAGCGTCGCCGACACGTTGAAACGGGAGTGGATGGAGGAGCTCGGGGTCTCTATCGATGTGGGCGAGGAGCTGGCAAGCCACGACTTCGTCAACAAGGAGACCCTGTACCACCTGAGCGCCCATGCGGTGAGTTTGCCGGAGGGCGGGCAGTTCAGGCTCTCTGTCCATAGCAAACTGGCCTGGGTGACCAAGGAAGAGATGGCCGCGATGCCGTTCGCTCCCAGCGACCGGGCGATCATCGCTCAGCTTGCCGGCTGAAACAGACTGGTCAGGACGCTGTTCCAATAGTGCCAATCATGGCCGCCTGCGGTGGTGTGGAGCCCGCTTCCCAAGAGACGGGCAATGTCTCTGTTCTCGGCAAGCAACGGGTCCTCGGTCCCGCATCCCAGATAAAGCTGGCAACAGGGATGGGGAACGGGACGGCCCATGGTGGCGGTGGAAAGGGCGATGCACCGGCCGAAGGTGCCAGGATAGGTTGATGCGATGTGCAATGCGCCCCAGCCACCCATCGAGGCACCCATGATCCAGGTATCCTCTTGCCTGGAGGAGAGCGGAAAGGTCCGCCTGGTCGTCTCGACGAGCTCGCTTCCCACGTACTCGCCCCACGGTCCCTCATAGAATGTGGAGAGACAGGAGGGAAGCACCACGCAGAATCCATTGCGCTTGGCAAGGTGGCTGAGATCGGTATGGGTGATCCAGTCGCTGTCGTCCCCACCCATGCCGTGCAGCAGGTAGAGGGTCTTGTATGGGCTCTGGAGGACGATGGGTGTTCCGTCTCCATAGTCTTGGCTGTCCGAAGGGAGCAACACGGTCAGGTGTGTCTTGCCCCGCAACGTGGCACTGTACATGCTTCCCGACAGCACCATCATAGCAGGCTCTCCTTTCCCCGAAGCTGCTCATCCAGCCAGAATACCAGAAGGCTGGCGAGGATCAGGATGGTGCCTAGGGCGCAGGCCCCTTGGTAGTTGTAGGATTCAATCAGCTGGTACATGACCATCGGGAGTGTGCGGATGGTCCTCCCCGCCAGTGTCAGCGTCGCGTTCAGCTCCCCTAGGCTCATGGCGAAGGCGAAGGCGACTCCGGTGATCAGGCTGCCGCGAAGCAACGGCAGTTCCACCGTCCAGAAGCACTTCCAGGAACTGGCTCCTAGGGTATGGGCTGCGTCGATATAGTGCTGGGGAAAGCGGCGCGCTTCAGGAAGCAGGGTGCGGAGGCAGACCGGAATGGCGATGACCAGATGGGCGAGCACCACCATCGGATATCCCACCGCTTTCAGCTTGGTGGCGATAAAGAGGTAGCCAAGGCCGATGATCACGCTGCTGACCGCAAGCGGGAGCATGCAGAAAAGCTCCAGGAGACTGGTCGCCATGCACTTTTTCCGCATGACAACCACCAGCGAGAGCGAGGTGGGGATGCTGCACAGGGCACAGGCAAGGGCGATGGCAAGGCTGTGGACCAATGCGTCCTGGGCGATGCCCATGGTGCCGTTCGCCTGGGTGAAGCCGAAGAGCTGCCGGTACCACTTCAGGCTGAAGGTGTTCCCGCCGGCGAGGCTCGCCTTGGTGGTGAAGGAACGCCAGATGACACTGACGATCGGCCCAAGGACGAAGAGGATGGCCAGAAGGGCGAATGCGTAGATGGCGACCGCCGCCAGGCCTCGCGGAGCTTTGGCGTTGGTTCGTACGGCAGAGGATACCTCGTCGGGTTGGCTGAAAAGACGGGAGATGCAGAGATACAGGACCATGAACGCCAAGGCGACGACAAGGCTGATCAGGGCCATGACCGCGGCCTTGTCCGGCTGGAGGGTGATCTTGGCGTATCGGTAGATTTCGGTCTCAAGCGTGGTGTATGCCGGTCCGCCGCCGAGGACCAGGATGATCGAGAAGCTGTTGTAACAGTACAGGAAGACCAGGATGGCCGAGGAGGCCACCATGCTGGCCAGATGGGGCAGGGTGATGGTGCGAAAGACTCTCCACCTGCTGGCTCCAAGCGTCAACGCCGCCTGGGCGGGGTGGGGGTCCTGCCGGCTCCATGCGGTGGAGACCAGGTTCATGACCAAAGGAAAATTATAGAAGGCGTGGGCGAGGATGATGGCTTTCAGGGAATAGAGGATGGGAAGAGGGGGTTCGCCGGTGTGTGCCAGCGCCATCAACGTCCGGTTCAGGATTCCGTTGTTGCCATAGAAGATGACGAAGCCAAGAACCACCAGGATGGAGGGCAGGACATAGGGGACGGTGCTGACAGCCCGAACCAATCGCTTGCCGGGAAACTTGTAGGTGGCCATGATCCATGCCCCGGGAAGGCCGATCGCAAGCGATGCAAGGGTGGAGAGGAAGGCCTGCCAGATGGTGAAGGAGAGGGTTTTCCGGATGTAGGGATCCTGTAGGGAGGAGAGCAATGTCCCGCTGGTGACGGCCCCCTTGAGGGTCGCCAGCAACGGGATGAAGAAGAGCGTCGCGACAAGCAGGCTGGCTGGCAGGGCCACCCAGCCCGGAGTGTCGTAGGAGTTGTGGCGCCTCACGCGCATCACTTGCTCCCCATCGCCTTTTCCCAGGCATCCAGCCACTCGTTCTGTTTCTTTGCCAGCACATCGGCGTCAAGGAAGAGGCTCTTGGCCGGTTTCGGCGCGTAGTCGAAGGCGTCAGGAAGCTTGACGGAAGCGTTTGCAGGGTACATCGAGTCGGTCTCGGCGATATCCAATTGCGCGTCGGTCAGGGCGAAGTCGATCAGGCTCTTTCCTGCAGCCTGGTGCTTGGCACCTTTGATCAGTCCCAGGCCCTCGACCGTGGTGCTGTGCCCCTCGTCGAAGATCAGCGCCTGGTAGCGGGTCGTCTTGTCGAACATGACATGGTAGACCGGGCTGGTGGTGTAGCTGATCACCAGTGGTGCCTCGCCTTCGGTGAAAAGCCCGTAGCCACTGGACCAGCCACTGGCGATGGTCAGGGTGTTTGGCTCCATCTGTTTCCACCAGTCGAGCCAGTGGTCTTCCCCGTAGACCTCGATGGTCCATTCCAGCAAACCCATGCCGACAGCGCTGGTACGCGGGTCGATCAGGATCACCTTCTTCGCATACTTCGGGTCAAGCAGGTCGTCGAGCGAGTGGGGAAGATCTTCCGGAGCAAGCTTTTCACTGTCATAGACGAAAGCAAAATTGCCATAGTCGTAGGGAAGCAGGCGGTCCTTGGAGTCGAACTCGAGGAAATCAGGGATTGCCTTCAGTGCCGGAGCGTCGTACGAGGCGAGGATGTCGGCGTCGTAGATGCGGGGGGCAAGGTTGTCGGAAACGCCCATGACCACATCGGCGACAGGATCATCCTTCTCGGCAATCAATCTGGTCAGCATCTCTCCGGTGCTTCCAGCGTCAACAAGGTTGACCTTGATGCCGGTCTTGGCCTCAAAATTCTTGGCAAGCTTCGGACCGGGGCCCCAGTCTCCGCAGAAGGAGCTGGTGGCGTAGACGGTGACCGTCGACTCGTCCTGCGCCTGCTTCGCCTTTGATTCTTCCTTGGTTCCATTCGCGAGCAGACTGCCGCCCGCGACCAGCATGGCCACAACGGCCATGACCATTGATTTGTTGTGCATGTCGCACCTCCCAGAATGTTGCTCCGGGGGTTTGTGTTTGGTGATTGGCTCCACTTCCTACGCTGGCATTATCCAGATCAGGTAACGGGTATCATCTCAGGCCTTGCGACCACCCCTAGGACAGATTCCATAGTACGGAATAGGCTTTACGGGTGTCAACGGGCAACAGCCGGGAGCATGAAAGCCATGGCTTCCAGCCTTTTCCGTGCAAGAGGAATCGTTCATCCGGAAAGAGGGCTGGAAGCCTGGCCTGTGCAAAAAACGAAGAGGTTAGAGTACCGTACCGTTCTTGATGACGGCGTTCTTGTTGATGACGATGATGCCGTCATGGTAGGAGTACATCTCGAAGTCTCCTTCCTGGCGCGGGATGTCGTCGATGCCGATGCGACAGCCATCGCCGATACGCACGTTCTGGTCGATGATGGCGCGGCGGATGATCGTGCCCTTGCCGATACCGATGTTCGGCCTGCCGATGCGGGCGTTCTCCTGCTTTTCCTCCTCAGTCTCGTAGAAGTTGGCACCCATGCAGTAGACACCGTCCAGCGAGGCGCCGCTCTCGATGATGGTACGGACACCGATGATCGAGTTGACGATATAGGCGTTGGTGATGATCGATCCTTCGCTTGCCAGCGAGCAACTGATGTTGCAGAAGTTCATCTTCGTGGCTGGCAGATGGCGGCGATGGGTGTAGATCGGCATGTCCTCGTCATAGAAGTTGAACGAGGGGTTGATCGAGGCCAGGTCGAGGTTGCACTCGTAGAAGGCCTTGATGGTTCCGATGTCTTCCCAGAAGCCGTTGAACAGGAAGGTGGAGACTTTGCGGGTCTTGATGATTTCCGGAATGATTTCCTTGCCGAAGTCGGTCTTGTCGTTGTTCAGCGCCTCTTCCATCATCTTGGCGTTGAAGATGTAGATGCCCATGCTGGCGATGTACTCGTTGGAGGCGTCTTCCTTGACGTGCAGCTGGCTTTCCAGAAGCTGCGGGGGGCACTTGTAGTCGGAGATATCCAGCTCTGCTGCCGGCTTCTCGTAGAACTTCTTGATGTACCCTTCCTTGTCCGCACCGATGATGCCCAGACCGGTAGCCTGCTTGCGGCTGATCGGTTTGCCGGCGATGGTCAGCTCGGCACCGCTGTTGATGTGTTGCTTCAGCATTTCCCTGAAGTCCATGCGGTAGAGCTGGTCTCCTGCCAGAATCAGGTAGTAGTCCGCCTTCTGGTCGTGGAAGTGGATCAGGTTCTTGCGCACCGCGTCTGCGGTACCCTGGTACCAGGAATCGCTCTGGTAGGTCTGCTCGGCGGCTAGAATCTCGACGAAGCCGTGGCTGAAGGTGTCGAACACATAGGTGTTGGCGATATGGTTGTGCAGCGAGGCGGAGTTGAACTGCGTCAGGATGTAGATCTGTTTCATGTTGCTGTTGATGCAGTTTGAAATAGGAATGTCAACCAGGCGGTATTTGCCCGCGAATGGTACCGCGGGTTTCGAGCGGTCCATGGTCAGCGGGTACAGGCGGGTGCCTTTTCCTCCACCAAGGACGATTGCGACGACATTTGGTTTTTTATTTGCCATTACGAGAACCTCCCCTTGCATACAGCCGGGCATACGCCTCGGCAGACTTTTCCCAAGAATAATCACCCTTCATCGCATTTCTGCGTCCAACCTGAAGGGCCGGCCACCAGGCGAGAGCCCGGCGGACCGCCTGTTCGATTTCGCTCCCGCCCAGGGTATCGAAGACAAACCCTGTCCCGGTCTCGGGATTCTGGTCGAGGTCGCTGACCGAGTCGGCCAGGCCTCCGGTGCGACGGACAATCGGAAGCGTTCCGTAACGCAACGAGTAAAGCTGGTTGAGTCCACAGGGCTCGAACCGGCTTGGCATCAAGAAATAATCGCTGGCAGCCTCGACCATGTGGGCCATGCGGTTGTCGAAGAGGATGTTGACCGAAAGGTTGGGGTAACGGCTGCCGATCTCCCTCATTTGCTCTTCCCAGCTGTGTTCTCCCGTGCCGATGACGATCATCTGCACCTTGTTGTCCCGGACAATCCGTTCCAGCGCGCAGGGATAGCCGTCCAACAGCTGTTTGAAGCCTTTTTGCTCGGCGATGCGGCTGATCATGCTGACCATCGGGACCGAGTCGTCCACGGCAAGGCCGAATTCCTTCTGGACCATCCGTTTCAGTTCCGCCTTGCCTTCCATGTGGTCGGCCGAGTAGTGTACAGGCAGCAACCTGTCCTGCCTTGGGTCCCACTCTCGGTAGTCGATGCCGTTGATGATTCCGCTCACGTGCTCCTGCTTCTCGCGTAGCAGCCAGTCCAGCCCGCATCCGTATTCCTCGCCCATGATTTCCCGGGCGTAGGTGGGGCTGACGGTGGTCACCTCGTCACTGTAGGCGATGCCGGCCATCAGGAAGTTGGTCCGGGCGCCGCTGGCGTGTCCCTTGAAGAGCATTGGCTCTGCGGGAAGGTCGCATTTGAGGAAGTCCATCCGGGAAAAATCGCCCTGGTACGCCAGATTGTGGATGGTGAGCATGCTCATGGTGTCCTTGTAGAACGGATCCCCGAGCTTTTGCATCATATAGGGTACCAACCCGGTGGTCCAATCATGGCAGTGGACCACATCTGCCTTCCATCCAAGCAGTTTGGGAAGGGCCAAGGCCGCCTTGTCGAGCAACGTGTAGCGCTCGATATTGTCGTTGTAGGGCTCGACCGAGGTCCTGCCGTAAATGCCCTTCCGCCCGGTGAAAAGGGGATGGCTGACGAAATAATAGGGGACGTTCTCGACTTCCTGCTTGAGGAAGGTGACCTGCTCTTCCTTTCCGTCCACGCTGACGGTGGCTGTCAGCCCGGTTTCCTCCATCCTGCCTTGGTCGATGCTTCCGTACAGGGGAAGAAGGACACGTGCGTCATGTCCCATGCCAGCCAATGCCTGGCTGAGCGCCCCCACCACATCGGCCAGTCCTCCTGTCTTGCAGAAGGGGACAGCCTCGCCGGAAACCATG
>Ga0256869_1001759_pt1 | contig 10872 bp, 1 predicted proteins | sample RumenRJG_05RNA_FD_186096 | JGI IMG/M metagenome (GOLD analysis project Ga0256869, IMG submission 186096) | Metatranscriptome of bovine rumen microbial communities from Lethbridge, Alberta, Canada - Rumen RJG_05 (Metagenome Metatranscriptome) | ecosystem: Host-associated > Mammals > Digestive... | reverse complement strand
CGTCTTCAGCCCACAGGTCTCCCCACTTGCCGCGTCTGCCACCTTCGTCGCCATAGTTGATTCTTGGCTTGGCATCACCACCGCCAACATACTCAACCGACTCCTTAATCATGGTGTCAACATCTACACTCTCGCAATATCTCTTGTCCAGCTCTATTCTGCTGAGCTTTGGAGCAATATATATCATCTTACTCATATTATCAATTCTTCTTATAAACTTTCTTTCCGTTAATAATATACACACCTGCGTCAAGACCGTCGAGAGCCTCGCTTCTCAGAATCTGCTTCTTCAGCAATCTACCGTTAAGGTCGAATACATCAACCGGAACATCGTTCTCCAAAGTGCCGTCCTCTGTCATTACTGCGTCTATCACGTCGGTTACAACCTCCTCGTCGTCGAACAATGACATAAACTGGATGCGAACCTTAGCGTTTGACGAAGTTGCCTGCTTTGGCATGTACATATACATTCTGAATGGGTCGATAAACGACTTATTGTCCATTCTTACCAAGTAACCGCCCTGATATGCAACATAGTCGGTAGACTCGCCTACAGTAAGCAAATTGTTGTCAAAATACTTCTGGCGGAACAATCCCTGTGCATAAGAGCCGTCAACCTCGCCTGCCATACGGTCTGTCTGCTCAATAGAAGTAATCTTCTCGTAGTCCTTTAACTGAACAGCTGACAAGTCGCTGTAAAGGTCGGTCTTTGAGCGGAATGACAGAACGGCAGAACCACCAGCATCAACATCCTCGCCCGGAGTGTACTTCATCAAGTAGCAGCCAACAGGCAATACATTGTATTCATTGCCTTCAACTGTTTCACGGCTCAACTCCTGTTCCTTAAATGTTACAGTTGTTCTTCCGTTAGCAGTCTTGTAAGTTGCAAACTTGTAGAACTTGATATCCTTGCCAAGCACATCCTGATTGTTTACAACAACACCGTAAACCTTGTAAGGAGTACTGATTGTAGCATAATCCTTAATGTTCTTGATTGTACGCTTGTAAGAAACCTTCTTTGCAGGTACAGGACATGGAACATAGAAGTTGAAGTCCTTATGCTGCTTGCGTATATCCTCACGATATAAAGTCTTCTGGCTTGTTGAGTTGTACTCCGAAGTAAAGATCTTTGAACCCGGATCTGACAGCAGAATCTCGTCAGCCTGAATCTCTGTACCCGAAACCGGAACATAACCGTTAGAACCCTTGGTAAGCTTACCCCAAACACAATTCACACCATAGTTTGTCTTGTGACCGCTGTTCATTACGGTGTTGTCAGAATGTGGGTTATAAGCCTCATTATCGTGGTTGAAGAATACAATCCAGTTATCATGTCCAGAACCCAACTTGGTTGATACCGCATTACCAGTATTGTAACCAGAGTGTGGATGACGGTTAGCACCTGTATAGTTCATATAGAAGTCCTCAGGCTCATATGTTGCAGGATTAAAGTTATCGGCAGAACTGTCGAACAACATACCCTTATATACCATATAGTCGATCTTACTGAAATTCAGTTGTACAGGATACAAATCGCCCGGATTATCCTTATCATCAAGATCATTCATATTCTGAACGAATAAAATCTTATTTTTTTCAGACTGGTAATTATTTGTATCATCTCCGGCATACGTTTCATTTGCAATGTACGCAATGTCGCCTTGCTGGAACTTGCGCTGGTCATCTGTAATCTCATTAGCCTTGAAGTTATAGCCAATACCATGGCCTTTACCAAAGCTATTTTTCATATGATTATAATCACCAAGATACTCAACATACACATTATTTTTTATTCTTGGATCATTTGGAGTAGAAGCGCCACTGGCCCATCTTGCTACCAAACTTTGTCGTGTATTGACAGTATCGTTTCTGAAATAGAAATCACTTTTATCACCATTTGGCATCGATTTCACAAAGAAAGGCCTACACTTTTCTTCTACACTAATAAGAGCGTCATTTATACTCTCCATATTAGCAATTTTTGTTTTATTTATCTCCTGCAATCCAGAACGGCTGAGCAATCTACCAAGATTTATATTGTTTAATATATACGGCTTATTTCCAATATTACTACACAATATACCTGGGTCACATATAGTATAAATATCGGCATAATTAATACAATTCAAAATTTCGATATCACCTCCTCCTGAATGTGCTGCCGAGACAAATGCACCGCAGTTTACATCTTCAGACAAACAGAATGCCTTATTATAAGAATCCTTAATTATCAATTTTCCTCCTGCATCCTGATATGTCAAGATACCACAGAATACGCCAGCATACGAATTTGAAGAATGCACATAGCCACTCTCTACGCCCAAATTCTTTACCACAGTTCCTTTACCAGCACATCCAATCAAGCCGGCAACAGAATTATATGTTGTAACATAAAGATTTTTAATCTTATGATTACCACCATCAAAAGTACCCTTATATATAGAAGATGAACTTACTTTATAAAACCAGTCATATGGTGCATCATTTCTTACTTGAGAAGCCGAAGCACCTATCGGATCCATATTCTGTGCCACTATCATTCCTCCACGCAAGCTACTCTCATCCACTACCTTATATGCTTTATACTGCATGTACTTTGACCATAAATCATAGAAATCATCCGAAGCATAATAAGGAACTTTATGCTCGTTATAATATGCAATAAGCTCATCATCTGTCTTAAACACAGGCGCTATCGAATCAACAGCATGTCCCTTCTCGTCAAGCAAGTAATGATATCCCTTTGAACTGAAAGCAAAACCCGGATTCATATCAATATCAGCAGTAAGCGTAACATCGAATTTCTTTATCGAACCATTTTTTGGAAGAGTCTTGTCTACCTTCAAGTATGCACCCTTGTTTGCATAGTATGAAACCCAGAACAAATGCAACTTATCCCCAATTTCATAAGATCCCAAATCATCCTTATTTATTGCAGGACTTACAGGGGTTACAACCTCAAAGGATGAACTTGTAAACTTAACGTCACGAGTTACATTATCAATTGTACAAGAGAGGTTATCACCTGTATATATTACATCCTTATAGAAGAAAGGAACACTATATGTAGGTACACAGTCGTAATAATGACCTGCATCCTTAATCTGTGTCAAACTTCTTGTGCCATTGAAATACCAGCCCTTGTCAAGCTGTTCATCAATAGAATATGCAAAATCTGCACCATCGGCATATGTTACAACACCCTTTGCATTAACAATAGGCTCAACCTCAGGCTTGAACAAACCAGCCTTATGTACATTGGCTTTTTCGTCACGGAAGCCTGCAAGCATAGGATAATCATCTACACTTTCCGGCACATTCTCAGGATCATAAGAACAATCTCCACCAAGAATTTGACGGAATTTCAGATTTTCTACAGCAGCAGCCGTCAGAACCTGTCCATATCCTCCGGCATTCAAAAGATAGCAAACCTTACCGTTCTTAAAGTTTTCATTCGTCTCATAATTAACACCCTTTGGAGTATTAATAGTTGCCTTATCGTCCTCGGTCTCTATTGTATAACAATTCTTGAACTTAGCGATAAGCGAATTATCAAGATTACCAACCAAATGGTTATTATGAGCCTCAAATACTCCTTCCAGTGTTCCGGCATTAAATGTATTTGATATTGTTGTTCCTGTTTCAGAGTTATTTCTACCAATAAACGCATAATGCCATTTCTGCAAGCCCTTTATTGCCGACTTCGTATAACTATCGCTGATAGTAACAATTCCGTCAGATGTTCCAACAAAACCACCTGCACCTCTAAGCGTATTGTGTTCTATCTCAACTTCTGCACCACACTTACTTATCACTATAGTATTCAATCCCTTACCAACAAAGCCACCAGTCTGCCACTGATTCCTAATATAACCTTTAATAACCAGATTTTTAATTTCACCTGTGTTCATCTGGGCAACAAGTCCTGCACGTGCCTCACCAAGAAGATAACTGTTGTCATGCTCCTTTGTATAATCAATAAACAGATTGGTTATTGTCTTGTTGTTTCCATCGATAATTCCAGAATAATGATCATCATAATTATCACCAGTATTAGGGAACAAAATGCCAGCTCTCTTTGTTGCACCAAATGGAACCCACTGTACCTCGTTGTATGTTACGCCACCAGTTGTAACACTAAGGTCAATATCGTTCATCAACTTGAAATTGAATGTTGTAGCGCTATTCTTGTTCTGAATATAACTTGCCCAACGAAGTTCAAGGCTGTCTGCAATCTCGTAATAGCCGTTAACAGCAGTCATAGTCTTTGTAAGACTTGGAGATGCTGAGATTGCATTATAATATGCCTTGAATGTAGCGGCACTTGTTTTTGCAGGCTTCAGGTCGTGACCAGCATAAATCTCATAATCCTTAAAGTATGGCACAACCGGGATATTACCCTCATTGTTAATAAGGACAGACAAATCAAAGTGTGCCACATCGTTTTCATCAAATGTTACATTAGTGAAATAGTTGTTTCCTTCCTGTGCCTTTACCGGCCAGTTTGGAACTGTATCTGCGTTATTTGGAGCATAATAAGCAGCCTTATATACACAGTTTGCATAATCATTATTTGCCATACTACCTGTAAAGAATACAGGATAGTCGTCAAACTCCTCGATTGTTACATTCTGTCCGTAAACAGGCTCTGTCAAGCCTTTATCATGGCTATATTTATTCAAATTAAATGTAATCTCACCCTTCTTGAACTGCTCTAAAGTTGCACTTGTTACACCAGTTCCACTTTCATCAAGGGCATAACATCCAGAGAATGTTCCTACAGTCGTTACCATTGGAGCGTCAGAGATATCGTAGCATCCCTTTATAGTATTACCGCTACCCTTAGCAACAATAGCACCGATTGTCGCTGCCGTTGGATTTCCATGATTGTAAGAGTACTCAATCTTAGTATTCTTAGCAGTTGCAACCAAACCACCAGCAATAGTCTTACCATTTACTTCTACATTAGAATAACATCTTGAAATTGTTGCTCCATTTGCTTCGCCAACAAGACCTGCAGCATTATTCTTTGCAGAAGTGTAAGAACCTTCAATACCAACATTCTTGACTGTTGCGCCACTTCCTATAGCTGCAAACAAACCATGATTGTCAGCAGAAGTCTTCATCTCAGTCAAGCCTGTGATCTTAAATCCTCCACCATCGAATGTGCTGGTAAATGGATATGCAGCAGTTCCGATAGGCTGGAACAAGTGTGACTTGACATCTGCATTACTAATATTCTTCAAGACATTATCCTGAATAGTATTATCAAGAACAATATCATTAGCAAGATGAGCATCAGGTGCTTTTACACCATCTTTCAACTTGTCATTCACAAGTTTAGCATATACGTGCAAGTCGAGTGAGTCTGAAAGAACGTAACCTTCAGGACTCTCTGCAAATACTGTATAACTTGGATGTACGAATGCTACGTTAGTCTTTCTGTCGATAACAGGAGTACCACCATGATATATTCTTACTTCCTCCTCGCCATTCTCATTCTTGAAGTTTGGCTCAACGAATGCGATATTAGGATACTTGACAACCTTACCTTTCAGCTTAATCTCAAGCAAACCAGTATTCTCGTTTACACTGATATTAGCATCGAGGTTGTTATTACATGCAGCAATATCATCTGGATATTTTGCATCAGATGTCTTGTTATATTCCTTTATATAATCTGTTGCAGGAACAAAGCTCCAAGCCTCGTATGCAGATGCAGATGGTCTTGTGAATATGATTGCATAAAGACCGTTCTTGTCATCCTTAAACTCAGGATACTCGTCGATTGGAGCATACTCCAGAGCCTGTCCGTAAACATCACGAAGCGCAGCCTTGCTCTCATCATACTTACCATCAGTAAATACATCAGAAGTACCACCATTCAACCAAATAGCAACTGTACCACCGTTAAACATAGTCTTAGATGCAGCATAATATGTCTTACCTGCAGCAACAGGCTCTCTGCCCTCACTTGCAGAAACATTTGCCATCTTGTATGAGTTTGTAATTTCAGCCAACTCAACGCTGTTGAAATCGACTTTTACGCCCTTTGTGTCAACAGTTCCTTCCTTTACTGTCTGGAATGCATGAGCTGTATTTGCAGTATTATCCCAATATACAACATCACCATAAGTTGTGTAGCAGTTGTCCATACGCTGCACATACTGACGATTTGTATAATTTGTTTCTCCGTTTGTAGACTTAGATGCATTACAAGATTCAAGATATGGAGTGATACCACCAGCCTTTTCTACTCCTGACAATGTACCCTGATTGTAGCAGTTAATAATACTACAGTTAGTAGCATAGTTAATCTGTCCAACAATACCAGCAACGCAACCATCAATTACGTCTTTGTTAACAACTCCATTATTAGTTACATTAGCCTTGTTGCTACAGTTTACAATATACGACTTTGTCTCATTATTTGTATCGCCATTGATGTAACCAAGAACACCAGCAGCACCCTTGTTTGTGGCAACATTTACATTACCACTCTCTACACATACCTTAAACAATACAGACAACTCTTCTGCATCCTGTCCTGTAGCAATATGACCAAACAAACCAACACCTGTTGTCTGCTGCTCATTTGAAGTAATATTCAAGCCATAAATCTTATAACCGTTTCCGTTGAATGCACCACGGAACTTAGCTGTTGATGCACTTCCTGACTTCAGAGTACAACTTGTATAGCCATCGCCGATTGGGTTGAACGAATGTTCAGAATCAAGTGTGATGTCTGCTGTAAGAATTGCATTAGCATAATTATACACATGGTTTACATAGTAACTGAACCAGCGCAACTGAAGTTCATCTGCAATCTCATAGTAGTTTGCAGTTGCCTTGCCTGGAACAACGCCTGTAGACTCCTTAACCACGTCGCGGAATTCCTCGAGAATATCTCCGTCCTTTCTCTCCATCGTTACATATGAAGGAACAGCCTCGAAATACTCTCCGCCCGGAATCACAGCACTAGCAGCAACTGTCTCTTTTTCAAGCTCAAGCATAGCATTGTCGCCAGCATAGAAAATCTTGTCCTGCTCAAAGAAGTTATTCTTTGGGTATACATAATCACCAGCAACATTCTTCAAGTTTGTTACAAGCTTATTGTCTGCAACACGCTCGCTGTCATAATAGTTGAAGAAAGCAAATGTTCCCTTTGGAAGATAGTCACCCTTTGTTGTAACATTTACGTTTTCGTATGCATATACACCATTTTCTGGATAATAATACTCCAATGGATATACACGCTTAGGACTCTCTTCATTATACATTGTCTCGGCAGCAAGGCTCAACAATACAGGATATTCATCAATTTCGCCGTTACTTGCAAGTTTCTGACCAAATGTAATATTCTGCTGGTCAGCATTCAGATAGTAAGCAACATTTCCGTTCTTAAATTCGTCAAGAGTTTTAAACTCTGAACTTATTTCCTTACCGAATGGGTAATCTCCTACTCCATCGAGAGTATAGCAGTTAGTCAGAACTGGATAGTCTCTGTAAAGAGAACTGTTTGAAGAACCATGCTCAATATTACCTATATTATAGAAACGTGTAATTGTTGAACCTTTTGCAGAAGGCGCAGAAAATCCAACAGCACCATGAGCGTCACCCAAACGAGAGGCGATATTTCCGTGATTATAACAGTTTGAAATAGTAACTGTTGCAACGCTTGCCCAACCGTTCATACCAACAAGACCACCTGCATTTGAATTACTTGCAGAAGCATTTACACTTGCCTTGTTATAACAATGGTCTAGTATAAGTTCGCCAGCGCCAGCACCACTTACAATACCACCAACGATACCTCCAACAGCATATCCCTTACCAGATACAGTTCCACTTTCAATTCCCAAATTCTGAATTCGGACACTCGTGTTATAAGCATCACTTGGACTTACTACTCCAAACAATCCCGTGAGATTGTCAGACTTGGTATCCGCAATCTTCAAATTTGAAACGTAGTGTTTCATTCCGTCGAACGAACCTGCAAACGGACGAGCAATAGTATTACCTACAGGAATGAACAACTCCTCTACATCATCAACTATACCAAGTTCAGCATCCTTTGCCATGTCGATATTTGCAGAAAGTTCTGCACTAACCTTATTCGGAATACTAACACCAACATCCTTAGACGCAGTATACGACTCTGCATTGTTTACATACCAACTTAACCAACGCATTTCAAGTTGGTTACTAATACGATATGTATTAGTAGACATACGCTGCAAAGTCTTAAACTCAGAATATGTCAAACTTACATCATCGGTTTTATCGAGTGTTGTTGCATCCGTAGTATGACCGTTTCGAGAGAACTTCAGCGGACCATATCCATACAAGCCATCACCAGTCTCTGTATTGAGGCTATAACGAAGCGTCTGATTCTTGAACTCAGCAGAATTGTTCTTAAAATCAGCCAAAGAATAAGTTCCTGCCGATTTATTGAAATATTCAGTTGTACTTACAGCAAATTCCTTTGACAATTCCGTGCCACCTTCCATAATCACGCCAAATCTGAAAACCTGATCGCTTTTACCATCAGGATCTGACGTAATACTTACCGGATATGGGCTAATATTGTCGCCCGAGAGTTTTTGATAATAGTTAACATTATCATCTTCTGCCTCAACATTACACAAACCATTAGTATTCAACAGATAAGCAAGTTTACCATTTGAATACAACTCATTATCTACTACTGTTACACCATTTGGTAGCGACTCTGTCGTACCATTTATATAGCAGTTTTCATAAGTAACATTTGATGTTGCATCTACGAAAAATGTTTGCGTAGGATTTACAGAAACTACATCTAACAGAGTATAGCAATTCTTTAATTCGACAGTAGTACCACCTGTAATCTTACCCATAAATGCAGCATTTCCACTTGAATTTCTGCCACCTTTAACACTTCCCATATTAAAGCAGTTTTCAAATGTAATATGCAAATTTGTATAATCTTCATTCTGGTTTGCACCAGTTTGTCCGATAAAGCCTCCCGATGCATATCCAGCAGTTGTTGCTGCTACATTAACAGCAGAACCAACATTTCTTATAATTATATCACCTGTACCATATACAGAAGAGGCAATTACTCCCGAAAAATCCCACAAGTCGGCTATGTATCCCGATTCTATGAATAGATTTTCAACAACAGCACCTCCTCCAAGACAAGAAAACAAAGCATTTCCATATTCTGGAACACGATCAGTAAACGACGTATAATTTGTCGCTTTGTTAAATTCTCTAAGGCGTGATATAAACAAGCCTTTTATCTTATGATTATTTCCATTAAAATGTCCTCTATAAGCCACCTGATTGCAAATTGCAGGAGTTATATTGTAGAATGACAGAAATCCGATTGGCTCGAACCAATAAGCACTCATATCCAAATCTGCAAGCAAAATGGCATTTGCATTTGGATGATATGAAGAAGCATTATAGATGCTATTTTTTATAGCAACGCCACTGGCATTAATATCCTGAAAATGACCAACATAACTTGCAAACCATGCAAGATGCTCTGGCTTCTCAATCTGATAGTAGCCGTTTACAAGGGCAGGCTGTTCTGTATGGTCTGTCCAGAATGGAGATTCTTCAGAATTTGCCAAAGTTGGCATTTTATCAACATCATAAGATATTGTTATTGTATGATTTGTATTATCAACTATGATATTAGGACGACATCCGTCCATATTATTAGTCGTAATTTCGTCATATTTCAGATTTTCGGTTGCAACATAAACCTTGCCACTCTTAGAATATGAAGTTTCCAAAGAATTGGCAATTGTAATGTTTGGTGTAAATCCAAAAGCATTACCACCAGGAAGAATAATATTAAGAGTGTACTCGCGCAAAACATAAAGCATTATATCTACGGCATTACCATTAGCTTTCTGATACTGATCAAAACTTGTAGCCTTATCAGCATTAGATGGACTTCTTTGTTCTAAAGCACCAGTTATTTTATTACCTGCCCTACCATACATTTTCGACTGTTCAGTCGGATTTGGTTCGATGCTGTTACAATCAACCTTATAACGCATACGGTAGATACCAGCAACTGTAGGTGCAGCAATGTTTTTACCTATAATATTGTCGAAAACATTATACCATTTACTATTCTCGACTGTAACATTTTTACTGCCACTTTTACGAGTAATGTCGCCTTCCGCAATATTGTCGCTACCACTTATATCTGCATTTACGTTTATAACATTGTCGTTAACAACAATCTTAGAGCCATCCCAATAGCCCCAAGTTCCGAAAGAATTTTCGCCATTTACCCACTTGTCATCTTTATCAAACGAGTTGTAGCAGCCCATACAAGTAAATGCATAGAGTTCGTTTGTATTCCCCTGCTGAGCTTTATGCAAGGCTCTGAACTTCTGACGGATTTCACCATCTCTTATATAATCTATATAAGGATTGTCCATCTTTACAGAAAACTCATTGTCTCCGTTGGTATTGATATAAATATATCCTTGCCTCCATTTACGGTCACCAAGAGCCAAAGTAAAGTTTGCACCAAACTTCTCGCCAGCATTTACATAAAAACGCTGCGAAGTCATGTCCACAAACGAAACTTTACTTGGATTAGATACATCAAACTTCTGAGTTTTGTTGCTCTCAGATCCCACCTTTGTTCCTGTAAAAGTAATAGAACTAATTTGTTCATTATTAGAAACAGTGTACAAATAAGGCGTTTTAAACCCACTCTGTGCCGTTGCCTCCGTCACCAGACACAACAGCATAAAAACGGAGCAGAAAGCAGTCAATGCCTTCGGCTTCCCTAATAAAGTTCTCTTTTTTATCATATCAACGTAGTACATAGCTCTACATTTTTAATGGTTTCAAACTTTG
>Ga0256869_1001758_pt1 | contig 10878 bp, 10 predicted proteins | sample RumenRJG_05RNA_FD_186096 | JGI IMG/M metagenome (GOLD analysis project Ga0256869, IMG submission 186096) | Metatranscriptome of bovine rumen microbial communities from Lethbridge, Alberta, Canada - Rumen RJG_05 (Metagenome Metatranscriptome) | ecosystem: Host-associated > Mammals > Digestive... | reverse complement strand
ATTGATATTCACAAGCAGGGCACTGTTTGAGTTCTCAGCATCACGGGCAAAGCAGCTCATACCATTTACTGCCAGCCGTCCAGCCTCAGAGGAAGCCGCAACCACTTCGCCGCCCGGACACATACAAAATGTATAAAGCGTCCGTCCGTTCGGAAGATGCACCGCCAGCTTATAATCAGCGGCCTTAAGTGCAGGATGTCCGGCAAAATCCCCGTACATAGCCCTGTCTATATCCTTACGGCGGTGCTCTATACGAACTCCCACCGCAAAATTCTTCTGTGAAAGACTGATTTTCTCGCTGTACATCAGCTCGAAAACGTCCCTTGCACTATGACCTGTTGCAAGGATAACATTATCAGTCGGGATGGTGTATCTCTCTCCTGACTGCTCGTAAACTGCGGAGATGAGCCTGCCGTTTTCTGCGCCGAATCCGCAGAATCTCGCACCAAACCTTACTTCTCCGCCCAGGGAGATGACCCTCTCACGAAGCCTTTTCACCACATTTCTCAGCATATCCGTTCCGATATGAGGTTTCGCCAGGAACAGTATCTCCTCAGGCGCACCAAACTCCACAAGACGCTCCAGCACCCAGCCTATACGTTTGTCCTTTATTCCGGTAGTAAGCTTGCCGTCAGAAAAAGTTCCGGCGCCGCCCTCTCCGAACTGTATATTGCACTCGGTATCCAGCCGGCCTGTGCTGCGGAACTCCTCAACTGCCCGACAGCGTGAGTCCACATCCCCGACCCTTTCAAGGATCAAAGGTGCTGCCCCGGCCATTGCCAGTACCAATGCCGCAAACATCCCCGCAGGACCGAATCCCACTATTACAGGGCGTTTTTCCGGATTTTCCGCCTTCGGTACGGAATACTCATAGTGCTCCGCCTTTACCGCATTTTTCAGGCTCTTCAGCAGCTTATTCTCACCCTCGGCCTCAATATCCAGAGAGATTATGAAGTGAACATCGGATTTTTTCCTTGCGTCCACTGACTTTTTCGCCAGCTTGACGCTTCTGAGCTTTTCCGGCCTGATACGGAGTTTCCCGGTGCAAAGTCCCCTCAGGTCTGAGAAGTCCTGATCCAGCGGCACGCTGATATTGTTTACTCTTATCATCTGTCCGCTCCTTTCAGCAATGCACCGCAATTTCTTCCGGCAGTAAATCCAGATGCCCATGCCCATTGAAGATTAAATCCGCCGCAGTCGCCGTCCATATCAAGTATCTCGCCGCAGAGGTATACGCCCTTTTCAAGAAGCGAGGAAAGGTCATCTCCTACACAGCTTTTGTGAACACCGCCGGCTGTGACCTGTGCGTTTTTCCATGGGGAGCTTCCGGTCACCGCAAATCTTAGTTCCTTGATGCTCCGGCAGAGCTTTTCGGCCTCTTTGTCAGTTACAGTCTCTATCCTGTCCGTCATGGGACGGCCTACCGTATTTTTAACAAGATACACCGCAAGATTCTTTGCAAATGCTCCTGTAAGCAGATCATTCAGTTCATAGTCTGCACGTTTTGTGCGCTGTTCACGGACATATTCTTTTAATTCATCATATGTCATATCAGGAGCAAGATCAAGTCTTATCTCAAGGCTGCCCTCATACTCCTGAAAGTATCTTGCCATATTGAAAACACAGATCCCGGAAAGAGAATTCTCGGTAAACTGTATCTCGCCCTCCTCGGCAGAGAGCAGCTTATCCCCTGAATACGCCTGAACAATTCCCTTTACACGCACTCCTTTCAGGCCCTTCACACTCTCGGATGTTACCCTCAGCGGAGCAACTGCCGGACATATTTTTTCTATCTTATAGCCTTTTTCACGGAGCAGCCTCACGATCGAGCCATCCGTTCCGTACTGAGGAGCAGCGTAGCCTCCGGCAGCAATTATAAGCTTCCGGCAGCTGATTTTCTGTCCATCAGTAGAAGACAGCTCGTATTTATCTCCTTTTCGCAAATAAGTACATAATTCAAAGCCGCAGATCTCTTTTACCCCGACCTCAGCAAGCTTCATGCGCAGTGCGCTGAGAACTGTTGCCGCAGCATTGCTTCGGGGGTACATCCGCCCCTGCTCATCAGCAGCACAAAGCACACCTAATGAACGAAAAATATCTCCGGCCGGGTGCTCTGAAATAATGCTGCTCATTTTCCGGAACGAACCATGATAGTGTGCCGGAGAAACATCCAGATTACCCAGATTGCAGCGCCCGTTGCCTGTGGCAAGGATCTTTTTTCCAACTCTGTCAAGGCGCTCCGCAATGACAACCTCCGCTCCGGGAGCCGCCTCCTTTGCGCCGATCGCAGCTGCCATGCCGGATGCTCCTCCGCCGACCACAACTATATCAGCAAACATTTCTCCGCCTCCTTTCATGGTTCAATATCGATCACTGCGATCTCGGGACGATTGTTGAATCTTACCGGTGCCGGCGAGTCACCTATGCCGGAAGTTATAAACATATTGCCGCCATCATATCCAAATAGTCCCTTATCGTATACCGTCTCACCCTCCATGGTGAACTGCGGAAACCAGCCATAATCCGAGGAATAAACCGGCCCCTTATCAAATGGGAGCTGCATCATTCCTCCGTGAGTATCGGCACATAGCGTCAGATCCGCTCCAAAATCCGCAAACTTATCATAATTCGGTATATGAGCAAGAAGTATATTAAAGCAGTCAGGCCTTAAGCTGAATTCATTTCTGAGATCAAAGGTCTCACTGTAATATACATTATCAATGCCCATGATTTGTATTTTATTGCCATTGATCTCAGTCTCCTCGTGCTCGTAGTTCATAACATGGGCACCGGTCTTTGCAATGGCATCGATGTAATCCTCATCGTGATCGTGTTCGCCGCTGACAAAGTAAACAGGATAGCCCTTATCTACCATGTCATTCACAAGATCAACAGCTATCTGCTTTCTGTCCCAGGGACTTTCGCTGGTGTACATATCTCCCAGCACCATGACCATATCCGGATCTGCTTTCCGGATCTTCTTCTCGATCCGGCGATTGCTTATCCCGTGATGAGTTGCATGAAGGTCACTTATGACTGCGATCCGGATGGATGAGCTTATCTTATCCGAATGAATGGTGACCCTCGTCACTTTGAGAGTGTAGTTGTTGAACCACCACACGAAAACTATCATCAGCAGCACAAAGCATATCCTGCGCCGCCTGAATTTATTGCTTTTCTTCTTTTTCCCTTTGCTTTCAGCAGAGGTTGAAGCGTTGTTTTCCTCTGTCATTCAGACCCTTTCCTTAATGTGGACGTCAAGCTGATTGAATGGTATCTCGATACCATTCTTGTCAAAACTCTCCTTGACGGCCTCTATGATATTGTATCTCTCGTCCCTGTAGTCTTCGTTCTTAACGAAAACAAGGACATCTATAGACACTGAGCTCTCATTGTGAGCACTCATCCTCACCACCGGCTCCGGAGTTTTAAGGACAAGCTTCTCATTTTCGATGATCTCAAGGATCAGCTCCCTTGCCCTGCGGAAATCCGCATTGTAGCTTATAGCGAATTTCAGATCAATACGCCGCTCCGGGCTCTCGGTGTAGTTTATAAGCTTTGCATCGGAGACCTTTCCGTTGGGTATGAATACCGTTTTTTTGTCATAGGTCTCTATCTTGGTGTAAAGTATGTTTATGGACATTACTGTGCCCACTGTTCCATCAAACTCCACAGTGTCCCCAGCCACAAACGGCTTTGAGAAGAGGATTATAAATCCGCCGCAGAGATTTGAAAGACAGTTCTGAAGTGCAAGGCTGACTGCCAGTCCGGCAGCACCAAGTATAGTGATAATGGACGACATCGGCACCTTCAGTACAGAAAGCACCATTATCAGCAGCACCATGTATAGGATTATTCTTACAAATGAGACCAGAAAGCTTCTTGCGGCTCCGTCTATCTTAGCACGATTCAATGTCCTTTTGAACATCCGGCAGATGAGTTTTACTACCATCACACCGATCACCAGTATAGCAAGAGCCATTATCAGCGTAGGAACAGCTGCCCCCAGATGAGAGAGAAGCTTTTCAAAAAATGAAGCAGTTTTAGTGACCTGCTCATGTATAGAATCGTGGCTCGTAGATGCAGTACCGGAGGAAGTCTCCTCAGCAGTTGTGACTGTAGTCACGATCTCCTTGTAATTATCAACAACAGCAGAAACGATCCCTGCTTCCATTAAATATCAACTCCATAATAAAGCGAAAATGCCGGGGCGGAGCGGCTCCCTGCTTCACAGGGAGATGTCCGTCAGAACAGAGGCCAGACGCTCCAGTCCGGAGTGCTCCTCCATTCTCATTTTCTAATGCCTTCAGTGTTATTTCAGCTCTGCAATTGTTACTCCGTCTTCTCCCTCGCCAAAGAGTCCCAATCTGAACGTCTTTACTGAGGGATGAGACTTCAGTCTCCTGTGTACAGCCTGTCTGAGCAGTCCTGTACCCTTACCGTGAATGATGGTGATAGTGGATATATTTGACATTACAGCCTGATCGATAAATGCGTCAAGCTGGTATATGCCGTCATCGCAGGCACAACCTCTGATGTCAAGCTCCATCTTTCCACGGCGCTCCGCCTTAACTCCTATCTTGTTCATGCGGCGGCCTGTCTTGGCAGTTTTGCCGCCCACAGTGACCTTAGCCGGCTCCTCCAGACGCAGACGGGAGATGTTCATCTTGGTCTTCATTACTCCCATCTGTACGAATACAAAATCACTTCCGTCCGGTTCTCCGGAAATTATTCCCTTTCTCTGAAGGTCGACTACATATACCGTATCGCCTCTCCTGAGCTTTCTCGGCAGAACGTATCCCTCGTTGGGGTCACGCTTCTCCACCGGATTAGCAGTGTCGTACATCTTGTTGAAGCTCTGCTTAGTTCTGGACTTCATTCCGGATACATTAGAACTGAAATCCTTCTTGTCCTTCTCCCTGCGGAGTTTTTCCAGCTCATCAAGCAGCTCATTGGATTCAGCCTTTGTCTGCTCGATTATGGTCATCGCACGAAGTCTTGCCTTTTCAAGCTCATCAGCCTTGGCAGTTTCCAGTTCCTCACGCTCCCTGCGGAGGGTCTCCTCATGCTCAGCAGCCTGAGCCTTCAGCCTTGTGATCTCCTCACGCTGCTTTTCAAGCTCCATTCTTGAAGCTTCCAGCTTTCCGATAACTTCTTCAAGTCTTGTATTGGCTTCGCTGACACGGGTCTTTGCGTCCTCGATTATATCGGCAGGCATTCCAAGGCTTTCGGAAATCGCAAATGCATTGGATTTTCCGGGAGAGCCTACAATAAGCCTGTATGTAGGTCTGAGTGTCTCTATATCGAACTCACAGGAGGCATTTTCCACATTCTCACTGTCTATAGCAAAAACCTTAAGCTCCTGATAGTGAGTGGTGACCATTATCTTTGCACCGTTTTCCATGAGACGGCGGATTATGGATACCGCCAGCGCAGCACCCTCTACAGGGTCTGTACCTGAGCCCAGCTCATCAAGTAGCACAAGTGACTTTTCATCGGCTGTATCAAGTATCTCAATTACCTTGTTTGTATGCGAGGAAAAGGTAGAAAGGTTCTGCTCGATGCTCTGACTGTCTCCGATATCCGCAAGAATATGGTCATATATAGAGATACGGCTTCCGTCAGCAACAGGTATCAGCAGTCCGCACATTGTCATGGCGCTGAGCAGTCCCGCAGTTTTCAGTGCAACAGTCTTACCGCCGGTGTTAGGGCCGGTGATAATGAGAGTCTGATACTCCTCACCAAGAGAAAGGTCTATAGGTACTGCTTTGCTGCGGTCTATAAGAGGATGTCTTGCCTTTTTCAGGAACATCCTTCCGTCGTCGGTTATCTCCGGCAGTGAACAGCGCAGTCTGGCTGCAAGATTGGCCTTTGCGAAGTACAGATTCAGCTCTGTACAGACCTTATAATTCTCGCTGAGTATATCCGCATAGTCTCCGCACTCACGGCAGAGCTCACGGATTATCCTCTCTATCTCCTCCTGCTCCTTGCCTTCAAGGATACGGATATCATTATTGGCCTCTACTATCGCCATAGGCTCGATAAATATAGTCTGTCCTGTGGCTGAGGTATCATGTATAAGTCCGCTGACCTGTCCACGATACTCCGACTTTACAGGCAGCACAAAGCGGCCGTCACGGATAGTAACAGAGCTCTCCTGCAAATACTGCTGGGTGGTCTTGTTTTTCACCATTTTGTCCAGAGTCTCACGGAGCTGCATTCCCGCACGGTTTATCTTTCGTCTGATAGCCGCAAGCTCGGGACTTGCAGCATCGGCTATCTCATTTTCTGATATTATTGAGCGCTCCAGCTTTTCCAGAAGCCAGTCATTAGGCTGTAATCTGGAGAAGAGGTAGCTCAGCTCAGTCTCGATATTCTCGCAGTGGGCATACCAGTCTGCAAGACCTTTTATCTGCCTGAGCATAGCTGCGATATCCATAAGGTCACGCAGCGAGATCACCGCCCCGGACTTTGCCCGTGCAGCGGTAGATGTAACGTCCTTGAAATTGCTGAACGGCGGTGTGCCGAACTGAACTGAGAGCTCCAGCGCCTGAGAGGTCTTGAGACACTCATAGCGAACTCTTTCCAGGTCTGCATCCGGCCTGACAGACAGTGCCATGCGCCTTGTCTCCTCATTTGAGGTATGCTCAGCCAGCATATCAAGGATCTTATCAAGTTCAAGTGTTTTCAAATATTTATCCATAGTTCTTTCCTGTGGGGACTCTCCCCTGTCATATCAAAGATTTGTAGAAATCAAGTGTCCGGAAATTCCGCTCCAGGTGGGCGATGAGGTAGTTTTCCGCAGTATATGCCAGTTTCTGCATAGTATCATCGGACACTCTGAAATTGTACAGCCTGTCGTAGCCGGCCAGTACGATGTGCCGGACAGCCCTGAGAACAGGCAGTTTCATTTTAATAAAGTTATCGCCTTCGTCACCGGAATAACACTCCGCACAGCGGAAGCTGCCGTCGCTTACAGAGAAAAAAAGCTCCTCCGGCTCAAAGGTACCGCAGTTTCTGCAAGCCAGGATATCGGGCATAAATCCGATATCTGCCATAAGTCTCAGCTCAAATATAGACTTCAGCAGCAGCTCTTCACGCTTGCCGTTTTCAAGGTAGTGCATAGTATTCAGCAGCAGCCGCATTATGTCGTCATTCTGACGCTCCGGCTTTATACAGCAGCGCACGACCTCGGAAAAATACGAGGCGAGAGAGACCTTTGTCAGCGAATCACGCAGGCCGTAAAAAATATGTATCGGCTCTGCACTGTTGAGATAAAGGCGCTCGCCTCTCTTGTCAATGCAGAACCGTGAATAGGCAAAAAGCTGAGTGGAGCTGCCGGATCTGCCGGTCATTTTTCTTGCGCCCTTGACGCAGAGCTCAAGAACTCCTCTCGTTTTTGTAAGAATATCGATGAATTTATCCTGTTCGCCGACAGTGCGCTCTTTAAGAACGATTCCCTCTTCCGTTATCATTTTTCTTATCCCTGAGAGCCGAATACCGGAGGTAGTCCTCTACGCTGCCGGTGACGGCGAAAATATTCCATAGTGTATCTTCGTTCATATCAGTCTCCGCAATATAATATAAAAAATCAAGATAATACGCCGAAGGCGGCAAAAAGTGGGAGTCCAGAGGGTTGTTAATCCTCTGGCAGGAGGGTGTTCGAGGGAGGGCAGAGCCCTTCCTAAAAAGCAGTCCGGACAGCAAAGCGCTTCCGGACGGACGCCCTTCATTACTTGCCTCGGCTTGACCGACAAAAGCGACAGCCGCACTTCAGCTAAAAGTATTATAAGCAGAACAAACAGATTAATTTCTGGTAATTATTTCTCGGAAAGTCCGAAACTGCGGATAAGTCCTTCACGGTTCCGCCAGTCCTCCTTGACCTTAACCCAGCACTTCAGGTTAACCTTTATCTGGAAGAACTCCTCCAGCTCCATTCGTGCCGCAGTAGAGGCCTTTTTGAGCATAGCTCCGCCTTTTCCGATGACTATTCCCTTATGTGATTCCTTCTCGCAGTAGATGACTGCTGATATATCGAGAATATCCTTATCCTCACGCTCACTCATCTCTTCAACTCCCACTGCGATGCCGTGGGGAACTTCGTCATTAAGGAGCATGAGCAGCTTCTCTCTTATCATCTCAGCAGCAAGGACCTTCTCCGGCTGATCGGTTATCATATCATCGGGGAAGTAGTGTACCGACTCCTCTGAGAGCTTGATTATCTCATCGATAACAATGTCTATGCCGTTATTCTCAGTAACGCTCACCGGTATGACTGCCTCAAAGCTGACCTTTGAAGTAAGGTCTGCGATAACTGGAGCAAGATCGTCCATATTTTTCAACAGGTCTATCTTATTCAGCACCAGTATAACCGGCATTTTCGACTGATTCATAGACTTCAGAAGGTCAAGCTCCTGGGGAGTGATCTTCTTGGTGCAGTCCATCATAAATACGACTGCATCGATATCACTGACCGATTCCTTCACCGTGTTCAGCATATGCTCGCTGAGCTTGTTTACCGGCTTGTGAAGTCCGGGAGTATCAAAGAATACCAGCTGAACATCATCGATATTCCGGATACCTGTTATACGTGTACGGGTAGTCTGGGGCTTATTGCTGACGGAAGCTATCTTCTCGCCTACTATTGCATTAAGGAGCGAGGATTTCCCGGCATTTGTTCTGCCGGCGATCGTTACAAAAGCTGTTCTTGGCATCAGTTGTTATCCTCATTTACTATAAATGTAGCATCTCTGGATATTCCCAGCTTTTCGAGGACTGACTCCTCCTTCTCACGCATTATGCGCTGATCGAGAAGACTTGTCTCGTGATCGTAGCCCAGAAGGTGGAGCATTGAATGTACAGTGAGGAATCCGACCTCACGCTCCAGTGAGTGACCATAGTTCTGAGCCTGCTTAACGGCTGTCTCAAGAGAAATGACCACATCTCCCAGCATTACAGCACCGGTATCAGGATTAAGTTCAACTGAACCGTCATCGCCTGTCAGCGGGAATGAGAGGACATCTGTAACGCTGTCCTTATTTCTGTAGATCTTGTTAAGGTTCTTTATCTCGTTGTTGCTTACAAATGAAACGCTTACCTCAGCATCCTTGCCGAAATTCTCTGTAGCGAGTACTGCCTGGCAGCATCTTCTGATGAGGAGTCTTATACCTACCGGAACTTTCACCTCTGTCTGATTATTCTTCACATAAACTTTTAATTTAGCCATGATTTCTCATTCTCCCTTCGTTATACTTTTCGTACGCTCTGATTATATCCTGTACAAGTCTGTGGCGCACGACATCTTTTTCAGTAAATCTGTGTATTGCGATATCCTCTATCCCTTTCAGCACCTTGATAGCTTCCACAAGGCCTGAGCGCTTTGTATCGGGCAGGTCTATCTGTGTGATATCGCCTGTTATGACCATCCTGCTCTCATTTCCCAGTCTGGTCAGGAACATTTTTATCTGCTCCGAAGTTGTATTCTGAGCCTCATCGAGGATGATGAAGGCTTCATCAAGTGTACGTCCGCGCATATAGGCCAGCGGAGCCACTTCGATTATACCCTTTTCCATATACTTTCCGAATGCCTCTGCACCGAACATATCGAAAAGTGCGTCATATAGCGGACGCAGGTAGGGATCAACTTTATCCTGAAGATCGCCGGGAAGGAATCCCAGCTTCTCACCGGCCTCCACAGCCGGACGAGTGAGTATGATCTTTCTGATCTTATGTTCACGGAAGGCCTTGACCGCCATCGCAACTGCCAGGTAAGTTTTGCCTGTACCCGCCGGACCAATGCCCAGTACAATGGTATTATCCTTTATAGCATCAACATAGCGTTTCTGTCCCACCGTTCTGGCTCTGAGTATCTTGCCTGAAGCTGTGGCGCAGATACCGTCACCGCCCAGTTCTGCAAGCTCAGCCTCCACGCCCTCCGTCACCATGGAAGTGACGTAGCGCACAGTCTGTTCGCTGAGATTCTGGCCTTTATCGCTTATATCGAGGAGGGAACGGAGAGCACGGGAAGCGTCCTCCACATTCTTTTCCTCGCCTATCACTTTTATACCGCCGTCACGGCTGACCACATTAACATTGAAGTCCTTCTGTATACGGCTCGCATTTCCGTCCAGCTGACCGAAGAGCTCAGCAAGCTGACCGGGATCATCTACTTGTATGAATTTTTCTGCCATCAGCACTTCTCCCTACTGGCTGCTGCCGGAAAAGCACCTGCCGAAGCAAGCGAAGCATTTGAATATCGCTTATCGTCTGAAACATCGCCGAGAACATGGACATTATCCGGAAAATCTATCTTCTGATCCGGAGAGCGCAGTTCAAGCTCCATGATAGCCAGCTTATCCGAGAAGGGATATGTATCCAGTTCAAAGAGCTGGTCATGGTAGTTAAAGCAGTACCTGACTTTTTCAACAGGGCTGATGCTTTTATCTGACTGCCCCAGAAGTCTGTCGTACTCCTCACGGCTTATTTCGTATTCATTTTCCTCACGGGTTATAGCGGATATGAACACCTTCTCCGTATAGGTGTAGGTGACCGCACCGTTTTCGGCTATTCTGCGCACTCTGCGCTGAGACTTATCCTTCCCGTGGTTAAGATAAGTCTGAGTTATGCCGATCTTTCTTTTGACATCAAGTCTTCTGACATCCGGAAGCTCCACCAGGAACTTTCGCTCAATTTCAAGTCCTTTTGCCATAAAACATCTCCGAAAAATAAAATTAAAAACAGGAAATTCTCCTACATTTATATTATATATCCTTTTTTGATTATTGTCAACAAAAGATTTTGATTTTTCTGTGAAACTTGCTTAAAAAGTTTGTGTATGTTGAAAACACAGTTTTCAGTCCGCATCCAACTCAGTATCAT
>Ga0256869_1001750_pt1 | contig 10900 bp, 12 predicted proteins | sample RumenRJG_05RNA_FD_186096 | JGI IMG/M metagenome (GOLD analysis project Ga0256869, IMG submission 186096) | Metatranscriptome of bovine rumen microbial communities from Lethbridge, Alberta, Canada - Rumen RJG_05 (Metagenome Metatranscriptome) | ecosystem: Host-associated > Mammals > Digestive... | reverse complement strand
TGTTTTTCAATTGTATAATATACATATTTTTCATCCAATCCAAGGTCTCTATACTGATAGTCATAATTTTTAGATTTATATGACCATAAATTATCAACAAATTTTGATAAAAATTCTGTTAAAGCAAACATCTTTTAATTAATAAAAAAGTGGAGATCCTATGTAGAATCTCCACTATTTGTATAAGGTTTAATTAATTTATAAAACAATGATTTGTCCATTATAACTGCTTCTCCAACAGAAACAATATTAATTTCGCGTTTTTCTTGCTTTGATCAAATAATTACAAAATCCTCAGGATTAACTGTAGATTCAGATCTAATTTTAAAATAAGATGGAATAGCTTGTGTACACTTCAATTGTATTGCACATGGTAATTTGTTTTCTTTATCTATTAGATCCACTTTATTATCATCCATTGACTTAGATTCACTTCTACTTGTTACAATGCCATTAAATCCTAAATCTCTTAATTCTTTAGCTATTTTTGTTTCATAACTATGTCCTTTAGTACGACTGTATGATTTACTTCTAGTTCTTTTCTTTTGAGGTATATCTAATTCCTCAATACTAGGCAGTTCTACTTTTTTATTACGTTTCACCATAATATTGTTTAGTCTGATTAACCAATTCCAGCGTTTTTCTATATCCGAATTTTTTTCTAAAATCAGAAAAATCTTTTGCCTGATTTCTATTTAATAGTAGACATTTTAAATCAGGATATTGTTTATGTATTTTATTTGTTGCTTTAACACCAGGTAAATCATTATCATACAATAAATAAATATGCTTAAATTTATCTTTAATTTTGTTAAATTGAGAATCAGTTAAAAATAAATTTTCAGAACATGGCGCAATAGCAGGTATATTAAATTCATATAATGCCATTACATCCTTAAGAGATTTTGTTATAATTATATAATCGTTTCTATTTTTTGGAAGCATATGAGCACCTTGTATATATGTTGCTCGTCAATTAGATATAAATCTAGCTATTTTTCTTTTTGGCCAATAAATTCGTCATTGTTCTATATCATCCTTAATACCTCCATAATAACCAAATACTGGTTGATTTGAGGTATTTGTATAAAATAAATTACCATTGAGTCAAACAGCATCTATTGGATAAACTCGAAAGTTTGTTAATGTTGAATGAGAGATACCATATCTTCCTCATCAATCCAATTCACTTTGATTAAACTCTCTGGTTTGAACCTGAATAATCGCAGATTTTTGTTCTTCAAATTTTATACCAGTTGGCGCAATTTTCGCTTTATGTGTTTGTATATCTTTACGATTTATAATTCCAAAATCGTTTGCTATAATTTGAAGAGACATATAATAAGAGACATTAAATAATGCCATTACGTAAGCGAAACAATCTCCACTAAAATCGGAACCAAAATCTTTTATGATTAATCTCCCACGCTTATTTCTGTAAAATCCTACAGTTGGCTTATGATCTTGTCTTAATTTTGAACAAAAGAGCCCCTTTTTTATAGGGACTCCATAATGTTCAAAAATAGCTTCTTCAGAGATCTTTGAAAGTATAAACTCCTTTGTTAAAGTATCTTCTTCTAGATTACGAATCTCTGATAGATCAAATGTTATGTCTCCCATTATATTTTATTAGAATGGAAGATCTCCTTCGTTATTATCAATTCCTAATGCGTCGCCAATACCAGATAATGTTGCATTACCTCCCATATTTGTAGGACGACTATTTAATTTTGCATCAATTTTTTTCTGTTCTGATTGAGATAAAACTAAGTCATGACCTATAAATCTAGTTGCAATACCAAGCGCTCCAGCTTTATTAATTCTAGCAGGAAATCCAGGAATACCGTTAAATCCGTTGTTTTGAGGTATTAATTTTATTTCTACTTCTGTGCCAATATAACTATCAGTAAGAGCTTTCGCAAGTCTAACTAATTGCTCAAATGTAGAAATTTTACTAAGGTCTACAGTTTTATTATTAATAGTTACTGTATTATTATCAATCATTTCTCCAATTTTGGAATCTAATGCATCAAAAATTTGGCGAAGAGACACCATAAAATGATCTTTTTGAGATGGCTGTAAACCATAAGTACCTTCACTTCGTTCATCACTAGTAGGTTCAAAGAAATTATGTGTAAATTCACCATAATTATCTATATCAAGTGAAAGTGTCATCGTATTATACGTTTCTCCAGTTTTTTGAGAAACAATAGAACCAAGAGTTAAACCATTAAATTTTGCTTTATGAATACCAGCAGATAAAAAATTGCCAGCATCTTTAATACCAGTTGTACTGGTTAAATCAAACATTCCCATATTAAAATTTGTTTAAATTAAAATGGTAGATCATCATCTACATTTGAAGACATTATTTCTTCAATCTCTTTGTCTATTTCTGAATCATTAAGGGCATCTACATCAGATTGTTCCTGAGATAATGTCTCATCTTCATCAGAATTTTCAAATGGAATTAATTTCCAAATGCCGTCTTTATATTCTTCTAAATTGAATAAAGTTCCAAATTCTATAAGAGTTGTACGCTTTTCGCCTCTAAATGCGATGGTACCTTTTTGACTTAATCTATTACCATCAAGCCTATCTGTAAATATTTCTGCTTTTCCAATAATAGGTGTTGCTTTTCCAATACCATCATTAATATATTGAATAGAAATTCTATCGTCGGCTTTTGCATTAAGTTTTAATAATGCTTTCTTAGATAATTGTAATTTATTTTCAAGGACCTGTAGATCGGGTCCATTATCGTCAATATTTGGTTTTGAATTTGCAACAACACCTCTAGTTTTGCCAGTTTCAATTTCTGTAACTTTTACATTTGATACTGTTTTGGAAGTTTCATTAAAATCAAAAGATATTTTAAGCATCGTACTCTTTGATTTTATCAATTACATATTGAAGGTCGTTAGGAATATAATCTTCTTCAAAACAACCCATTGGTGTTTTAGCAGTAGTTGTGCCATCAGAATGGGTTTGAAAGACATATTTTGGGCCATCTTCTGCATCATTTTGTATCATTGCGAATAGTACATAAGTAAATAAACCTTCAACTGTAATACTGTTGTCTAACATTTTTCCCAATGTTTTTATCTTAAGTTGAGGATCATCCGCTGTACCTACATTCTCACTATGACAAATCAAAATTACATTTAAATCATCTCTCATTAAGATAGATGCTTTTAATATACTGTAGAATTTTTGTGCGATATCTGTAAATTTTTGAAATCCTTTTTCTTGAGCACGATCCATATATTCAAACGACATTAAAAATTGAGAATCATCTATAATAACATTCTTAATTTCTGGACGTTTTGCGTTTATATAAGTAAGTATTTGATTAATTGTAGATACATTGCTCATATTAACATAATTACCGTCTGGATTTTCTTTATTTCAGATAGTATATTTACTTCTCCATCCTTTAAATGGAAGTGGTTTTGATGCAATATTAATAATAAATGTTTCTTTTGGATCTAGTGTACGAATACTAGTAGATTTACCACTACCACTAGAGCCAACAATTGCTATAAGATTTGACATTAAAAACTAAATGTTATAGTTTTCTTTTGTTCAATTCGTTTTGGAATTGAATCATCTTTTATTTCTTGCCTTATTTTACAGGGTATATTATTATACTCTGATTGAAATTGTGTATAATCTATAATTTGATCAGGAGTAGGTAACTCTTTTCACCAACCTACAGATCCATAAAATCCTAAATTAATAACTTGATTGGCAATACCATATCTATTTTTACTTAAAATAACACTTCTATGAACTTGACCTAATGAATTATCTCCAAGTATTCTATATCCTCGGTAACTTGTTAATTTTTCTCTAAATGGAAAGAATAGTTGCATTACTACATCTGAATCCTGACTTGGTGAACCACTATCCTTTAGATCATTAAGACCTGGTTCGCTTAAGTCAGCTTTTCTTCTGTCCATAGAAGATGCTTCACGATTTTGTTGCATTAATGCAAATCAAGATAATGGTAACTTTCTTTTCAATGTTACCATATAAGAAGATGCTAAATCAATTTCTTGTTTTAGTGTTCTTCCGGATTGAACATTCATTAAAGCAAAATGATCTAATACACCAATAATTAATTGATTAGCGTTATTAGGTATATAAACCTTCTTGCCATTAATTGTTTCAAAATAGCCAATCGATTCTGCATATTTTAAAGTTCGGGCATATAAAACATCTGCGCTTACAGTTGTATCAACAATATCTATATATTGAGTAATTGTTGATAATCAAACTTTTGCTTTCTTTAAACATTCATAATTTTCATCTGAAATAGGTTGTTCAAATGACAAAATGTCATTTATTGTTAAATATACTCCAAATTCTTCTGCACAGTATAAACTCATTAATTTTGCCAGTAAAACATCAGCACCAATTTCCAAACTATAATATTGAAAATATACCGGACGCTTCTTATCTTCGTTTTTTAAAATATTATACATTAAAAACAAAATAAAACTAGTTTTACCAACACTTGAGGCAGCACCACATAAATAATATCTATGGGGCTGAATGCCACCAATAAGTTTATCAAGTTTTTTAAGTCCTGTAGAAATACCTACATTTTCTCCTTTCTTACCACGATCTATTATCGTTCAAAGTAATTCAAGATCTGTCATTAGATAGATTCGTATACATTAAATGTACTTTCCACTTGACCTTCTTGTGGATGTTCTTTTAATTGTTCCAAATCTATTCATTTTTGACTAGCTACAAATTCTAATAATCCAAAATTAATTTGATTATGTTCTTTTGCTCATTTTAAAATATTCATGATTTTTTTATGAGTATCTGGATTATGTTTTATTGTAGTACCATAATGAAAGAAAAAATCATCTAATGATACGAATTTTTTACTAATATTTTTTAATGGGGCCATTTTTCCATTAATATTTAAAAAAGCAGGATATTCAGAAAATAATTCCATGCCTAATTCTCCAGAGCCTTTTAATCAACCTTTTAAAAAGTTTTTATTAAATTCTATATCATCTGGATTATATGTTTTTGGATTATAATCTTTATGAATTATTCCTTTATTTTTTAAAGATTCAAATAAATCTTTTAATCGATTTTGTCCACCATTAGAAAATCATTTAGCAAAAAATTCAGGATGCCCTTCTTCTTCTTGGGCAAGAAATGTTAAATATATAAGAAGAAGTTCATCCGCAGTTAGATTATACGCAATCATTAAATTTAAAATTGTATTTATTTCCAATATTGTTAAATTAAATTAAATTAATCTAACAACAAACTTTTTATAGTATTTTATATACTTTTATAAGTTGGAACTGCGTTAAAATCTAAATTCTAGGTTTTGAGAATATTCTCTTTCTCTTGTTTCTATATTTTCACCAGCAAGAAGCTGGTCTAATTGTGCTTCATTAATTGTTATTACTTTAGATGTTTTAGAGTTTGCAAATCAAGTTACTTCTTGAGTACCTTTAATAACTAATGTAAAGATTTCTGCAATTTTTCCTTCTTCATAACGAATACTTCTACCTAAAACTTGTGTTTTACGAATTTTAGAAGAATTTGTATAAAGAATTATTTCTGTATTAATACCAGGAATATCTATCCCAGTTTCCGCAGCCTTCGAAGTATGCATTACCCCATATTTACATGCATTAAAAGCTTCTAAAGTTTCTTGATTGTTTTTCTTAGATTTTTTAGAATGCATTACAAATCCATCGCCAAGACTCTCTGCCATTTTAATAGTAGCAGAGAAGGTTAAGCATTTTTTATCTTTTCTTGCTTCTAATATTTTCTTTGCAACTTCAATCTTTTTAGGATGATTAAGAATAAAATCTTTTCGAGCTTTCATTGAACGCATAAATGTCATAGCCATTGCTGTAACCGTTTTTGCATCATAACCTTGTTGTTTTGCTCATCTGTTCCTAAATATAGCATCTGTTGCACATTTCATTCCAACATTAAAATCAAAAGAAAAAAATGCAAATGCGTTATTAAACTTACGATTTATTTCATGATATTCTGTTAAGTCTACATCTAGCATTACAACATATTCTTTGTGTGGAGACACTCATCCATTTTCCTCCGCTTCTTCAATTGTAATTCTATCACAAACTGGGGCGTATCTATCAATAAGAAGATGTCGCATATCAAGTCTTTCAAGTGTACCAGTTAAACAAAGAATAAACTGATATTGTACTTTTTGAAATACTTGTATCATTTGTTCTGCTAAACATAAATGGACTTCATCTAATATTAAAAGATCACAACTCCAATCTAACTTGATTACAGTATTCATAATTTCAACTCTAGCATTAAGTCCAAGTCCTCTGTCATCAATTTGTTCTATTCATTGATCTTTTAATGCTTGAGTTGGTACAACAATTAATATTTGTGCACTTGGATTTTTAGTAGTAAATGCATCTACTAGATTTAACGCTACTCTAGTCTTACCTACCCGAATCCGGTGCAAGCAACCACTGATGCTTTACCACCGGATTCTAATCATTTTTTAAGACACACTTTCTGTCTTTGAGTTCGATCCATTCCAATGTTCTGTATAAGGACAATGCATACAATCATAATCCTGACAAGTTGTACATGGGATATCATCGTCGTATTCTCGTGGTGAACTATATGGATCTGTTAAAGATTTATAATCGTCATATTCTGGTTCCCATTTATGCCAATATTTGTTGTAAGCGTAATAGTCAATTTTAATTTCATATTGTTTATCTAATGGAACAGTTTCTATAATTTCTTTTATAAAATTCAAACAGTTTTCTAATTCAGATATTACAGTATATTCACTATCTGTATGCTCTCTGTAGTATCCACATGACACGTTTACTCCAGACAATTGTAACTGTTCAGCCAATACACCGATATCTGTGCCTAATCCCCATTCTTCAGCATATTTATATTTAGCCATTATAGGTGTTATTTCCTGTAACCATAATTCGGATGCAGAATATACACAATTTGTATATGTTATTAAATCTGACGAACCATGTCTATCTGCTTGAATAAAATAAGAAACATCACAGAAAAAATCTATATTATCAACTGCCGCTTCTGCTCCACGAAAACCAATTTCTTCTTCTGTAGTAAAACAAACTTTTAGATCCGGAATTTCTTTTAATAACTGTAATGCTACACAAATACCATTTGTATCATCCATTGCGAGGCCTATTTGCTTTCCGTTAACAGGATTTTTACCAAATATCTTCCCATGTTTAATTTTTACTTGTTTATTTGCATGTGGACGGACACAATCCATATGTGCCACCACGCAAGGATAAAAAGTAGGATTAGTTGTATTTTTAGTTATAAAAATATTAGCATAAGAGTCCATCATAAACTCTAATCCACTTATTTTATAACACTCGTTAATAATAGCGGATATCATAGGCCACTCCTGTTTAGACGGATGATCTATAACTAATAATCTCTTTAATAAATTTAAATCTAATTTCATAATGATAGTTGTTGACAATTTAACTTGTCAATAATTTTATAAGCCTCATGTATATAATATTGATAATTAACTCTTCTTTCAGAAATCGGAATATTATCAAAAGTATTATAAAGCGTTACTCCAGAATCAACACAAAGATTTGTAGGACGGACTTTTTTACCATTTTCTCATTTAAATTTAATTAAACGTCCTCCATTTATAGACATATAATATCTATTAATGTGTCTAACAGACTGTCCATTAAATTCTACAGAAAAGTCCTTATTAACTTTTTGAAATGTACAAAATTTTAAAATATCTGTACAATTCTTAATAGTTTCTTCCGGATTTATACCTTCAACAAAATATTTATTAATAGCTTCTGGAACAATTAATGGTGCCATACCTTTACCAATTTGAGGTTCGTCTATAAATAATCCCTTTTTCTTAATATAGTCTTTTCAAATACTATCTAAAGAAGTATATGGTTTTCCTTTTTTATTTACGGCAACCCCTTTGTAGAATTCCTCCTTTTTCTGTGTATAACCTTCTTTTACGCCAATATAATCGTTAATAGCAAATTGATAAAATCGTTCAAATTCTTCACGTTCTAATTCCAGCCCTGTTAATTCTTCCCATCATGTTTTTACAGCATTAACTCTTTCAATGCAATCCTTAGATACCATATATAATAATCCATCTGTGTTGCTTTGGACGAGATGTCCTCCTGCTAGCATTATAGACTCTGCATACATTAATAATAACAGTTGTCCGTTAATTCTAATTCTAAGTACTGCTTTTGGATCGTATACTCAAGAAAACTGAGACTGAAGATTTCCAGTCAAGCCATTAATTGCAAGTTTAAGAGTTTCATTTTTCAACTTATTTCCTGCTCGCTTTGCCTCAATTCTTTCGTCACGAATATCCTTGTAAATCTTTACAAATTCCGGCCCAAGATGTTGAGGATATATTTTATTTTGAATAATGATTGATGGATATAGTGACGCAACATCATCATCATACAAAACAATATTATCTCCTGGTTCAAATTTTTCAGGTTTATTAACACTATGAAGTCCTCCCATTCCAAAAGTATGTTTTACTCCACCCAAAATGAATTTTCTTTCAAATTCATTATTGTTTGGATCAGCACAATGCATTTTAAGGTCCAATAATAACTTTTGTAATTCTGGAGTTTTAAATTCAATATAATCAAATATAATATCTCCAAAACAAAGATTATCGCAAGGACTCCGTAAATCTTTAATTTGATTTCAAGTCAATCCGGATTCTTTAAGATATCTGTTCTTTAGAATTTCCATTCCAAGGTTTACACCATCTTTGTTCATCACATCAATGCCATATTCCTTTTGAATATTAATTCTAAGGTCAATATCTTCAGTACAGCGATAAAGGAATTCTTCAGTGCTTTCTACGTCATTGAGATTATAAGCTCTTACTTTTGGTATATCACTTTTAGGTAATGGTGCATTAAAATCGCCATCATACTCTTCTACATTCTTATAATTCATTGTTACTTGAAGCGCTTTTAAACTAGGTCTTAGTTTATCAGATCATTTCATTGCTAACAAATCTAAATCATAATAGAAATCCGCATATTTATACTTACTTCAAGACGCAGAGGTTTCAGAGTTAATTATTAAATCACTAAACTTTTTTAACTCTGCTGTAATAATTCAATTTGGCTTCTTAATTAAATTTGGATAGTTAATTATAATGTAGGAAATACAAGGTTTATCATAATGCATTGAGTTATATCCTACAAAATAAGCATTACGTCTTCTAAACAATTGTCAGATCTTTGGCATATCGTTTATTTCGTCAGAAATCTCATATACAACATGATTTTTTGTTTCAGTATTCTTAATTGTTACACTAAAATAATTTGGAAATACTTCAATATCATATACAAGGGCAGGTAAATCTTTAATTAGCATTTAATTTAATACCTTTTTGTGAAGCAACAAGTTCTAGTTTTTCTTTAATTGTTGTCCATTTTTGAATATGATATTCTAAATCTTGATCTAATAACAATAATACTTTATCTCTAAGAAGCGTCAATACATCGGTTGTCATTGTAGAAAACTTAGGACGACCTTCAATTCTAAGCAAAGATCTAAATTCACTATATGTTAATCCTTTAGAATTAAATCTAATATCTACATTTGGAGCTAAAAACAAGCGCTCTTTAATGACATCTTTTCTATTTCTAAAGCGACCATTAGAATCATAATCAGTTAAATCTTTCTTTTCTTGTTCTGTAAGCCAAATACCAAGAGATAAAATAAATTTATCCGATAATAACTTTTTATTAAATGCGGGTAATGCATCTAAACAGGCGGATAATAAAGAATCAACTGTAATTCTATTATATCCATCGGACAATCCATTAAAAATCTTATCAACTGTATCAGAATTTGATACATTATTTGCTTGTTTATGAGCACTTATATAATCGAGCAGATCTTTATTTGTTCTAAGACCCTCAACATTACAATCATATAAAATATGACGAAGTAGAAGTTCTGTATTTGCACAATCCCACATCCTTCTTACTTGATCACGTTTTCTTTGAACGCCCGGATGATAAGGATCTTTATTATTAAGCATTTCTAATACATGTAAATAAGCGTGTTGTAATTGTTCTGGTGTCATGTCCATCATTCTTACTTCATTCCCATTTGACATTTTTCATACTCACCGATTAATATCATTTTCCTTATCATCAAATGCTTTTACTAATTTATCTGCTAAATCACTCATAATCTAAAATTTAAAATCTTTTAATTTAGTTTGTTCTTGTTTTTCTATAAAGTTAATTAAATAGCAAACTGTATAATTATATTGTTCTGTATTACCAGTAGATGCTTTAAAATAAGTTTCTCCAGCATTTACATATTCGCACTCAAAATAACCAGTATCTTGAATTTGTAAATCTTTACAATTTCAATTTGGCAATTTAGTAACGGTAATATACCTAAGTAAACTATCATTTGGTTCATCTAAATTTTTAATAACATAAACACTATATTGTCCAGATTGCATTGCTACTATTTCTCCATAAAAGGTTGTTCGCATATAGAGAAGTTACTTCAAAATTTTACCGCGTTGTTTTAACTTTGGTTTATTTTGAAATTCATCAATTTGTCTTATAATAAAGTATGAACCATTTTTATAATAACTATGATTACTTATTATTCTACTCGATTCAAATTCCTTTGAATTGACGAGATGATAATACTTAATACCATCATCTTCCTCCCATTTAAATTGTTCAATTAAATATCTCAAGTCTATAATAAGTTTTATGAAAATTTGGATTAAACTGAAGTTCCAATAAATTATACATATCAGAAGATATTGAAAATTCATGGTCTTTGACCATAAATCTTATATCAAAATGATCAT
>Ga0256869_1001747_pt1 | contig 10904 bp, 10 predicted proteins | sample RumenRJG_05RNA_FD_186096 | JGI IMG/M metagenome (GOLD analysis project Ga0256869, IMG submission 186096) | Metatranscriptome of bovine rumen microbial communities from Lethbridge, Alberta, Canada - Rumen RJG_05 (Metagenome Metatranscriptome) | ecosystem: Host-associated > Mammals > Digestive... | reverse complement strand
TGAATCTTTATACTATCTAAGATACTCCCTCTCCATAGTGGCTTGAAGGGACTTCTACTTTTCTCCAATAGTTCCTCACCCAAGATGCTCTAAGACAAAGATAAGGTACCCAAAAACATTCTGAAGGGTAACTCCAGAAAAGTTTCATGCCTCTTTTTATCGTAGCATAGTTTCCTTCAATCTTTGATACAAATGTCTCCTTCCCCTCATCATCCACCTTCTGTTTAGCATGTTCATCAGAAGAATGACCGAAGTTACCACCTTCAAGAACCTCGTTCAGTAATTCATGACCATATTTCTCCGAAGCCTTACAAAGAAGGTATTCATCCTTCATAGCAAAGACATCTTTCATAATCCACATTACAGCCGAAGTGATTCTCTTCATCCCAAGATGCTCTATTTCCTTCATCACAGCCTTTGAATCAGAAAGTTTTCCTTTTGGTTCTAAAGACATATGGTCATAGAAACTCTTCAACACGAAATAATAATCAATCAACTGCCTAAAGCCAATACCTTCCAATAGAACATGCCTGAATATATGTGACATCTGGAAAATAAGATTAAAACCATCCGTAGGGATATAAAATCCATCATCTGTATGTCTAATACAATCACTATGCTTAGCCCAAAACCGACGCATTTTATAATCCGTAATTGGATTTATCGCAAATGAAGGAACGAAATGCACTTCGACAGGAGTATTAGGCAAAATCCCACATTCCGCATGATGTACAGCAACATCCAATCGTTTACCAGACGCCTTCCATAATGCCTCTACAAGCCTTTTCTTGTCATATAGGCTTTGGTGCCCTTTCTCCCATACCCACAAATCTATGTCTCCAGGAGTTCTTAATCCTCTCAATCCTTTAGGATATAGATACGTATTGCTTTGCCCTTTTAATACACAACTTTCATAATTACCTTTGGCAAAAAAAGAAGTGACATATTTACATTCTTGCGTAACCTGCTTGTTCCTCTCTTCCAAACGCATAGCCTTTACCGCCCATTGTCGTCTTCTCAACAATGGAGGTTGCTGCTCTATAGGCAAGAGTTTAAGTGCAAAGAAACAAACACCAACAAGTGCTTGTTTCTTCGCCATATCATAGAGAAGTTCCCATTCCTCAGCAGAAGGACACACAGAGAATTTCTCCCTATTCCCTAATGCTACTTGTAATAATTCTATGAAAAGTTTCTCTACTTCCATACAATCACTCTCTCAAAACACTATCCCCTAACCACTAAACCCTAATCTCTAATCTCTAATCTCTAAACTTTAAACTTTAAACACTAAAGTGTTTGATAAATCCTATCCAATTTCTCAAACACCTTAGTGCTCGTAAAACTGTCAGCAATCACCTGAACACCATTCTCAGACAAACGATTATACAAATCCTTATTTTCAATAAGCCTTATCATCTGTTTGGCAAGATTTTCTGAATCCTCAAAATCAAAGAACATAATCGTCTCATCGTCTGTCAAGAATTCAGGCAGACAACCAACAGGCGTTGAAATAACAGGGACACCAATAGAAAGACACTCCAATACAGCCATCGGAAGTCCTTCCTTTCTACTCGTCATACAATATGCATATGCGTTGTTGAAGAACTTTTCACGTTCACTTCCCTCAACCCATCCTGGGAGATCAACATTGTCCCCTACTCCATTCTCGGAAATAAAAGACTTTACTTCTTCAACATTTCCGACACCACACATCACAAGTCTCCAATCTGGATACTTTTTTACAACCTGCGCAAAAGCCTTCAAAAGAATATCATATCCTTTATTTATATTAAAGAATGCAGCAAACAAGAAATACTTTGATGTTTCTGCATTATTACGTCTTGGCACATTATTTTCTGGGACAGGGTTATAAAGATACTCCACACTTGTCTTGACTTTCATTTCTTCTACTAAGAATTGCTGCCAAGTCTTACCCAACACAATAACTTTGTCCGAATGAGCCATAACCCAGTTGAATATCTTACTGTCCTTATAATCCCTCATCTGGTTTCCCATATGAAGGTGGAGAACTATCTTCTTCCTCCACAGCAAGGTGTATAGAATAATAGGCAGGACAACCTTCATTCCAGGTCCGGGAGTTGTATGGAAATGAACGATATCATACATTGGCACACGGAACAGCGAATTAAGCAGTCCCATAGCGAGATACAGCACCTTCCACGCCATACCCTTGTTAATCTGGCATTGTAACCAATAGCATTTGTACTTGTCCCATATAGGATTAGCCTCCATGCTTTTAATCACAGTAGAGACTCCTCCCTTCATCTTTCGAGAATCACCAACTATCAGTACTTTCATTTTTATTTAGAGGTTTAGAGTTTAGTGATTAGAGTTTAGTGAGCGTTCCAGATAAGATCGCAACCCAGAGATTAAACAGGCACAATTATTACATTGCTGTTCAAATTTACAGAAATCATCACTATCTATATAACCTAGATCCAATGCAATATCCATTTGACTTAAAACTTCCATTAAAGATCCATAGCTTATCTCAAGGAAATGCATTTGTTCTCTTACGGAAATCCGCCCTGTTCCCTCAGCAATATTTGAGGTAACAGAAATAACAGCTCTTCTTATTTGTTCACAAAGAGCATATTTCTCTTCGCTTGGAAATTTCTTAAGCAACTGGTACGTCATCTTAACCAATACTTTGCTTTCCTTATATGCATTTAAATCACGAAATGAGTTTCTTTTCACCTCCATAATCTCTAAACACTAAACTCTAATCTCTAAACAAAATAGATTCATGCTCAACGATCTGCTCTGGGGTAAATCGCATTTTCAATAGTTTCGCAGGAATACCTCCAATTATGGAATAAGGTTCACAAGACTTATTAACCACAGCTCCTGCAGCAACAATTGATCCACGACCAATAGTAACACCTTTCAATATTGTAACATTAGCACCAATCCAGCAACCATCTTCTATAACAACTGGCTGGTCGTATGGATTAACACCATTAACGAATTTCTCCTTAACCGTAACATCTATCAAATGCTTGCCTATGACATCTATCCGATGATCACCAGTAATGATAGTTGGCTTAGGACCGAATATCACCTTCTTGCCAATAGTACAAGGCGCATCAGTACAATATATCGTACTTCCCTTCGGAATAGACGTGCCATCACCAACAGAGAGATTCCACAATCCTTTAATATCAGAAGACATTGGACGTAAATACACGCCTTTTCCACAATGCTTCATACACTTCTTATAGACTGGTGCCCAAATAGCATCCCAAATATATGAAGGTACAAGACTTAATTTCTGAAGTATTGACAATATCATTTTATACAAATCTCTTATCTCTAAACACTAAACTCTAATCCCTAAGCTAACTTCTGATAAAAAGACATCAATCTTGTCATCTTATTATCCCAACTTAGTTCCATACGCTTACTCTTGCAGTTTACAGACATTTCTGGAAGAACTTCTCGATGATGATACAAGTACTTAATTGCAGAAGCAAAATCCTTAACTGCCTGCTTTGGACTCTTGCAAGGAATCTTAATACCAATTCTATCATCCACAATAGGTCCAAAGCCACATCTGTCAAAACAAACAATAGGCAGACCATTCTGGATAGCCTCGAGGATAACTGTTGAAGTTGCCTCAAAGATACTAGTAAAGAAGAAAATATCACTTTCCTGCATCAACTTATGTACCTCGCTATTAGGAATCTGCCCATGCCAATGACAAATACTCTCAGCCCCATATTCCACTGCCTTTACTCTCATTGACTGAGTTTCCTCATCCGTGAAACCTTTTCCAACAATATGGAATTCTATGTTTTTGAGTCCAGTCAACTTACCCATAACCTTCAAGGCAATTTCAAGTTGTTTGGTATACATAAACCTGCCAACCCAAAGAACTTTGAAACAATCCTTAGAAAAGGGCTTTACAATAGTAGTTTCATCACTTTTGATAACACAGCCCGTTTCATTGATATGTATAATATCTGCTTTATAGAAAGCATCCAAACCATTCTTCATCTCTGGCGTAGCAGCAATCAACTTATCTGAAGACTTAACCATCTTCCTTACTCTAGGATGAAATATCAACTGAAGGAGGTTCAACGTATTCTTCAATGAGTAAAAAGCTGTAAATTTCAAACCACCAGGAAGCATGAATGGGAAAGGTATACTACCATAACCAGTCATAGGTCCCCAAACAAGTGGAATTCGTTTTCTTCCTTGTTTTTTACGTTCATCATTTATCTTATAGAGCATACCAGGTTCTCTGAAACCTGCCATATTCAACTGATGCATAACATCAATCTCTGAACCTGCCTTTTCTTGCTCATCAATTATATTCCTTGCAACCGCCAATGCCTTTTCCTGCCACTTAGCATATTTTAGATAGAACGCCCACGTGCCTTGATTCCAACACATACTTCTTATCTTTGCAGATTCTTCCTCTGTTTCACCTGCAGGAACGAAATAGAAGTGCATTCTATCGCATTGTTCATTCGTTATGCCATATTGCTCACAATACTCTGCAAGTCTTGAATTCACATTTTCATATTCAGACTCCGTAATAACAAAGACCTCACATGTCTTTGCGATATTCGAAATCCAATTCCACCCCATTCCTTGCTCACTGCCCATATTCGGACAGCATGCATATGCATTAATCAATATTCTTAACATAACTATTTCTTCACGCCAAACACTTTACTTAGGAAAGGTATTTTCAAGCAAGCATATACGGCAATAACACACCAACCGCCCTTACCAATGATTACAAAGACAGAACGGAATGGCAGTTGCGGAATTATCTCCTGCATTGGGAAACAATAGGTTTCAATACTCGGAGCACAGATCAGAATCAGCGAGTACACACCTAAAAACGCCAAGATCCTCCTCAGATATTTGGTTTTGTTCGATATCAACTTTGACACATGATAGAAGAACAAAGTTCCTCCGCAGGCAGAAACAATATAAGGCAGATAATAAGCTGAAGGCATCGCTCCCAATCTTCCCTTTCCCCAGAATATAAAAGTAGCCCAGAAGAGAATTGTTAGGTAAGACCAGCGTGGAATACCGTTATCCACACCTCCATGTCTTTTCAGATAGTATCCCACCCATACAAATGGCAGCACACTTGCACCTCCCAGCACCTCAAAGGACAAATCATACCATTGTCGGAGAACAACAGAAATAAATCCTATTACAAGACATACAACTGGTAACAATTTTTCCCCTGTCAGATATCTGAGTAAAAAGAAAAACTGTTTGGCAAAGAAAAGAGCAAAAAGGAACCACAGATTCCCCAACATATTAATGTGATTCTGTTTTCCATCAGAGGCATCGTTCCATATCAATTCAATAGGATCCTGCAAATATGAATCCTTTAATATATATGAAAGACTTGACACAATTAGAATAACACCTATAGTGAATAAAGCAGGATATATCAACCTTGTAAAGTCTTTCCTTATCCTATGTCTCCACCACATAGTAAAACTAACACCTTCTGCCATTACATATTCGGAGATGAAGAGTCCCGTCACAATGAAGAACAGAGGCATATGGAAAGTATAGGCAAACTGAGATACGAATCCTTCCAAAGAGTGAGCGGTTAGCACTAAGACAATACCTATGCCCTTCAATATATCTATCGCTTCATTTCTTTGCTTCATATTATTAATACACATTTAATACTTTTTATCCTTTTGAATATATTATTCTTTACATAGAAATTTTCTTTGACGCCCCAAATATATATAGCAGTTTACAAGCGGCAAATAGCACGATTTGTAAATGAAGTTTTAGTAAAAAGACTGGTATAGAAAATTTAAGGGGGGCATTCCCTATTTTTACCTTTTTGATGGATTCTTGAACATCAGGATGTAATACATACTTTCTATATAATGTATAGTTACTCCACTTGTCTGAAATCTGTAAGGCTAACTGCAAACTGGAAAGTACATGAGAACCAAGATAATAGTCATGAAGATCAAAATCTGTAACCATTTCACGTAATCTATGTCTATGTTGTATTAGATTGTATTTGTTTTCAAATATGGCAAGACTTGATTTGCGCTTTAATAAAGCACCATCCTCTCTCATATTGTAATTGTATAAGACATCAGGAATACGAACTATCTTTTGGATTTTCAGAGAAGCCTCTTCAACAAACATAACATCTTCAAAAATCCGCAAGCCAGGAACAAACTCAAGCCCTATAGATAATATAAATTTACGATCAAAGATAAAATTCCATATGGCGCAGCACATTTTGAACTTCCATATAAATTCTCCTTTATAATAATGATCAAGTGCCGTCTGGCTCAACCCAGATATAGGTCCGGTATATTCCCTAAGAATCTCTTTTCCTTCTACTACTTTGAATTGAATATTGTCTGCAGTCCTTCCTTTCCCAGAACACCAGTAGTGAGCAAAATGTACGATCTCACATCCATACTTCTTATAAGTTTCATAGCATCTCTCAAAACAGTTGGGCTCAATCCAGTCATCAGGATCCATAAAATAAAGCAACTCTCCTTGAGTTTCTTTCATTCCTGTATTTCTGGCACATGACACCCCTTGATTCTGTGTATGGATGACGTGAAAACGACTGTCTTTTTGGGCATATTCATCACAAATGCTCCCAGTACTATCTGTAGCCCCATCATCTACCAAAATTGCTTCCCATTCTGACAATGTCTGCGCTAATACGGAGTCAAGCCCTCTACGGATATATTTCTCCACATTATAACATGGTAAAACTACAGAAACTTTTATATTCTCCATATTTTTCTTTTTGTTAATTATAATATGCCTTTTATTAACGTTTCGGAATCATAGCCTTAAAATTATGACTTAAATGTATCAAGCCCATTCTCTTCTTTTTCTTAGGAGCATTATCATCAATATCTTCCTCTTCTTCATCTATAATATTTTGATTATAATTAGCATTAAGACAAAGTCCAAGAAGCATTAGATACCCCATACCCTTTCCAGAGAAGAATGACTGATCACCAAACCATTCGATAAACATACAGAAAAATGACATAATAGCAACTTTGTAGTATCTGTCATCAACAATTCTGTTTATCTCAATAATCCTTCTTTTCCAAAAAAGAACAAAGAAAAATACTCCAAAAAAACCAATTTCAGCAAACCATCCGAAGAAAGAATCACAGTGGAAACCAACAGATCCACCAAAATTCAGTCCCCAAATTGTATTAAGATGATAAACTCTCCACAATGGAGAATAATATACAGCAGCTGCAGCCGTTCCAAATCCTCCGAAGCCACATCCAAATGGGAAATAATCCCAAAGGATCTCCCATGTAGCTTTATTAATCATCGGTCTTGCAAGATCATCATTGCCCATTCCTTCAACGTAATATGTATTAAAACGATCCCATCCTAATAAAATAACAACATATACTAAGACTGCAAGTTGCCACACGACCTTCATTGACTTGAAATTAAACTTCTTTTTCATATAGAAAAGAAGGAACATCCAAGCGCCAAACTGACCATAATATTTGAATTTCATTCCCAAAAGACCAACAACAGCTATAAGAGCAGCTATTAGCATATTTTTCATGGATTTATCAGAAAACAAATACCATGCCATTGAAGTACATATTGCCAATTGTCCAAATGGCGCACTACGGTATTCGTCTCCAGTTCCTAATTCTGGATGGTATAATATGAAAGTTATAACTGTAAGCAACATAGTTCCACGCATCCATTTCTTCTGAGATTCAGTAAACTGAGGATTTAAAATCCAAGTACAATAAATCACAGACCATGGTCTTACCTGCTGCATAAGATCATAAGCTACAGATTCTGGTACATTCACACCAAATATCAAAGAATATACAATATAAAACGCCAAAAGCCCAAGAAAGAAATTAAACTCTTTCCACGGCTTCTTGTTTGTACTATATATTCTCTTCATTGCATAGGTATAAATCACAATAATACCAGTCATCACCTCATCAATTGAACTGAATCCTGGCAATTCATTATATGCTATACATGTAGGAAAATATATGCACCAATATATAGTAAAGAAACGAGCAATGTTATTCATTCACTCTATATTTTCTTCGTTTAATCCTATTATTAATAATAAAAAAACACTCAGGAAGTACATCTCTAATAATGTCTTTTAAAGACTTCCTCTGAACTCCCCATGACCCCATGAACCGATGAATGGTATGGGTATTAGGAGTTATATGAAGTCTTCCTGAAATCATATTTATCGGAGAAAAAAAATCATGAGGATAAATATTTATTCCATCAACAACCTGAACTCCTTTTATATTCTTCAATCCATCTTCACAAAGCATCTCCGTCGTATAGGCAACAATTGTCTTATACCATGCAATATTTGCTGGTGGAAGTTCAAATTTCAAATCTGTATAAAGATTAATCATTTTACCCATGAAAGAATGATTCTTCTCCATACCAAAGCCAACACCCGGATTTACAGCAAAACAAAACCTCGGAGCATATTTCCCAGGTGTATTGTCTCCATCAGGATCTATTTCAAATCCCATAAAATTACCTTTGGATATTATATCATCAAGAGGCTTGATTACTTCAACATCTGTATCAAAATACAGTCCTCCATATCTATGGAGGATCCAAAATCTGGCAAAATCACTTACAAAAGCATATTTCTTCTGCTTATATGCCTCCGCTGTATAGGGAATCATATTAACATCAAAGTTGCTTTCATCCCATTGCATTATCTCATAATCTGGAAGATATTTCCTCCAACTTGCGATACACTCTAACGCAAGCGGAGGTAAAGGATTACCTCCAAACCAACAATAATGTATTATCTTTGGTATCATTCCAATATTTCTATGTATAGAGGAAAAAACTAATGATTGTCCTTACTTGTTGCATATGGATTACGAACCCCTACTGGTAATTTTACAAATGAATCAAGTAGCAAATGTTTCTCCCATCCAGGTGCATTGTACCAACGTTCTGGTGAAACAACGATTTTCCCAGAATAGTTTCCTTTATATTGAGCCCACCAATGCAATGTACTATTGCTTATTATAAAATGTTTACACGAATACATCAGTCTATATGTTTCCCAAACAGGATCACAACCTGACTCATAATAAACATCTCCATCAATTTTCATATTTTCTTTTACCCACTCAATATCATTTGAAAATACAATAAAAGTTGGTTTTTCAACATGTTTTTTTATATAAGAAATTGCATTTTTGAAATATACCAAATCACATACGTAAAAAGTTTTCTTAAATTCTTCTTTCATAAAATCTCCACGTCTTACAGCAAGACATACAGAATTAGTTTGCAGAATAACATCATACAATTTCTTATTTTCAGGTAGCATATCATGTTTCGGAGTAAATTCATGTTTTAGCTTCTCCGCTACATCTGAGAAATAATTTACATTTTCAAAACTACCAATAGTAAATATATTTTTCTGAGAATATGGTGGAGTAAATATAACTTCATTATCAGGTTTTTCTGAAATCACAATTCCTACTTGACTTAATAAACGAACTTTTTTTCGATAGTTTTTACTAAATATACCTAATCTCGTAAATAAAGTATATATAATCTTTTGCAGCCAAGAACCTTTAATCAATAATAACCTCCTACAATTATAGGCTTCATGTGGAACTATATCAAAATCAGACAAATCGCCAATAGCACCATGATTTTCTATCGCCCCATAATTAATAGCCAATACATCATCTCCCCCCCGCTTTTTGCGATCTTCTTGGAGTGCTCTTGCATAAGCATATCGGAAGAACTGATTACCTAATCCACCAGAAACCTCACATGATATCATAACTTAATATTCTGTATTATAAAATTTGATATACTATAAATATATGAGTGCGATATTTTTGTCTATTATAATTTACAATTATAGAAATATCCTCACCCATAGAAAATATTGCCACTTCAGAATCAACAAAAAAACACTTCCATCAAACAAGTGAATTCATTCTTAAACCTACGCTCTAACCCAGCTATATAATTCGAATGTAAGAGCGGACTTACAACGGATTTGAAGCGGACCTGAAGCGGACCTACACTGAACCATATTTGGAATTTAATACCTTATTGCAGAAAAAGAAAAAGCGTTTAACTTTACACTCCACACCACACAAGTATTAAATATCTGATTTTTAAGAATATACAATGGTGTATAGTTTTGCCTCACTCTACACCAACTCTACATTCTATACATCTTTCGTGAAAAAATTTTGGTTTATATTTGCAAATAATAAAATATTTTTATACCTTTGCAAGCATAATCCCCTTAACAAGGAGGACACGATTCAAACCTAAGTATTAACAATTAAATTTTAATCACAATGGAAAGTAAAAATCTTTTCTCTCAGGGCATTATCAGCTCTGAAACAACTAATGAGACTCAAAAACAGACCTATGATCAATCATCTACAAAGTCTGAAAGCCAGGAAGAAGAGAATGCGAACCTACTTCCTGCCATCTGTTTTCTTGAGCAGAACTACCAATTTCGCCACAATGTACTCAGTGGCATGATTGAGTACAAGAAAAATGGAGAGGATGACATACCTTTCCATCCACTAACCAATGCAGGTCTCAACACCTTAATAATTAAGGCAAAGGTGGATATGCCAGAAGAGGCTAACCTGAAGTCGGATATTAAAACCTATCTTGAAAGCGATATGATTCCTCTTCACAATCCAGTGAAAGAGTATCTTGCCAACCTTCCAAAATGGGATGGAGTTGACCGTATTGCAGATTTCTGGAAACGAATTCCTAATCTTTCGGATGAAAAGATAGAATTCCTTCACATCTGGCATCTGTCAACCGTTGTTCATTGGATGGGTAAGGACGAGGAACATGGTAATGAAACCGTGCCTCTTTTC
>Ga0256869_1001722_pt1 | contig 10990 bp, 9 predicted proteins | sample RumenRJG_05RNA_FD_186096 | JGI IMG/M metagenome (GOLD analysis project Ga0256869, IMG submission 186096) | Metatranscriptome of bovine rumen microbial communities from Lethbridge, Alberta, Canada - Rumen RJG_05 (Metagenome Metatranscriptome) | ecosystem: Host-associated > Mammals > Digestive... | reverse complement strand
CAACAATTAATAATAGATATAAAATCATTGAAAAATTAAAAACAAAATCACAAAATCAAATGTTTCGAGGATTTGATTTGAAAGATAAAAGGGAAGTGGCTATTAAAGTAATAGACTTGAAAAATACTAATGAAACACGTTTGAACAAAATCAAAAAAGAAATTGATACAATGAATAAAATAGATAGTAAATATTCGCTAAAATGTTATGAGTCATTTAATACTATATCTGAGATGTATATTATTTTAGAATATTGCCAAGATAATTTATTTGACAAAATGAAATCATTTAGAAACACCGCAAAAGTTTATTACCTAAAAAAAATATTTAATCAATTAATGGAAGTATATAAAACTTTACATGAAAATCACATAATAATTAGAGAATTAAAGCCCGAAAAAGTCCTTATAAAATACACCAATGAAGATGAGACCGATTTCGATATAAAAATAAGTGATTATAGTTATTCAAAAGAATTATCCGATGAAGATATCACAAAGACAATAATAGGATATTCAGCCTATGTCGCTCCAGAAATAACAAAAGGAGAGGAATACACCAATAAATGCGATTTATGGAGTATAGGTATTTTAGCCTACGTTCTTTACTTTGGGAAAGTGCCCCAGTTTAAATCTAAGAATAATTTCCAAAGTATAATTAGTATAGAAGAAGATTATAATCTTGAAGACTTATTACAAAAATTATTAGTTCCAGATCCAACTAAAAGAATTTCATGGGAAGAATTTTTTGAGCATAATTTTTTCAAACAAAAAATATTTGGTGATGTAACCAAAAAAGATTTCGAAGAAGTTTGCCAAAAATATCCAAAATTACAAAATAATTTTGTACTTTTGCAGAGTAAAACGAAATTATGATAGAGAAATGAAGAAAATAGCCTTTTACTTGGGTGTTGCAGTTGTATTTTGCGCTTGTTCTGGAAAGAATAACAAGTCGCAAGAAACAGACAATATGACTCCCAGCGATTCCATTGCGACAATTGAAGTGAAGTATGCTACAGGATTCAGTGTTCGCGACTCTGCCGATATTCGTCTGGTTGATGTTGGTAAGCACGATCATTTTGCTTTGGTACATGCAGATGATGTTGTAGTTCCAGAAGGTTATACGAAGGTTCGTGTACCCATCAAAAGCACCATCTGTATGACAGCTTTGCAATTGTCAAACTTCACTGTTCTTGATGCTCACGATGTGGTTAAAGGACTTACAGGAACTAAGAATCTCTTTAACAAAGATATCTTGGAACGTGTAAAGGATGGACGAATTGTAAAGATTGGAATGGAAGGTAATTTTGATACAGAAATGGTGCTTGCAGCTAATCCTGACATTATCTTTATCTCACCATTTAAACGTGGTGGTTATGAACCAATTAAGGAAACTGGCATTACTCTTGTTCCACATTTAGGATATAAGGAACTGAATCCATTAGGTCAGGCTGAGTGGATTAAGTTTGTGGGTATGTTTATCGGCAAGGAGCGTGAGGCTAACGAAGTCTTTTCAGGTATCGAAAAACGTTACAATGATATAAAGATTTTGGCAACTAAAAGTGAAACACGTCCAACCGTATTCAGTGGCGAAATGCATAGTGGTACATGGCACGCTGTTGGAGGAAAAAACTATCTGGCTCAGATATTCCGTGATGCTGGTGCAGAGTATATCATTAATGACGAAGAGACTGCTGGCGAGAATCTGGAATTTGAGAAAATGTATGCATTGGCTGCAAAAGCAGACTATTGGCGTATTCTGAACAGCTTTCCTGGTGATTTCAGCTATGATGCATTGAAAGCCTCAGAGCCTCGCAACGAACTCTTCCAATCGTTCAAAGAGAAGAAAGTAATCTACTGCAATATGAAGAAACAGGCTTATTATGAAATATCGCCTGTTCAGCCAGATGTCCTGTTGAAGGATTTTGTGGCAATCTTCCATCCCGAATTGGTAGAACCAGATTATCAGGCAACCTATTACAAACTTTTGAAATAAGACATGATTAGACGTCCACTCCCCTTGATACTCGCCCTTATCGTAGGTGTTCTGGTGCTGGTGATCATCAATTTGCTCATCGGTTCCGTCCGTATTCCCATGATAGAGGTTTGTCGTATCTTGATGGGTGATGACTCTAATGAGATTTGGACGAACATCATATTCAGCAGCCGACTACCACAGGCTTTGACAGCGATTGTTGCGGGTGCAGGTCTTGCGGTTAGCGGTCTTCAGATGCAAACCGTTTTTCGTAATCCCTTAGCTGGTCCTTCGGTTCTGGGCATCAGCAACGGTTCTGCCCTTGGTGTTGCCTTTGTAGTCTTATTATCAGGACGCATTGGTGGTGTAGCCCTCTCACGGTTGGGTTATCTGGGTGATGCTGCCATGAGTGTAGCTGCAGTTGTTGGGGCATTGGCTGTATTGTCGCTCATTCTGTGGATATCGCAGAAAGTTAAGGGAAATGTCACCCTACTTATCATTGGTGTAATGATAGGCTATTTGGCAAATGCCATTATTGGCGTGCTGAAATTTCTCTCGCCAGAAGAAGACGTGAAAGCATTCGTGGTATGGGGATTAGGTTCTTTCTCGCGTGTCTCTGGCGATGAGATGATGCTGTTCATCGTGTTGATGTGCATCTTATTGCCTTTGGCTTGTTTGTTGGTAAAGCCTATGAACCTCATGCTGTTGGGTGACCGTTATGCTGCCAATCTGGGTCTGAATATACGTCGAAGCAGAATGCTCATCATTATTTCGTCAGGTGTGTTGGTAGCTATTGTAACGGCATATTGCGGACCTATCATGTTTATTGGACTGGCTGTTCCGCATCTCGCTCGTGCCATCTTCCGAACATCCGAACATCGCATATTGATGCCTGCTACAGCACTCTGTGGAGCAGTCCTAGCACTATTCTGTAACTTCATAGCTCGCATGCCTGGCTTCGAGGGCGCCCTACCCGTCAACAGCGTTACTGCTCTTGTCGGAGCACCCGTCATTGCGATGGTGCTCTTTGGCAGAAGGAAAAACGAAATAGGAGAATAATTACAACACCTTTTTGATATCAAGAAGCGTTTCAGCAATGTAAGTGGGGGTAATTGTGCTCTCGCTGAGATTTACCTGCCACCTATTGAACAACAGAGCATCAATACCTGCAGAAAGAGCTCCCTTGATATCTGTATTTAAATTGTCGCCTATCATGAGAGTATTTTGTCGTTTGGCGCCAGATACTTTCAATGCATAGTCGAAATAAAGAGGCGATGGTTTGTTGACTCCTGCGTCCTCACTTAGAATGATGGTGTCGAAAAAGTCACGAAGTCCACAGGATGCCAGTTTCTTATATTGCACTTCATGGAACCCGTTGCTGCACATATGCATGCGATAACCCTTTTGTTTTAGATAACTCATCAGTTCATGCGCACCTTCAATAACACCTGATTTACAGGAACAGAAGTCGAGGAATCGGTCACTCATCTCCAAACAATATTGTTCGGTAATATCAAGTCCTTTGCCTTCGCTCAATGGACGACGGAAACGTTCCACAATCAGATACGGACGTGTGATTTCTCCCTTCGAATATCGTGTCCATAGGTCGATATTAGCTGCCCAATAAGCATCATAGAACACTTGAGGATTATCAAAGTATCGCTCCAAATGAAATGCGTCAAAGGTCTCTTGCAAGGCTATGACCGCATTGCCATAGGTATCATATAAAGTATCATCAAAGTCGATGAACAGGTCTTGGTATTTATTCATAGATTTTTCCATTTTCATCAATCAGAAAAATAGTAAGCAAACCATTAGGCAGAATCGGATTACAATAGGTTGCACAATGGCGAATAACAGTTTGTGCAAAATCGTTAAGTTGGTTGGAAGGAATGATATCCCAAAGTTCTCGTGCCAAAGTGATATTACTTATGTCAACAGTAATGTCTGACTCTTGCAGCATCTGTTGGATAAAACGGATATCCATTGTTGTCTTGCGACTATGAGTATCCAGATGACCTGCAGCCAGCTTAACAGCCTTACCCAACATAACTCCAAGGGTAACATGTTTGATGCCGAGTTCATTGGCAATCTTCAATGTATCACCAATATAGTTGCCATATTCCACGAAAGCCTGACGAGGAAGTTCTGGATACACGGTTCTGACAAAACGCTCACTTTTCGCACCACTATTGATTACTACACGCTCAGCACCACTAGCCTTTGCAACCTCCATACATTTGTGAATGCTGTCGATAAATGCTTCTTCGCTGAAAGGTTTTACAATGCCAGAAACTCCAATAATCGAGATACCACCTTCTATACCTAAACGAGGATTGAAGGTTTTCTTGGCAATTTCCGCTCCATCAGGAACACTAATGATTATCCTTACATTCTCTTGAATGTTTTTCCTCATCATTTCACGAGGTCCTTTATTGATGGCAGCTTCACCTAGAGGATAGTCAAAGCCTGGTAATGTAAATCTGCCTACGCCCTCACCTCCAACAATCTCAAAATGGTTACTAGGCTCTACATATGCTCTGATTTCTATGCCATCTGTCACATCAGGGTCATCACCAGCCTCTTTAATACAATAGGCATAGTCATTACTATAAACTACTGCTACAGGGATAGTCTCTCCATTGGGTAACAATACGGGTACTTCTGCAGGTGTCTCGCCTTTCGTCAATTTCATCGTTGCTGCTATTGCAGCAGCTGTGGCACAAGTTCCAGTAGTCAGTCCACTATGCAAAGGAAAGAATTCTGACAACAGTTTCTCTACTGCTCGTCGCAATCCATAAGGTCCATTGATCGTATTTACGAACGATAGCTTCGGACGTTTAAGAGCGATTATCCTCATTCCTTTTTCACGAGCTTCAGCAATTTTCTCAACAAAGCCACCACTAACTCCACTTTCCTTCATCAGCACGGCATCAGCCTCTACGGTCTGTGGATAAAAGCACAGTTGGTCATCCGTCGCTCCTTGTTGATGAGCCAACAAGATGCTGCTCTCTCGATTTAAAATCCTATAAATGACCTTAATACCTTTATCTTCCAGATATTTCAGTTTACTGATGCTCTGCACGCCCGTAGTGGCTAAAAGCGTATGGATATCTGTTGGCACTTCTGCGTAATCGTCAATCCAGGTAATATCCACGTCTCGTGGTGGATAGATTCTTTCGTAGCGTATAACGGGAATGTCATACTCAGAAGCTACATTAGCAATCGTTTCATGTAAATGAGAGGCAAACGGATGGGCAGCATCAATGATGAGACGAATCTGATGCTCTTTGCAGAATGAATACATAGTCTCAGCATTCATCGCACCCTCAATGCGCAGACCGTTGTGTAGTGATAATTCCTGCTCACCAGTCTTCGTGCTATAGAAATAGGGAGAACCAGCTTCTTCCAATACTTCTACTGCCTTGCGTCCTTCCGTCGTTCCTCCGAATACTAATATCATGCTTCGCCTTTCCTGAAAAGATGGGTGAAATACTTAGAATAGAGCTCTGAGAGTCCTTGGCGGTTGTCGATAGCCTCTCCCACAACAAGCATGGTGGTGAGGGTAAGATGGTTGTCGTGAACTATCTTCGCAAGGTCTTTCAATACACCGCGATAGATTTTCTGGTCTGACCAAGTGAGATGATAACAGGCAGCAACAGGGGTATCCTCTGGATATTCCTGCAACAGCTCTCGTTGTACATCATCTACAATAGCTGCACTGAGGAAGATACACATCGTACTCTGACTCTTCGCCAACAGATGCAACTGTTCTTTTTCTGGCATAGGCGTTCTCCCCTCTCCTCTTGTCAAGATGATAGTCTGCGTACGTTCTGGAATCGTAAACTGACTCCTCAATTCAGCAGCTGCAGCAAGGAAACTGGAAATTCCAGGAGTGATGTGATAGTCCATTCCTTCTTGGTCAAAGAATGCCATCTGCTCCTGAATAGCGCCAAAGATACAAGGATCGCCCGTATGCAAACGAACAATAAAGTGACCCTTATCATAATGTTCCTTCATCAATGCGCATTGCTCTTCCAGATTCATATCTGCTGAAGAACGCACCACAGCCCCTGGCTTGTGACATTCTGTCAAAGCCTTAGGTACCAGTGAACCTGCATATAATATAAGGTCGGCACGTTCAAGCATCTTGCGTCCTCGTACAGATACCAAATCAGGATCACCAGGACCAGCGCCTACAATCTCTATATGCCCCTTCTTCTCTCTCAGATATTTGTAGTCAATAGCTAGAGCAGCTGTCCAGTTCTTACCCTTTACTTTAGGAACAATTAGTTTTCCATTGTTTGACCCAAGGATGGCTGCTGCTTCACAAACACTGGGTGTACCCACATGCTTCTGAACGGTCTTGCTGGGATTGGGCACCTCAACTTTGGCGAGTTCCTCTGCTGTGTAGAATAACAGCTCTTCTCCCAAATCATCGACGAGCATCTCGCAAAACTCTTCATCCTGCTTCACATCGATGGTACAATAGCGTTTATAGCAAGGCAACACACCAATCTGGCTCATGGTCTCGTCAATTTCGTCGTAGATGTCCTCATAGTCATCAGGATGATGGGCGAGTCCAAAGCCCAAAGCAGCTATCATCGGCACGAAATGCAACTCGAGCACACCGTTTGGTGCACAGAGATTGTAAGGCGTCACCATGATGAGCAGCTTAAACTTATTGGGATCTACCTCTTCGAGACTTTTCACGACCGTCACATGTTCAGGCAATGTCTTCTCCAGATAGTCCGTACCCTCATCGCAGACTTCCATCAGCAGGGCTGTGGGTTCACGATTGACGAAAGCATAGATACACTCATTCATATCGTCGTCGCTGGCGATGTTCCAGTTGAATCGTTCTGCGAAAGTGTCGAGTGCCCAGAGGCCTGAATTGTCGCTTTGAGTGGTAATTACCTCACGGGAACCAATCATTGCTGCAATATCACGAGTCAGGTCGTTGGCACCACCAATATGTCCACTCAGCACACTGATGACATTCAGTCCCATACTATCAACGCATACTACTGCAGGGTCTTCGTGTTTATCCTTGACGTAAGGTGCAATCGTCCTCACGCAGATACCCATCGCCCCAATGAAAATGAAGGCATCTTGGTTCTTCCATTCCTTGCCCACCTCTGAGCGCTGAATCACTTTGGCTTTCAGCTCTCTTTGGAGTGTCAATGCAATCTCACTACCAGCCTCACTAATTTGTATAATCGCTATTTTCTGCATTTCAATATAGTTATAGGATGATTGTCGTTTAATTGGATATGAAGAGGAGGTTCTTGTTTGAGTCCTAACTCAGCACATGCCTCGTTCCATAGCTTCTGACTGTCTATCATAACCTTAGGTGCAACAACGCTATTGAATACGATAACACCATCATCTGATAATACAGACAACACCTTAGCCATGATTTCTTTCAGATGACCTCCGTGACCCCCAATAAACACAGCATCTGGACAAGGTAATGTGGAGATGTCTGTTTCTAGGAAATCACCCATATGGATGTTGATACCAGGAGCACCAAAGCGTCGAGCATTCTCATGAATAATAACCTCGCATTCAGGACGAATCTCGAAAGCTTCTATCTGTAGATGTGGAAATTGCAAGCGTGCTTCTATCGAGACACTTCCTGTACAGAAACCGATGTCCCAGAAAACGCGGTGCTTGGGTAATTCGAGCGTCTGAAGCGTCAATAATCGGATAGGCATCTTGGTAATCATTTTCTCACGTCCATCGAGCAATGCAAATTCGGCATCAGGAATACCGAACTGGAGTGAGGAGTGAGAAGTGAGAAGTGATGATTTGCTGATAATGAGGCAGTTTGGCATGGTAAACTCCCTTTTTGAAGCCTCTTCAAGCGAAAGTGTGGTAACCTTTTCGAGTTCAGGATTCCCCAAATGCTCACCTACATGCATCTGATAATCTGTATAACCATAATCTAGCATGCGTTGGGCAATCGCTGCTGGGGTGTGTTCACGATCTGTCAGAATACCTATCTTCCCTGTTCTTTCGATGAGTGCTTTGTCAAATTCTGGCCAAGGACGACCTGTCAGTGAGACGATGCGCATATCATGATAAGGCATCACCAAGCGATGAGCCAGCATCTGCAAGGAATTAAATGTGGGATAAATCACGATTTCTGCCTCTGCCATCTTACGTTGAATCGTATTGGCAAAACCAAAGAACAAGGGATCGCCAGATGCAAAAACAATGATTTCCTTTGCCGTATATTTTGCAAAGACATCATTCAGAGGCACCGTAATATCTATCCATTCCGCATCAGCAGGTAGCAACGGCGCTACTATCTCATGATGGCGCTTACCACCAGAAAACACCTTTCCGTTCTTGATAATCTCTAACACTTCTGGTGTAAAAAACGGATTAGGATGATCTGATATTCCTATAACCACAAATTTCATAGGTCGCGACCTGGTTTTAATTGTTCTGCATCATCAAATGTCAATATTGCATTGCAAAGGGTAGCAGCAAGATTACTTCCTCCCTTTCTGCCTTCAACGATAATCTTGGGTATTTCCTTAAATGGCTTTACCATGTACTTCGACTCACGAACATGTACAAAGCCTACTGGTGCTGCAATGATACCAGCGGGATGAGCCTTACCCTTGCGAATCAGGTCGCAGAGTTCCATCAGCGCTGTAGGTGCATTACCAAATGCATAGAGCGCATCAGGATGCTCCTCTACAGCCAGACGAATACCTGCCTGCGTGCGAGTAATCCCTTGTGTCGTTGCCATCTCTGCCACTCGTGGATCACTCAAATAGCATTTTGCTTCAACGCCTAATCGTTGCAGAGCACCTTTACGTATTCCACTTGTCACCATGGTAACATCTGACACGATAGTTTTCAGCGAGCCATCCTTCACTTTATCATATAATGATTCAACAGCACCAGTATCAGTATAGAGAATATCCTCCATCTCAAAATCAGCAGTCGTATGAATGGCATGTAGCAAGGCCCACTTATGCCCTAAAGGATAATCTTTCTTCAGTTCTTTGGCTATGGTGCGGAACGATTCTATCATGATGTTTTGACCAATTTTGTTCCCGTCATCAGCCTGTTCCCGATAATATCCTCGTGGTGTAATCATCTTTCCATCAGCTACATACGACTGTGAATTACCAATCAGGATAACGGTAAACATATCTACATCCTCTGGGTCGAAAGCACCCAATGTTGTAACCTTGATTTCCTGCTCCTCTCGTCCTGCCTGACGCACATAACCTACTGGCGTTTCCTTGGAACGTTCTTTCAAGAACAATTCCTGCAGACGATACAATTGCCAATAGCGTCCATGCGATTTCGGATTATAGATAGCCGTCACGAAGTCGCCCATAGCAGCAGCTTTGATACGTCGTTCAATGACCTCCCAGGGAGTCATCAAGTCAGACAAAGAAATAAGGCATACGTCATGGCCTATGGGGGCACCTAATAAGGAGGCAGCTTTCTGGAAAGCTGAGATACCAGGCAAGGTGTATATCTCAATATCAGAATGACGCTCCTGCTTCATCTCATAAATCAGTGGAGCCATTCCATACAATCCAGCATCACCAGAAGATATCACCACTACGTTTTTATCTTGTTCTGCCAATTCAAAGGCTTGCAGAGCGCGTTCGCGCTCCTTCTTCATACCCGTATCAATACACTCGCAACCTTCCTTTACAAAAGGTTCAATGAACTGGAAGTAGTATTTATATCCTACAATAGCGTCAGCCTCTCTTACTGCGTCAAGTACTGCAGGAGTGATATCTTCTTGACTGCCAGGACCAATGCCTGCAACAATTATTTTTCCCATATCCATTCTATTATTGATTACTCACCAATCTGATATTTCTTCTTACGTTCGTGCTTGGCCTTCTGGGGAATGCCCTGAGGACCGGAGATAGTGCGAACGGTCTTCACACCACGATAACCATTCCAGCGCTCGTGAATCTTGCGGACATAATCGACGGTCTCGGAGCCACGCATATAACCGTTCTTGACTACGGGGTCGTTGTAATACTGGGGTTGAGAGAGTCCTAAGACAAAGGACTCCACCTCGCGCCAGCTGTTAGCATTGCGCCCGTTCTTACGCGCCAAAGCCATGGCGTCGCGAATGTGAAAATGACCACCATTATAGGCAGCCAATACAAACTTGGTGCGCTCGGAATGTTCGCGGATATCGGAGAAGTTGCGCTCCAGTTCGGCCAAATAACGCACCGCAGCGGCAATGTTCTGCTCAGGGTCGTAGATGTTGGCCCGCGAGAGTCCCAGATGGTCGGCAGTGCCAGGCATAATCTGCATCAGTCCGCAAGCACCTGCCCACGAGCGAGCCTTGGGGTCGAAGGTAGATTCCTGATAACACTGGGCAGCCAACAAGCGCCAATCCCAACGGATGGTGGAGGCATAGCGCTGGAAGAAGCCGTCGTAATGGGAGATGACGCCACCTGCACGATTCAACATAGGGGCAAACACGCGGCGACGAACGGCACGATTGGACAATAGGAATTCTTCCTCCTTCTTCACCTCAGCAAGCATGCCTGGCTTATACCACGCCTTCAGTTCTTCTTCCAGGTCTTCCTTATCGTCGCCCACCAACCAGCCCAATCCTTTCTTGGTCATGGGATAGCAGATGAGATCGGCTTCGCCATCCTCCAGTCGCTGCAACATCTCGGCAGAATCGCGACACACCTCCATGCGCAGACTGACGCCCAGCTTATCGGCAAACTTCTGCGCCAACAGATACTGCGCACCCAGATGCTTGCCACGATAGTCGTAATAAGTCTCAGGGCCCGTCAATGTGAGGGCTATCAATTCGCCATTGCGCTGAATTTCGTCTAGGTCGAAACTATCGTCCGTAGGAATGGTGTCCGCAATCTCACCCCATGGTGTGACTACGGTTTCTTGCTTCTTCTGTCCGCACGAACAGAGTAAAATCAGTATAAATATAAGTGTTGAAAGTAATTTCACGATGCAAAGGTACTACTTTTTATTTATTTTTTTGGCTTTT
>Ga0256869_1001720_pt1 | contig 10992 bp, 9 predicted proteins | sample RumenRJG_05RNA_FD_186096 | JGI IMG/M metagenome (GOLD analysis project Ga0256869, IMG submission 186096) | Metatranscriptome of bovine rumen microbial communities from Lethbridge, Alberta, Canada - Rumen RJG_05 (Metagenome Metatranscriptome) | ecosystem: Host-associated > Mammals > Digestive... | reverse complement strand
TATCGTTATTTTTTTTCAAAAATGTTGAAAAAAAATATGTAAAATGCTATTCTAAATGCAGATATTTTTGTCTTAATTCATGCTTTGCGCTGAATACAGGCCAACACATTGAAAATTCAATAAAGATCAGTATATTATCGTCATCGGCACGTACATAGTCCGCCAGCGTATAAGTTTTGCAGGGTTTGCAGTAAGAATTCTCAGAATGCGCTGTTGTCAGATAAGTGACTGCTTCGTATCGTCTATCATTTTTTATGTAATAGAGGTTCTTTTTTTGGCAATTTACCCGAGCGGGAAGCCAGTGTCCGATTCCTGAAACCACCCTTTCTGGATTTACTGGTTTTTATTGAATGTTCAATGTTTCGAGGTGTATTTAAGTGTGTGAAAGATTGGAGCATAAGACAGAAATGTGAAACATTTATCAACTTTTTCAAAAATATATTGAAAAAGCGTATGAAACGTGCTATGTTAAAAATATATCAAATATAGGGCGCGTTTTTGATGAGACAAGAATGTGCTGATAATTAAGTATATTTGTAATGCTTTTAATGCTAAATTTTTAAAATGTTGTTTTATAAGGAGGCACAACATGAGTAATGCAAAAGATATCGTAATCGCAAGCGCTTGCCGTACACCTTTCGGTAAATTCGGCGGAGGACTCAAGTCATTCCAGGCTACAGACCTCGGCGGACTCGCAATTGCAGAAGCAATTAAGAGAGCTGGAATTAAACCAGAAGACGTAGATGAAATGGTTTTTGGTATGGTACTTCCAGCTGGTACTGGTCAGGTTCCGGCTCGTCAGGCTTCACTCAAGGGCGGAATTCCAATTGAGACACCTTGCCTCACTATCAACAAGGTTTGCGGATCCGCACTGAAGGCAGTAACTCTCGGCGCACAGATCATCAAGAGCGGCGACGGTTCCGAAGTCATCGTAGCAGGTGGTATGGAAAGTATGTCAAATGCACCTTACCTCAGCTATAAGACTAGATGGGGAGCTCGTATGTTCGACATCAAGATGGTTGACGCAATGGTTAAGGACGGTCTCTGGTGCCCTCAGTATGACTGCCATATGGCTGTACATGGCGGCGGAGTTGCTAAGGAATATGGAATCTCCCGTGAAATGCAGGATAAGTGGGCTTATCGTTCACAGATGAAGTGGGCTGAAGGCGAAGAAAAAGGCGTATTTGACGACGAAAGATTCCCGGTAGAAGTTAAGGGTAAGAAGGGTAAAGTCACTGTAGTAGATAAGGATGAAGCACCTCGTCCGGAAACTACTATGGAAGGACTTCAGAAGCTGCCGCCAATCTTCGATCCTGAGAACACAGTAACTGCTGGTAACGCTCCTGGAACTAACGACGGAGCTTCCGCTGTAGTTATCATGACAAGAGAAAAGGCTGAAGCACTTGGCGCACCGATCCTCGCTACAATCAAGGGTTATGCACAGGTTGCTCGTGATGCTAAGTACATCGCAACTGTACCTGGACTCTCCATCAAGAAAGTTATGGATGAGAACGGCCTGACTGTTGATGATTTCGATCTTATGGAGATCAACGAAGCATTCGCAGCAGTTCCTCTCGTATCCGGTATCGGAATTCTCGGCATGACTTATGAACAGATGGATGAAAAGATGAACGTTAACGGTTCAGCTGTAGCAGTAGGACATCCGATCGGAGCTACTGGTGCTCGTATTCTCATGACTATGATTTATGAGCTCAAGAGACGCGGTCAGAAGAGCGGCGTTTGCGCTATCTGCTCTGGTATGGCTCAGGGAGACGCTTGCTGGATCGAAGTTGAGTAATATAAACTGTCGTTTTAGTTGAATGAAAGGACAAGAATATGGCAATTAAGAAAGCTGCAGTAATCGGCGCTGGCCAGATGGGCGGCGGAATCATTCAGGTATTCGCTACTTACGGATATGACACAGTTGTATGGGTAAGATCAGACGCATCCGAGGAAAAAGCTAAGGCTAAGATGGAGAAATACTTCAACAAGCAGGCTTCCAAGGGTAAGATGTCAGAAGAAGATGCTAAGGCTGCTATCGACAGAATCAGCTATGTTCAGGATTATGCAGGACTCGCAGATGTTGATATCGTAGTAGAGGCTGCAAGCGAGAACATGGATCTGAAGGCAGAGATCTTCAGAGCTCTTGATGAGAACTGCAAGCCGGAATGCATCCTGGCTACTAACACATCTTCACTGCCGATCACAGAGATCGCAGCAGTTACTAAGAGACCGGAGCAGGTTGTAGGAATGCACTTCATGAACCCGGTTCCTGTAATGAAGCTGGTTGAGATCATCCGTGGTCTTGAAACAACTGATGAAGTTTATCAGGCAATCGAAGATATGTCCAAGGACATCGGCAAAGTTCCTGTAGAAGTTAATGACTTCCCTGGATTTGTAAGTAACCGTGTACTTCAGGTTATGATTAATGAGGCAATCTTCTGCTTCTATGAAGGTGTTGCTGAGGTTGAAGCTATCGATACAGTAATGAAGCTTGGTATGAACCATCCAATGGGACCGCTGGAACTCGCAGACCTCATCGGACTGGACACAGTACTGGCTATCCTGAGAGTACTGTACAACGGATATGCTGATTCCAAGTATCGTCCTTGCCCACTCCTCGTTCAGTATGTAGCTGCTCAGAGATTCGGACGCAAGAACGGACGTGGTTTCTACGATTACTCCAAATAAGACGGATAATTGAATATGTAAAAACAACAACACTGAGGGGGACTGTTCTTCGGTCCCCCATAGGGTTGTTTATAATGTTCCGGCAGTGCGCCGCATCATGAGGAGTGGCATGAAAAGTGCGACTCCGTTTTGAAAGTCGTCATGTTGCGGCTGATTTTTACTGAAGGGATATTTATAAAGTGAAACCAGGAGGATAAAGGATGGTACAAACACTTTATAACGAGAAGAAAATGTCACCTGCCGACGTCGCCGGCCTGATTCAATCAGGAGAAACCTGCTGTACAGATCTCGCGGCTGCGATTCCTACAGCAATTATCGCTGAGCTTGCAAAGAGAGCTGAAAGCGGTGACGTAAAGGATATCAGACTTGATACATCACTGGATATCGGACAGTTCAGCTGCTTCACAGAAGAAGTGCTGAAGGCGATTACACCGGTAACGTGGTTTTCCGGTAAAGAACTGGCTAAGGAAGTAAACAGGGCGCAGGCCGATGTTCTGCCTTGCTATTACCGCGACATGCCGCAGCTTCACAGAGATTACGCAGCGCCGGATGTCTTTTTCGCTACCGTGTCTCCTATGGATAAGCATGGCTATTTCCAGACAGGAACATCAGCGTCTTACAGTGATGTTACACTGCGTAATGCAAAGAAAATTTATCTTGAAGTGAATCCGAATATGCCGCGTGCACTCACGGCACCGATGATTCACATCAGCAAGGTAGATGCATTATGTGAAAATGATGCACCGCTGCCGATTCTTCCGCAGGTAAAGATCGACCCGATCAGTGAAAAGATCGGAAATCTTATGGCAGAAGAAGTTCCGAACGGAGCTACGATTCAGATGGGAATCGGTTCAGTTCCGGAGGCGTTCGGAATGGCGCTCCTGAACAAGCGTGACATCGGAATCCATACTGAGCTGATGACAGACAGCATGGTTGAAATGATTGAAAAAGGCGTAGTTACGAACGAAATGAAACCGATCCACAGAGGTCAGACAGTTGCAACGCTGGCATTTGGTTCACAGCGCGTCTATGACTATATGGATGATAATCCTGCGTTCGTTATGCTGCCGGTAGATTATGTTAACGATCCGGCAGTTATTGCACAGCATCCAAACTTTATCTCTGTAAACGCAGCTCTGGAAGTAGATTTCTACGGCCAGGTCTGTGCTGAGTCAATTGGTACAATCCACGTTTCCGGGTCCGGCGGGCAGGCGGACTATGTACGTGGTGCTACTCAGTCTAAGGGTGGAAAGAGTTTCATCGCATTCCCTTCCACTACTAAGAATGACACAATCAGTAAGATCAAACCGACATTAACACCGGGATCGATTGTTACGACTCATAAGAACGATGTAGATTACATCGTAACAGAGTATGGTATTGCCAAATTGCGCGGCGCTACGCTTTCCGAGCGTACAAAAGCGCTTATTGGAATCGCTCATCCTAAGTTCCGTGACGAACTGATATTTGAAGCGAAGAAACAAAATATAATAATTTAAGTCTAAACAAGTCAACACTAAAAGGAAGGTGAACTATGTTCGAACTTACAAAAGAACAGGAATTGCTCGTCAAGATGACTCGCGATTATGCCACCAACGAGCTGGAACCGCGTGCCGAGGATTGTGATAAACTCGGATTCATCCCTGAGGAAACTTATAAAGAGATGGGTCAGATTGGTCTTCTCGGACTCAACGTTCCTAAGGAATATGGCGGAGCAGGCATGGATGACATCTGCAAAGTACTGTCCATCATCGAAGTTGGCAAGAAGTGCGGTTCTACAGCAGAAATGTTTGCTGTACAGACACTCGTAAACTTCATCATCAACAAGAATGGTAATGAAGAGCAGAAGCAGCATTACCTCCCGATGTATAAGGAAGGTAAGATTGGTGCGTTCGGTCTGACTGAGCCTGATGCTGGTTCCGACGCAGGTTCCCTGCAGACTACTGCAGACCAGGATGGTACAGACTACATCCTGAATGGCGCTAAGGTATTCATTTCCAACATGGGACCGAATGAGGGTGAATATGCGATCGTATTCGCGCTGACTGACAAGGCTAAGGGAAGCCACGGTGGTGTTACAGCGTTCCTCATCGATCGTGGAACTCCAGGCTTTGAGCTTGGTAAGCTTGAGGACAAGATGGGCATCCGCGGTGCGGCAGTATCCGAGCTGGTATTCCAGGACTGCAGAGTTCCTAAGGAAGCCGTACTTGGTAAGGTTGGAAAGGGTATGCATGTAGCATTCAGCGGACTCGACTCTGGTCGTGTTGGTATCGCATCCCAGTCCATCGGTTATGCAACAGGTGCGCTTGATCTGGCTCTTGAATATTCCAAGCAGCGTCAGCAGTTCGGCAGACCAATTTCTGCAAACCAGGGACTGCAGTGGTACCTCGCTGAGATGGCTGTTGAGACAGACGCCGCAAGACTGATGGCACTCAGAGCAGCTTCTATGATGAGCAAGGGCATCAATGCGACTAAGGAAGCTTCAATGGCTAAGTTCTACGCATCCGAGATTGCAAACAAGGTCGTAGCTAAGGCTCTTCAGATTCACGGTGGTTACGGATATATCAAGGATTACGCTATTGAGCGTATCTATCGTGATGCAAGAATCGTAACAATTTACGAGGGATCATCCGAAGTACAGAAAATCGTTATTAGCAGAGCGCTTCTGGGATAAAGGAGAATATTCATGAAAGCAATTGTTTGTGTAAAACAGGTTCCGGACACATCTGGTGTTGTAGCGGTCAAGGAAGACGGAACCATGGACCGCGCTAAGATGGCTACCATCACTAACCATGATGACCTGGCAGCTGTTGAAGCAGCACTGGAATTAAAAGATGCAACTGGTTGTGAAGTTATCGTCGTCACAATGGGACCTCCTCCGGCAGAAGGAATGCTGAGAGAGTGTATGGCTATGGGAGCTGACAGAGGAGTTCTGATCTCCGCACGTGAGTTCGGTGGATCCGATACTTATGCTACTTCCCAGATCATTGCTGCAGCAGTTAATACAATCGGCGTTGCAGATGACGACATCGTATTATGTGGCCGTCAGGCTATTGACGGAGATACTGCACAGGTTGGACCGCAGATGGCTGAGAAGCTGAATCTGCCGCAGATCACATATGCAGCTGAGATTAAGAAGGATGGAGACAAGGTAACTGTTAAGAGAATGCTTGAGGATGGACATATGATTCTCAGCGTGCAGACTCCTTGCCTGATCACTTGCCTCCAGGAACTCAATAAGCCTAGATACATGACGCTCGAAGGAATCACTACATGCTATGACAAGCCAGTAGAAGTATTTGATTACGAAAGACTGAAAGATGATCCTCTGATTGCACCGGATACAATCGGAATCAAGGGATCCCCGACTAACGTATACAAGTCCTTCTCACCACCGCCAAAGGGTGGCGCAATCATGCTGGAAGGCTCCGACGCAGCAACATGCGACGAGCTGGCTGGAATGCTTAACGAAAAACATCTGATCTAAGAAAGGAGTTTTATATGGCTTTTGATAGTAGAGATACTGCTGCTTTCAGCGGAGTGTGGGTATTCTGCGAGCAGCGTAATGGTGAGATCGAATCCATCAGCTATCAGCTTCTGAGCGAAGGAAGAAAGCTTGCGGACGATCTGGGCGCTGAACTGTCCGGCGTAGTACTTGGAAGCGGAATCGGTGAGGATGCTCTCAAGACTCTGGGCGGATATGGTGCTGACAAGGTACTGAACCTTGACCACGAGCTTCTGACAAATTATACAACTGATGGTTATGCAAAGGCAATGTGTGACCTGGTACAGGATAAGAAACCGGCAGTAATTCTGATCGGTGCAACTAACCTCGGTCGTGACCTCGCACCTCGCTGCGCTGCAAGACTGCACACAGGTCTGACTGCAGACTGTACTCATCTGGACATTGATACGACAAAGTATAAGGAATTCCTGAAGAGCGTATCTACTCTTGATGTTGACAACATGAAGTTTGAAGAAAGTGACATGCTGAAGATGACTCGTCCGGCATTCGGAGGACATCTGATGGCTACAATCGTCTGCCCGCGTTTCCGTCCGCAGATGTCTACAGTACGCCCGGGCGTAATGCAGACTCAGGAATTTGACCAGGCAGGAGCTGACAAAGTTGTCATCGAGAACGTTCCGGTTGAGCTGAGTGATGCTGACATCAGAGTAAAAATCGAAGCAATCGAGAAGACTGCTAAGAAGCTGGTTGACCTGATCGGTGCTGACGTCATCGTTTCCGTTGGTCGTGGTATCAGCAAGGACGTTGACAAGGGAATCGAGCTTGCGACAGAGCTGGCTGACCTTCTGGGCGGCGTAGTAGGCGCATCCCGTGCTGCAGTTGACTCCGGATTCATATCCCATGATCACCAGGTTGGTCAGACTGGTAAGACTGTACACCCTAAGATCTATGTTGCACTTGGTATTTCCGGCGCGATCCAGCACAAGGCTGGAATGCAGGACAGTGAATGCATCATCGCAATCAACAAGAACCCGGATGCTCCGATATTTGACATCGCATCCTATGGTATCGTTGGTGACCTCTTCCAGGTAACTCCGTTGCTGACAGAGTCCATCAAGAAGATCCTGGACGCTAAATAATGGAATAGGAGAATAGAAATGGCTGTAGTAGAATATAGTGTAAAGGATGCAGTTGGTCTGATCACAATTAACAGACCAAAGGCGCTGAACGCGCTGAATTCTGAAGTTCTTACTGCACTTGAAGAAGTATTTGACAACGTTGATCTTGACGTAGTTCGCTGCCTCATCATCACAGGCTCCGGAGACAAATCCTTCGTAGCAGGTGCTGATATTGCAGAAATGCATAATCTGGATGGCGCTGGCGGAAAAGCTTTCGGTATCAAGGGTAATGCAGTAATGCGTAAGATCGAGACATTCCCGCTTCCTGTTATTGCGGCTATTAATGGTTTCGCACTGGGTGGCGGTAACGAACTCGCAATGAGCTGCGACATCCGTATTTGCTCAGATAATGCAGTATTCGGACAGCCTGAAACGGCTCTCGGAGTTACTCCGGGATTCGGCGGCACACAGAGACTGCCTCGTCTGATTAGTACTGGAATGGCTAAGCAGATTCTGTACACTTCCAAGAACTTCAAGGCTGACGAAGCACTGAGACTGGGACTTGTAAACGCTGTTTACACTCAGGAAGAGCTGATGCCGGCTGCTGAAAAGATGGCGAAGACTATCGCAGCTTGCGGCCCTATCGCGGTTCGTGACTGTAAAGTTCTCGTTAATGAAGGTCTTGAAAAGAATATGGACGATGCGATCGCATTCGAAGCAGAGATCTTCGGAAGTACATTCGATACTAATGACCAGAAAGAAGGAATGGGCGCATTTGTAGAGAAGAGAAAAGAGAAACACTTTACAAACAGCTAATTTCCTTTTATAGAGCGAATGCTCTATTATGATGCTACAAAAAAATAAATCTGCCTGAGCTGGCCGCTCGGGCAGATTTTAGTTAAAAGATTCCTATGTGTTCTCATATCGGATTCTTGTTTGTGGCTGATGTAACGAACTCTGCTTCGTCAAATAGAAAAATGTCACCTGTGATGACTAGTTAATTCTTATTCTAAGTTATATTTTATAAGGAGGAGTTAATGACTGTTTTAGAACAATACAAGAACAAGCTGACAACTGCGGCTGAAGCTGTGAAATGCATCAAAGACGGTGACTGGGTAGATTACGGCTGGTGTACAGGTACTCCGGTAGAGCTGGATAAAGCACTTGCAGCCAGAGCTGAAGAGTTCAATACTGTAAACGTAAGAGGCGGAATGGTCCTTCATCCGCTTGCTATTGCACAGGTAGAGAACCCAGGCGAGCACTTCACTTACAACAGCTGGCATATGACTGGTATTGAACGTAAATACATCGATCTCGGTGAAGACTTTGCGTTCTATAACCCAATGAGATATTCTGAGCTTCCGAAGTTCTACAGACAGCACATTGAAAGAGTAAATGTTGCAATGTTCCAGGTAGGACCTATGGACAAGTTCGGATTCTTCAACTATGGCCCGAACAACAGTCACATGAAGGATCTGGTTGAAAAGGCTGACATCGTTATCGTAGAAGTGAACGAGAATATGCCTCGCTGCCTCGGCGGATGGGCTGAAAGTGTTCACATCGATGACATCGATATGATCGTAGAAGGCGAAAATCCTCCAATGGACATCATTCCTGATTCCGGCGAACCTTCCGATGTTGATAAGAAGGTTGCTGAGTTCATCATGGAAGAACTCCAGGACGGCAATTGTCTCCAGATGGGTATCGGCGGCATGGTAAATGCTGTTGGTAAAATGATCGCTGAATCAGATCTTCAGGATCTGAGCGTTCACACAGAAATGTTCATCGACTGCTTCGTTGATATCGCTGAGCAGGGTAAGATCACAGGAAAGAGAAAGAACATCGATCCGCTCAGAATGACTTATGGATTCGGTGCAGGTACTCAGAAAATGTATGATTTCCTCGACAATAACCCTGCATGCATGAGTGTTCCTATCGACTATGTAAACGATACGATCGCAATTTCACAGCTTGACAACTTCATTTCAATCAACAATGCAGTTGACTGTGACATCTTTGGACAGATCAATGCAGAGACAAACGGAACAAAGCACATCGGCGGAGCCGGCGGACAGCTTGACTTTGTTCTGGGAGCATACAGAGCGAATAATGGTAAGAGCTTCATCTGCATGAGTTCAACATTCAAGAATAAGAAGACCGGAGAAACACTGAGCAGAATCCGTCCGACTCTGAAGGAAGGTTCAATTGTAACGGATACTCGTTCCAACATCGACTTCCTGGTAACTGAGTATGGTAAGGTAAGACTTAAGGGATGCTCAACATGGCAGAAAGCAGAAAAGATCATCTCCTGTGCTCATCCTGATTTCCGTGATGACCTCATCAAGGATGCTGAAGCAATGAAGATCTGGAGAAGATCAAATAAGCGCTAATCATTAATTTCATTTCTGAACAGACTTTAATGTTTTTTATTCTTAAATTAAGGAGGAAATAAAGATGGGAGCACTTGATGGAATTAAAATTCTTGACTTCACAACACTTCTTCCGGGACCATATGCCACAATGACACTGGCAGACCTTGGTGCTGAAGTACTGAAAGTCAGCAGTGCCGGTAAATTTGACCTCGTAACACACTGGCCTCCAGTAATCGAGGGAACAACTACTACAGGAGCCGCTGCATGGCTTGGCAGAAACAAGAAGACGATTCATCTGAACATGAAGAAGCCGGCAGCTGTTGAAGCAGTTAAGAAGCTGGTCATGGAATATGACATCGTAGTAGAGCAGTTCCGTCCGGGCGTTATGTCCAAACTGGGAATCGGATATGAAGAGCTCAAGGCAATTAACCCTCGCCTGATCTATTGTGCGATCACTGGTTACGGACAGACTGGACCGATGAGTCTGGCAGCCGGACACGACATCAACTACATGGCACGCTCCGGAATCATCTCCGCAGCAGGCCGTAAGGCAGGCGGACCATCCCTGTTCAACTTCCAGATTGCGGACGTAGCAGCTGGTTCCAAGGACGCGATCATTGGTATCCTGGCAGCGATCCGTCACAGAGACAACACTGGCGAAGGCCAGTTCGTAGATGTTTCTATGAGCGACGGCGTAGTTCCTTTCAACTCCATGGACGGCGCAAGCTTCTTTGCAGGAGCTGCTGAGCCACAGAGAGAAGCTGGTCTTCTGAACGGCGGCGGTGTATATGATTTCTATGAAACTGCTGACGGCAAGTTCATGAGTATCGGTTCACTTGAGCCTAAGTTCTTTGCAGCACTCTGTGAAGGAACAGGACATCCTGACTGGGCAGACGGCAAAGTTCTGAAGAAAGAGACTCCGATGGTTAAGGAAGCTCTGATTAAGGACTTCAAGTCAAAGACAAGAGATGAGTGGGTTGAAATCTTCTCAAAACTCGACGCATGCGTAGAGCCTGTACTGTCACTGGATGAAGCATCCAAGGACGATCACAATGTCGCTCGCGGCATGTTCCCGGATGTTCCGCTTCCGGAAGCTCCTGGCAAGACTGTAAAACAGCTCGGATGCCCGATCAAGCTTTCAGCAAGCCCGGTAGAATACAAGCATGCCGGCTATCCTGAAGGTTGGGATACAAAGGAAATCCTTGGCGGACTCGGATATTCAGACGAAGAAATCGCTGATATGTCAGAAGGTTAAAGACAATCGGACAAAGAAGAATTTCCGGATGCTGTTCTTATGAACAGCGGTGATCAGAGATCACATTGCTACAACAATAACAAAAAGCTG
>Ga0256869_1001717_pt1 | contig 10996 bp, 7 predicted proteins | sample RumenRJG_05RNA_FD_186096 | JGI IMG/M metagenome (GOLD analysis project Ga0256869, IMG submission 186096) | Metatranscriptome of bovine rumen microbial communities from Lethbridge, Alberta, Canada - Rumen RJG_05 (Metagenome Metatranscriptome) | ecosystem: Host-associated > Mammals > Digestive... | reverse complement strand
CTTCTGCTTCCGCTGTATCCTCATCCAGGGGAATTCCCCGGCTCTTCACATATTCCGACGTTCTGGAGAGTGCCGTCAGACACCCCTCGTCCAGATCCCTCCAGGTCGCTTTCCGGAGTTCCTCCACGCCCGGATAATCCCGGGAGGGCTCGATGGCGTCCGCGATGAACACCACCTTCTCCAGCTGAGACATTCCCGGACGACCTGTCGTATGATACCTTACGGCGTTGATGATATCCGGATCCGTGATTCCGTAGTCCCGACGCATGATCTCCGCGGCAATCTTTCCGTGTGCAAGATTCGGGTTGTCTCTGTACCGACCGGGGTCCAGCCCCAGCTCGTCCACATATCGGTTCAAGGTATCCCGATCCACGCCGCGAAACATGTCGTGAAACAGCGCAGCCGTCTCTGCCTTCTCCGGATCGGCTCCGTACCGGCGGGCCAGCTCTATCGCCGTCGTCCGGACACCTTCCGTGTGAATCCGGCGTTTTTCACTGAGATGATCTCTGATGTAATTACTGATAGAGTCTGTGTTCATTGATATAGTCTGCCACCGGTCCCGGAACTAGGGAATCGATGGGTTTTCCCTCTCTGATGTTTTTTTTGATCTCTGTGGAGGAGATGTTCTTCAGTCTGTTGTGCAGTATCCTGATTTCCGTCCCGTAAAGTTCCCGGTAGCGCTGAATATGTGCTTCAGTATCAGTCCGGTCGAATCCCGGCCGGGGGGCGAGTACAAAGGAAAATCCGCGAAGCAGTTCCCTGCCTTTGTACCAGCGCTCCAGACTCAGCAGAGAGTCTGATCCGACGATGAACCATAGCCTGTCGCCGGGACACTGCTTCTCCATCTCCGTCAGAGTGTCAAAGGTATACGACACTCTCGTGCTGTCAATCTCCAGCCTGGAGACTGTCACGGAAGGATATTCCGCTGCAACACATTCCAGCATGGCGAGACGGTCTTCCCTGTCTGCGATCTCTCTGCCGATTTTAAACGGACTGACCCGTGCGGGCAGAAGAATGACCCGGTCAAAAAGCCGCTCCTCTGCGGCCGCTTCCATAATGGATAGATGCCCGAGATGGAAAGGATCAAACGTTCCTCCGAGAATTCCGATATTCTTCATGTCACCTGAGCCTGATTGAAAGCTCCTCCAGCTGTTCCTCATCCACAGTGTTCGGCGCATCGCTCACGAGGCACTGAGCGTTCTGGTTCTTCGGGAAGGCCATTACGTCCCGGATACTGTGTTCTCCGGCCAGCAGCATGACCATGCGGTCAAGTCCGTAGGCAAGACCGCCGTGAGGCGGCGCACCGTATTTGAAGGCCTCCAGCAGGAACCCGAATTTCTGAATGCTTTCTTCCTCTGAGATTCCGAGGATTTCAAACATCTTCGCCTGCAGCTTACGGTCATGGATACGGATGCTGCCGCCTCCCATCTCCACGCCGTTCAGAACGATATCATACGCATCCGCTCTGACCCGCAGAGGATCCGTATCAAGCATCGGGATGTCCTCCGCTTTAGGATGTGTGAAAGGATGGTGCATGGCCTTTACCCGGCCTGTTTCCTCGTCCTTCTCGAACATCGGGAAATCCACCACCCAAAGCAGATTGAACTGACGGTCATCCAGTAGGCCCATCATTCCCGCAATATGGCGGCGGAGGAACCCGAGGCTGTCGAACACGACCTTCGGCCGGTCCGAGGCGATTAAAATCAGATCGCCTGCCGCGGCGCCGAACACCGCCGCGATTTCATCCAGCTGTTCTTCGCTGAAGAACTTATTGACGGAGGATTTGTACCCGTTCTCTTCTCTGCGGATCCAGACCAGTCCTCTGGCTCCGTAGGGTTTCACCGCCTCCGTCAGCTTGTCGATATCCTTACGGCTGAACTGCTTCGATCCGCCCTCGATGCATATTCCCCGAACGTCTCCACCGCTGTCCAGCGCATTCCGGAACACCATGAATTCCGTTTCCGCAACCGCCTTCACATCATTCAGCTTTTTCAGCTCAAATCCAAACCGCGTATCCGGCTTGTCCGATCCGTAACGTTCCATAGCCTCCTGCCAGGTCAGGCGCGGAAACGGCGTCTCGATCTCCATATCCATAACGTCCCGGAACAGCCGCTTCAGGTAGCCTTCCTGCATCCCGATCACATCGTCCATATCCACAAAAGACATTTCCATGTCTATCTGTGTAAATTCAGGCTGCCGGTCTGCCCGCAGGTCCTCGTCGCGGAAGCATTTCGCGATCTGGATGTAACGGTCGGTTCCGCCCACCATCAGAAGCTGCTTGAACAACTGCGGCGACTGGGGCAGTGCATAGAACTGCCCCGGATTCACACGGCTGGGAACCAGGTAGTCTCTGGCGCCCTCCGGTGTAGAGCGTACCAGCATCGGCGTCTCCACCTCAGTAAATCCCTGCTCGTCGAAATAATCCCTCGTCACCTTCGCGATTCTGTGACGGAATGTGAGATTCCGCTGCATCTTCAGCTTCCGCAGATCCAGATAGCGATACTTCAGCCGCAGATTATCGTCAGCGTTATCGTCATCCCGGATATAGATCGGCGGGGTTGCCGCCTCCGCATAGATTATCATATCAGAGGCGAAGACTTCAACATCGCCGGTAGGAAGCTCAGGATTCCGGGAAGCCCGCTCCCGTACCGTTCCTTTGATCCCGATGACATATTCTCCGCGCAGCGCCTGTGCCCGATCAAAAATCTCCTTCGGGACACTTTCATCGAACGTGATCTGTACAATGCCGGTTTTGTCCCGCAGATCCACGAAGATCAGTCCGCCCAGACGCCTCTGTCTGGAAACCCAGCCGTTGAGAACAACGGTCTCTCCGGCGTTCTTCATGCGCAGCTCGCCGCACATGTGAGTTCTCTTAAATATTTCTGACATACATCAAGCTCCTACTGTTATTTTCCAAGTTCTTTCAGAATTTCGCCGAAAGGAATCTCGCGCTGTTCATGCTGCTCCATATCCTTGAACTGAACCACGCCTTTCTCGATCTCTTCATCGCCGATTACAATAGTATAACGTGCGTTCAGACGGGCGGCGTATTTGAACTGTCCTTTCACATTCCGTGCCAGAGTATCCATCTGCGCGCTGATTCCCTCTCTGTGAAGTGTGTGAATCAGGCCGAGGCCTTCGGCTTTGGCTTTATCCCCCATGGTCACGATGAATACCTCCACCGGAGACGGCTCCGGAATCTTCACGCCGTTGGCGTCCATCAGCATCAGAAGGCGTTCAATGCCCAGACCGAATCCGACTCCCGGAATCGGAGGTCCGCCCAGCTCCTCGCAGAGATTGTCATAACGCCCGCCACCGCAGACGGTCCCCTGCGCGCCGATGCTGTTGGAAACGAATTCAAACGCTGTCTTTGTATAATAATCCAGCCCCCGGACGATTCTCGGATTCACAACGTATTCGATTCCCATGGCAGTCAGATCTTCCTGCACGTCCCGGAAAGCCTGTGCACAGTCGTCACAAAGATAGTCGAGCATCTCCGGCGCATCCTTAACGATAGCCTGATCCTCAGGAGACTTACAGTCCAGAATTCTCATCGGATTCCGTTCAAACCTGTCCTTGCAGGTATCACAAAGCTCGTCGTAATGCGGCCGCAGAAAGTCCTGCAGGGCTTTCCTGTAACGTGCCCTGCACTCCGGACATCCGACACTGTTAATCTCCAGCGTCACGTCCCGGATTCCCATTTCCTCCAGGAAATCGTGAGCCAAGCAGATCACATCCGTATCCGCCATCATGTTCGGCGTACCGAAAATCTCGATTCCGAACTGGTGGAATTCCCGAAGTCTTCCGGACTGCGGTTTTTCATAGCGGAAGCACGGCGTCACATAGTACAGTTTGGTGGGCTGCACCTCCGCATACATTTTGTGCTCCACAAAAGCTCTCACTGCCGGCGAGGTTCCCTCCGGCTTGAGGGTCAGGCTTCTGCCGCCGTGATCATTAAATGTGTACATTTCCTTCTGAACGATGTCTGTGGTATCTCCAACGCCGCGGTTGATCAGTTCTGTGTGCTCAAACACCGGCGTGCGGATCTCGCGATAGCCGTAGCGGTCGCAGATCTCGGCAAACTTCTTCTCGACATAGTGCCAGCGGTATACCTGATCCGGCAATGTGTCCTTTGTGCCCTTCGGCGCGTTCGTTAGCATAGATTTACCTCCATAATTTATTTTCTTTTCTCGCGCACATCTCATCAATGCGGCGGATATATTCCTGATAATTGGTTACATTCGGCACCCGCTCCAGGCGGTTGGTCTCCGGATAATAGCGCTTGGAAATTCCTCCCGCTCCCAGAGCCGCGATGGTCTGATGCTCGTCCATGATACGGATGTTGTAGAGTCCGTCTGTTTCTCCGAGGCAGTATCCGGTGTTCTCGAAGAACCCCGCCATATGCTTCTGCCGGTAGAGGTAGTATGGAACAAAACCATGTTCACCCAGGATCTCGCGGCTGTCCTCCAGCATGGCGGCAACTGTATTCGCGACACGGTAATGATAGTCGCGGTCGATATCCTTCAGCCGGGATGCCCGCTTCACCGCCAGGGTATGCACAGTCACATTATTTGCGCCCAGCTCCAGCACCTGGCGAAGGCTGTCCCTGAAATCCTCCTCTGCCTCGCCCGGAAGTCCTGCGATGAGATCCGCGTTAATCACCCGGAATCCCGTGCGCGCTGCCAGCGCAAACGCCCTCCTGATATCCTCCGGCGTATGACTCCGTCCGATGGCGTTCAGTGTTTCCTGCCGCATGGACTGGGGGTTGATGCTGATCCGGTCCACCCCGAAATTCTTCAGAACCTCCAGTTTCTCTGCGGTGATGGTGTCCGGTCTTCCGGCCTCCACCGTAAACTCCCGGACTCCGGAAAAGTCAAAGGATTCCTTGGTTGTCTCCAGAAGCGTCTGCAATTGAACGGCCGTCAAAGTCGTCGGCGTTCCACCACCGAAATAAACGGTTTCCGGATACATTCCGCTTTCTCTCAGCCTCCGTCCCGCGTACCGGATCTCCTGCTGAAGCGCAGTCAGATACCGCTCGATCTCCTCATTGCCCACCTGATTCGACGCAAAGGAGCAGTACACACATCTCGTCGGACAGAACGGAATTCCGATATAGACACCGGTGGAATTTTCATCCGCTTTTCCGTACAGACGATCCTGCCGCTCGTAAACGGACAGGATCAGGCTCGCCTTATCCTCCGTAAGCCGGTCAGCGCCCGTCAGCGTCCGGAAAACCGCTTCCCGATCTCCGCTGCGTTCCAGCATTTCTCCCGCCAGTTTGACCGGCCGGACACCGGTAAGGATCCCCCAGTCAGGCCGGATCCCGGTCAGTTCCGAAAGACGGTCAAAGATCTCCCGCTTGATTTCGTCCTTGTCAGCTGATTCCCGCAGATTGATGTGTACCGCAGCATCCCGTCGGAACCCGTCGTCCGGCAGAAGCTCGTAATCCGACGGGCGCAGAAATTCGTCGATCAGTTCCTGAAGAACCGGCAGCTTGCGGTATCCGTGAATTTTGATTTTCAGTTTATCGGACAAAGGGATTGTTCTCCTTTTCAAAGCCTATCGTGGTCTGGCTCATATGGCCGGGAAGCACAATCGTATCCTCCGGAAGCGGAAAAAGCTTTTCCCGGATGGAGCGGACGATTTCTCCATAGTCTCCGCCGTAGAAGTCCGTGCGCCCGATGGATGCCTGAAACAGTGTGTCGCCGCTGAAAACATGACCCGGAACCAGGATGCACATTCCCCCGGGTGTATGTCCCGGCGTCTCCAGGAATTTCAAATTCGTATCACCAATCTCCATGGAGTCTCCGTCCTTCACATAGATGTCCGCCCGGATGCTGACGGGATGCCCCAGAAGTTCCAGAGACGAGTTATATTCCGGTGTTTCCAGAACCGGCCGTTCTCTGTCACATGCAACGATTTTGATTCCCGGATAACGGTTCTTCAGTTCCTCTATTCCACCGGTATGATCGGCGTGGCCGTGGGTCAGCACAATATACTGCAGATCCACGTTTTCCGCCGCCAGTTTTTCGTTCAGCTGTCTGCTGACGCCTCCCGGATCGACCACAAAGCCGATTTTATTCTCGTCATAGACGAGGTATGTATTCACCATAATCGGTCCGGTGCTGTATCTGTATATTTTCATATTCCCTCCGATTGCTCTAATTTTCTCCGATTATCCTGCAAAGTTTAAAAATTCGAACCGATTTCTGCCGCAGGTGTGCATACTGTGCGGCGCATTTCCTCTGCGGTCTACGATCTCGCCCGATACACGCTCCGAACGCCACTGACATTCCTCAGTGTCCGCAGGACCCGCTGCATCTGCTGTGTGCTGATCAGCATCAGCGTCAGCGTGATGCTCAGCGTCTCGTCCCGGGTGCTCTTGGCGTTCACGCCTTCGATGCGAACGTTCTGATCCTCGCAGGCCCGGGAAATGTCCGAGAATATTCCCTTGCGGTCGCTTGTGATCACACAGATCTCGGCCGCATATGATTTGTCCTCAGCGATCTCTTCCCATTCTACCTCGATGAAACGGGCGTGTTCTTTTTCCGGAAGCGAAACAATGTTGGAGCAGTCCTTCCGATGTACAGAAATCCCCCTTCCTTTTGTGATAAAGCCGATAATTTCATCTCCCGGCACAGGATTGCAGCACCTGGCCACGCGAATCATCAGATTCGGCATATTCTCAGAGCCCTTTACGATGATTCCGGGGTTCTCCCGATGCCTGCGAATCGTCTTCTCGTGCTTCGCAGACTCATTCATCAGCTCTTCTTCTTTTCTCTGTTTTCTCTGCTTTTCCTCTTCCTGCTCGTTCTTATAAAGGTCGAAAAGCAGATTGGCGTACCGGCTCAGGACAGTGCCGCCTTGCGAGATCTGCGTATAAGCCTCGTCCATGGTGGCGAATTTCATTTCCTTCATAGCCGCCGTCAGATAACGGGTGCGGATGATCTGCTGGGGATCGTAGCCCTTCTTCCGGACATATTTGTCCAGCGCATCTTTTCCCTTGGAGACGTCGTCTCCCTTGTTCTGGCGTTTGATGTACTGGCGGATCTTGTTTCTCGCAGAGGAGCTCTTTGCGATACGCAGCCAGTCTGTGCTGGGTCCGGATGAATTGGCTGATGTGACGATCTCCACGATGTCGCCGTTATGCAGTGTATGGTCGATGGTCACCATCTTCCCGTTCACCTTGGCGCCGACACAGTGGCATCCCACGTCTGTATGAATCTTGAATGCGAAGTCCAGCGGAGTGGATTCCGCCGGGAGGTCGATGACCTCCCCCTTCGGAGTGAATACAAAGACCTGGGAAGAGAAAAGATCCATTTTCAGGGTCTCCATAAATTCCTTCGGATCGTCCAGCTCCTGCTGCCATTCAAGGGTCTGCCGCAGCCAGGCAAGTTTCATATCCTCGTTGTTCTGTCTGCCGCTGGTATTTCCTTCCTTGTACTTCCAGTGCGCCGCGATACCGTACTCCGCGACCCGATGCATTTCATAGGTGCGGATCTGGATTTCGAAGGGCTCGCCGTTGTCTCCCAGCACCGTGGTGTGAAGGGACTGGTACATATTGGGCTTCGGCATGGCGATATAATCCTTGAACCGGCCAGGAATCGGCTTCCACATCGTGTGAACCTGTCCCAGTACCGCGTAACAGTCTCTGACATTCTCCACAATGACCCGGATTGCGGTCAGGTCAAAGATTTCATCCAGCTGCTTGTGCTGGAGAACCATCTTTTTATAGACACTGTACAAATGCTTGGAACGGCCCATGATGTCATACTTCATGTTCATGGCATCCAGAGCCTCCCGGATTTCCGCGATAACCTCGTTGATGAACTTGACTCTTTGCTCCCGCTTCTCGCTGACCTCGCGCGACAGCGTCTCATATTCCTCGGGATGAAGGTATTTCAGCGCGATGTCCTCCAGCTCGAATTTTATCGTATAAATTCCGAGTCGGCTGGCGAGAGGCGCATAGATCTCCAGCGTCTCTCTGGATTTTTCGATGATTTTGTCCGGACTCATGTATTCGATGGTCCGCATATTGTGAAGACGGTCCGCCAGCTTGATAATCAGCACCCGGATATCCTTCGACATCGCCAGGAACATTTTGCGCAGAGTCTCCGCCTGTGCCTCCTCCTTGCTGTCGAATTTAAGCGTTCCCAGTTTGGTGACGCCGTCTACCAGCAGCGCCACCTCCTCGCCGAAATCCTGTACCAGCTGATCTCTGGTATATGCCGTATCCTCTACCACGTCATGCAAAAGCCCACCGACCAGGGTTTCATCATCCATGCCCAGTTGGGCAAGGATGATGGCCACTGCGATGGGATGGATCAGATACGGCTCGCCGCTTTTGCGAAGCTGTCCTTCGTGAAGCAGTCTAGCCTTCTCATAGGCCCGCCCGATCAGTTCGGTGTCATATTGCTTGTACTTCAGAATTTCCTTCAGGAACTTTGCTTTTGTCTCCATACATTCTCCGGTAATATCGACTCGTTATCTTCTTTTGCTGCCTTTCTTCTTCTTCCTGCTCTTGCTTCCGCCGGTTCCTTTTTTACCGTTCCCGCCGGATTTTTTCCCGGATTTATTTCCGTTCTTCGGCATCTCTGCCTCCTGGCCGGTGCTTGTATCTCCGGCAACGATTCCGGCATCGGAGGTTTTTTCGGTGATTTTGCTCACTTCAGTTTTCGGCGCTTCAACAGCCTTTTTTTCAGATTTCTTCGAGCTTTTCTTTGCTTCAATCCGTTTTCTGGCTTTCTGCTGCGCCAGATAACGGGACGCCTCTGCTCTGCGGTTAAACTCATAGTAGAGCGGGCTGCAGAGACAGATAGAGGAATAGGTTCCCACCAGCACACCGATCATCAGCGGCAGCACAAACTGCGACAACTGTGCCGATACCAGAATCAGAAGCGGCACCGTTGCGATAACTGTGGTCATTGAAGTCATGATTGATCGATCCAGTGTCTGATTGATACTGTGATCCAGCAGCTCCATAACCGGTTTCTGACGCAGCATTTTCGAATTCTCTCTGACACGGTCAAAAATTACGATCGTATCATTGATCGAGTATCCGACTACCGTAAGGATAGCCGCGATGAACGGGTTGTTGACCTGAATCCGGAAAACCGCATATACCGCTATCAGAACCAATACATCGTGACCGATTCCGGCAATCGCAGCGACGCCGTATCGCCAGGTCTTAAACCGGAAGATGATATAGAGCAACATGAACAGTGCTGCGATTAAAATCGCCTTGACTGCGTTGTTCCGAAGCTCCTTGCCGATGGACGGCCCGAATTCTTCGGAAGCGACCACGGATTTTTTGTTCAGATCATACTTCTTCTCGATTGTCTGCTGCACACTGGCTCTCGCATTTGCGTTCAGCGCTTTGGTTGTCTTGATGATCACCTGATGCTGATCAGCGCCGGAGTACACAATTTCCGGATTCAGGTGATACTGTCTGATTGTCTTCTCCACATCACTGATAGCCACCTTCTTGCCGAGATCCATCTGGATCATGGTTCCTCCGGTGAAGTCAATTCCATAATTGAAGCCACGTATGCCCAGCGTCACCAGACCGATTACGATCACAGCGCCGCTGATGCAGTAGAAGATTTTCCGTTTTTCGATGAAATGGAATTCCTTCCGGACCAGTTTCTTCGGGGTGCCGTCCGGCCTGCATCCGAAGAACGTGTTTTTCGCGAATCTGCTGTCCGCCAGTGCGCCGACAAAGATCTGAGTGATGATTACGGCGGTGAAAATGCTGACGATAATACCGATCATCAGGGTAACAGCAAATCCTTTTACTGTTGTGGAGCCCAGTTCATACAAAACGACTGCGGCGATAAGCGTGGTGATCTGCGCGTCCAGAACGGTGACAAGCGCATGTTTGAAGCCCTGGTCAACGGCCACCCGTATCGACCTGCCCAGTCCGATTTCCTCTTTGATTCTGGAGAAAATAATTACATTGGCATCCACTGCCATGCCGATATCCAGGACGATACCGGCGATACCCGGAAGCGTCAGAACAGCTCCCATCGCAGACATGATCCACAGTACGAGAATAACATATAGGCACAGCGCGATATCTGCAAAAAGTCCCAGCACGTTATACATCAGAATCATCAGGATAAAGACGAGCAGCAGTCCGATTCCTCCGGCCACAATGCTCTTGTCCAGCGCATTAGCGCCGATTGAGGCCGTCCGCACTGAAGATTCCACCTCTGTCAGCGATACCGGCAGTGCGCCGCCCCGGATCAGAGCCGCGGTTTCCTGCGCCTCTGTCTTGGAATATCCGCCGTTCTGCTGATAGATCTCGCAGGAATCATTATTGATTTCGCCCGTTACCGTCGGCGCTGTCAGCACCTTATCGTCCAGCCAGATAACAACAGATGTCGGATCTGCGGTATTGCCGCTGTCGTCTTTTACAGTGGCGTTAACATTCCCGGCCGCCGCCAGTCTGGTGGCCTGGGCGAATTTCTCCTGACCCTTCGAGCTGAATTTCATGATAATCTTGTAACCGCCGTGCTCGCTGTCCGTTTCCGCAGAGGCGGTCTTGACGTCGTCTCCGGTAAGATACTGCGTTCCGTCCGCAAGCGTGAAACGAAGTTTCGCCGTATCACCGATCCGGTTGATCGCCGTTTTAGCGTCTTTCACACCGGGCATTTCAATGCGGAGGCGGTTCTCACCCTCAATGTTGACTGAAGCCTCCGACACTCCCATGGCGTTGACACGCTTGTTGATGACCTGCTGCGTCTGTTCCATGGTCTCCTTCAGCTTGCTCCCGGTCATTTTCCCGGTCTGTGCCTCCATGACCACGTATACGCCGCCGTCAATATCGAGACCGTACTTCAGTGAATCTTTGATATTATTCACCGGTCCGAGTCCGAAGAACGAAACATATGCACCGAACGCGACGAGTGCGATAATAAGTACGCTAAGAATTTTCCTGAATTTTGAACTCATATTATTACTCTCTCACTTTCCGCAGTATTACCTTTCCGGTTTG
>Ga0256869_1001710_pt1 | contig 11014 bp, 10 predicted proteins | sample RumenRJG_05RNA_FD_186096 | JGI IMG/M metagenome (GOLD analysis project Ga0256869, IMG submission 186096) | Metatranscriptome of bovine rumen microbial communities from Lethbridge, Alberta, Canada - Rumen RJG_05 (Metagenome Metatranscriptome) | ecosystem: Host-associated > Mammals > Digestive... | reverse complement strand
CAAAAAAGCCAGTTCCAGATATTGCAGCGCTTTCAACTGCAGATAGAATTGTCTGAAGGATTTATATACGCGAAGCGTGCACTTGGTGACCATGCTGAATTTGGGATACAGACAATGGTGAAAATCAATCTTAAGGAGAGGACTTCACTGAACATCCAGCTGATGTGCCGTATCCATATTTTTCGGAATGGCAGGGAGATTTGAATGAACAACAGTCAGGAAGTAACTCCGAAGGAGCTTAAAACCATCCTGCCATCAAAACGCTCATATATCTACTATTTGGAAAAATGCAGCGTGCTACAGAAAGACGGCCGGATTGTCTACCTGACGTCTGATGCGAACAGGAAAGACTATTACAACATTCCTATTGCCAACACGACAATTCTCCTCCTGGGGATGGGCACCAGCATCACGCAGAATGCCGTTCGCATGCTCTCTTCTGCTGGCGTGCCCATCGGGTTCTGCGGCACCGGCGGAACACCGCTTCTTGCTGGCTCTGAGCCTGATATGCCGGACTGGATGCTTCCACAAAGCGAGTACCGCATCACGAAGTACATGCAGGGCTGGGTGCACTTTTGGTTTGACGATGAGAAGCGCTTGGAGGCTGCCAAGATTTTCCAGCAGGAGCGCATCGCCTTCCTTCAGGATGTCTGGAAGCGTGATTCTCTGCTGCAGCAGTACGGGTTCTCGCCGGAGGAGAATGACATTGCCGAGGCCTGCCGCAGGTACAGCGCTTCCATCATCAGCGTAACAAATGTCACTAACCTGCTTCTTGCAGAGGCCGCTTTCACGAAGCAGCTGTATAAAGCGGCGGCAGATCGTACGGATATGAGCGGCTTTTCGAGGGACTGCAATGGAAAGGATCCTGTCAATCGTTTCCTGACGCACGGCAACTACTTAGCTTACGGACTGGGCACTTCCTGCCGCTGGGTTCTCGGCCTCAGTGACGCCTTCCCTGTCATGCACGGTAAAACCCGCAGGGGAGGCCTGGTTTTCGATATCGCTGACCTGATCAAGGACATTCTGGTCCTGCCGTTCGCCTTTATTTCAGCAGAGCGGGGAATGACACAGCAGGAGTTCCGTGAGGATGAAATACAGAGGTTTGCTGACTATGACGCACTCGATCATATGTTTGATGTGGTGGAATCGGTTGCGTTGAAATGGCCGTGGGAAGACAACAAGGGAGTAGATGATCATGCTGGCAATCTTTACGTCGATGAGCTTGAAAAGGGCGCGTAAGACAACCTGCGGAGTGCTTGATCAGTTTGCTCCCCGCATAGGAGCCGATGTCTGGCAGGCAAATCTGACAGAGGCGGCCATCGAGACTGTCCGCAAGGCATTGAGGCGGAGTGCGTCAAAAGACACTTCCGTTGCCTGTTTCTGCCTGCGTACCCGCCATTCGCTGCAGCTTCAGTGGATTGTGGGAAACCGCAGACATTTCTCCCCTGAAGGACATGTGGCTGTCGCGAGCACCTCAGCAGGCAGGTTCAGCTATACCGATTCATGCTCCATGGAGTTTCTGCCGGTCATGCGCCCCCTGGTGCAGCTGGCTGCGCTCCTTCATGACATAGGTAAGAGCAACAAAGAGTTCCAGACCTTCCTTGGCAACCGGGCAAAGCCTGATTCCATTCGCCACGAGTGGCTCTCAGGGCTCCTGTTTGCTGTTTTCGTAAACAGGGCAGGCAAAACAGACAAGGAGTGGCTGCAGGCCCTGCAGAACGGGCATATTCAGCTGAAGGATCTTCCTGACGGCATCGGCGGACTCGGCAAACATCCTTTCAGGAACCTGCCGCCTGCGGCGTCAGCGCTTCTGTGGCTAATCATCTCACATCACAGACTTCCGTCTTTATCTGGCAGTGAGAAGGACAAAAACGGCGGAGACAATGATTACATGGATATGGAGCGTCTCAGCCATGTTCCTGGCATGCCTGAAATGCTTGGGAAGCTCCGTTCCGGATGGGGCTATGAAAAAGCGGATTTTCAGGACGGAAAGCTGCCGTCATCATTTTTGCTTGGCCCTCTGGAGAAGTCTGAGTCATACACAGGTGCGCTGCGCTCAGCCGCGTCAGAGCTTGAGCGGCAGCTCCCGCTCCTTGAAAAGATTTTGAAGCTTCCGGCATTGCGCTTGGCCCTCATCTATTGCCGTGCCGCACTGATGCTCGGCGACTATGAATGCTCGTCCAGGCGCCTGGATAAGGAGAATTTCCCGACAGAAAGGAAGAAAGGAGTTCCGTACGCCAATACACGCAGGTATACAGCTCCTGACGGAACAGAACAGAGCACTCTTAACCAGACGCTTGAGGAGCATCTTCTTGGAGTTGAAAAGGCTGCCAGAAGGGCTATCTCGTTCAGTCACTTCGTGATCAACGGAAACCGTGCCTACGACAGCCATATCCTCAGCCACCGCAGCCCGCGCATGTTTGAATGGCAGGACAAGGCCGCTGATAAATTCTGTGAGGCCTGTGAGGCAGAAGATGCGCTTCCGGAACTCCGGCCTGGCTGCTTTATCGTGAACATGGCAAGCACCGGCTGCGGGAAGACCATCGCAAACGCAAAAATCATGCGCGCACTTTCAAAGGACGGCTCACTCCGTTTTTCCGTGCTTTTCAATTTAAAGTCTCTGACGCTGCAGACGGGGGATGTGTACCGTGATCAGCTTGGACTCACCGAAGACGACTGCACTGTTTCCATCGGCTCTCGCGCTATGAAGGAGCTGCATGAGCGGGACAGGTCGCGGGGGGATGAAGAAAACTGGTGGAAAGGTGACAGCCTTTATCCTTCTGCAGGCGGGTTTTATCCGCAGTGGATTGATGAGGAAACGACTGATGATGAGGAGGATTCTGAACCTACTAAGGACAGAGAAAGCGACACCGCAGCCAATGATAAATCTCCTATAGCCGTCCTGTTCAGGGACAGGCCTGATGCCGGGAGAGAATTCCGCGCCCGCCTAGAAACGCCGATCTTCATCGCCCCGATTGACTATATGATGCCGGCGACAGACTCCTGCACAGGCGGCCACTATCTCCTGCCGCTCCTTCGCATGATGTCGTCAGACATAATCCTCGATGAGGTTGATGACTACTCACCAGATGACCTTCTTGCGGTCAGCCGCCTTGTGCATCTTGCCGGGTGTTTCGGCCGCAATGTTGTCCTGAGCTCTGCAACCATGCCTCCGGGACTTGTCAGGGGGCTCGCTAAGGCATATGCACAGGGCTACGGCATTTACCAGAGCTTTTTCCAGACCGAACGCCCCCTTGTTTTCGGCTGGTGCGATGAATTCCACGCAGCGGCAGTCCGTGTACCCGACGGAGGTGCGGAAAGCCTGCGTAAGTTCGAGAAGGAGCACAAAGCCTTTGTCGGGAGGAGGGTGAGAGGACTTGCAAAAAAGAACATAGTCCGCAAGGCGAAGATTTGGCCTGTTGCCGAAGAGGCTGTCCTAACCCATGACTGTGGGGCATATCTCAGGGGATATCTTGATGCCTCGCTCTGGCTGCATGAGCACCACAAAATACAGTACGGAAGCACGGGCAAGTCATATTCCATAGGGTGCATCAGGGTTTCGCACATAACGTTCTGCGCAATCCTTATGCATTACCTTGCCCATGCCGATGTGCCGGATGATACAGAGATCAGGCTCCTTATATATCACAGCAACCAGACCACCCTGTTGCGGCACGAGGAAGAGCAGTACCTTGACAGTGTGCTTCACCGCAGAAAGAAGCCCGGGCAGGCGGAACTGCCGAACAGCCAGGATATGCGCGACATCATCGAGAGGTCCGATAAGAAGAATATGCTGTTCATTCTCATAGCGACTCCGGTCGAGGAGGTTGGACGGGATCATGACTTTGACTGGGCAGTAATCGAGCCGAGCTCTTACCGGTCTGTTATTCAGATGGCAGGGCGCATCCTGCGCCACCGGCAGCCTTCAGCCAGTGTGACTGAGCCGAACATCGCGATCATGGAGCTGAGCCATAAAGGATTCAAGGAGCCTGACAGCGATAAGGCGATTTTCTGCCGTCCGGGGCCTGAAATTGACAGGCGGCATGTCCTTGATACACATGATGCGGAGAAGCTTATCTCCACAGCAGAACTCGACAGGGTTGACAGCACTCCGCGTATTGAGGAGCCTGAGAAAATCGATGACAGGAATTCATTTGTCGGGCTGGAGCACCGGGTATCTCAGGAATTTGCCGGCAGGTGGGAGCATGCAGCTGATGCAATAGACGGCTGGACGTCACCTGACTCTTTCTTTTTTCTCTCTGGTTTTGTTCAGGAACTTCATCCGTTTCGCGATCAGAGCGGGCGTGAGATTGATATCTATCCAAGACATGTATCAGGCACAGTGGGGACATACGATCTGTGCTCAGTTGAAGATGATTCAAGACAAATCTTGCACGGGCAACTCGATGATGACCCACTGACTGAAATCCCTGAAAACAGGCTGTGGCTTAAAAGGAGCTTCAGTGATTCACTTGAAAGGCTTGCCGAAGAGAAGATTGAGAGCGGTGATCTGACGGCAAGCTCACAGACAGGCGAGCTTACGGATGAGGACTGGTGGAGGCTTGAAAGGAAATACGGGGTCATACCATCGTGGCTGCAGTATGAGGATGGCAATCATGCATCGGACGATTTTGGACTGTTTCATGCGGATGACAGAACCAGGCGCGAATGGTTCATTTTTGAAGGAGCGAATAAGAAATGAAGAAAGATGACAAAGAACGGGAACGTGAAATAAAGAAAGCACGGGAAAATACCGTGAAGAGCATCGACAAGATTATGGATCCTAAAAGGAAAATCGGAGGATGCTTTCTTGCAACCCATGTTGCGAAATTTTCAGATTCAACTATACCGGCAGATGTCGCGTGGTATTGCGATGAGCCAAAGCAGCCTGACATGCCTTACCTTTCTTACCTCTCGGTCAGGACAGATGATATTGACGGCATATACGGCACGGCGGCAAACATGTCGGCAGTAAAACTGCTTTGCACTGCTTCCGGCAGGGCCTGGTGTGCGGATGACAATGAGCAGCTCCAGGCACACCTGCAGAAAGACGATGATCTCGCAAAGGAGATATTCGGCTCAGGATCTGAGCCTTATGAGGCAGTCCGCAGCGCGCTTCTTTCCATACCCAAATGCCCGCCGCCTGATAAAACATCAGACAGGCTCAGCCAGGTGTACTTTCCTGTCGGGAATGGCAAGTACCATCTGCTTTCTGTGCTTCCTTCATCTGTAGTCATGAATGAAATAGGCAGGCGGTATCAGAACATTTCCCGCCTTAATGCTGAGGCGCGCGAAAAAGGAGGGCAGTATTCAATTCTTAACGATACTGTTCCGCTTAAGTTCGGCGGGAGCAAGCCACAGAATGTAAGCGCAATAAACTCATGCGCGCCGGGGACAGGCTTCCCGGCATTATGCGGCACTGCTCCGAGTTTTCGTCAGCGTACAGGTGTCAGCCTGCTTCGCGGTGATTTCTTCCGACACTGTTATTACACAGCAAAACTCAAAGATGACTTTGTCAGGTTCTTCAGGGCGTTTGCCAGCAAAGACAAGATGAAATGCCTTGAGGCGCGTGATCACATCTTTGATTCTTACATTGAGGAGATTTATCAGCTGCGGAGCCTCGAGCCGCACTGGTCTGACCGAGAAGACATTCATCTTGATGTGCCCGAGCAGCATCTTTTTGACACAGGGTATGAAGAGATGCTGGAAAAAGCAGATTTAGATTATTTCGGCGAGCGTGCACAGGCCTTTGCCCGCAGACTTTCAGACCGCATTTTGGATAAAAAAGAGTCGTCTTTCAATGCTGATGATGCCTATCGGCTCATCGGATGGCCTTTTATAAAAGAGCTCAGGCTCTGCTTCGCATAAGGAGGTGATATTTTGGACAGGCAATTTATTGTTATTCCGCATATCAGAGTAACAGGAGCAAATGCGCTGAATTCCCTGTATTCCGCGGGTTTCCCTGCCATGACTGCTTTCCTTGGCTTCGGGCATACGCTTGAGCGGAATATCCATGGGCTTCAGGTTACAGGCGTCGGCGTTGTTGTACACCAGTCCGAATTTCAGGCTGTAAGAGACGGCTATTCACGCACATGGGCCCTGAAAGCAAAGAAATTCCCGCTTGTAAAGGCGCGGTCGCAGTCGTATCCGGGTGAGGCTGTTTCCGACAGCTTCCAGGTACGTGCCTATGTGGATCTTGATGTCTCTCTCATATTTGAATGCAGCGATATACCGACTGATGCTCGTGACAGTGTCATGAAATCAATTGAGGAGAACCTTTACAGAACAAGGCTGGCAGGCGGCGATATCACTTCATTCAGAAAGCCGAAGGCATTCTTCTGCAGCAGCGATGATGATGTCTGCTGGCAGGAGCAGAATGCACTCTGCCGCAAAATGATGAGGAGCATCATGCCGGGCTTTGCCCTGGTTGAGCGCAGGGACATTATGGACAGTCTGGCAAAAGACGGCAAGGGCGATGCTCTTGACCGGATTATGTACGCTACATCCGCTGATGCGATACCGGAGCAGGGTAGCAAAGAAAAAACGGCTTATCGTTTTGAACGGCATTTCAAAGGATGGCTTTTGCCGCTTGCTGTCGGGTTCCACGACCTTTCCGGTAGTGTGACTGTAAAAGGTCAGCGTTCATACGATGCTGAGCATCACTTTGCCGAGCCGCTTTTGACCCTCTGTGAGTTCCGCATGCCGCACCGTTTTGAATCAGTGGATAACATTCTTTGGCATTACAAATACGACGCAGGGCAGCACAGCTACCTGTGTGTCAATTCTGATTTTCATACAGAAAAGGAGTAAAACATAATGGCTGAAAAGGTTGACTATCCTAAGCTGCTCTCATTCGAGCGCAGAATTGCACCGTCTGATGGTATTTTCTTCGGATGCAGATGGGATTCCCGCAATGATGAGAATCTTCTTGATGTTCTCAGAATTGAAGAGAAGGCCGTGAGGGGCACTATCTCAAATCAGGTGGATTTGACAAAAGATGATGCCGAAGACAAGGTTTCGAATGCCAACATCCAGAGCATTGACTGCTGCATGCTTCCTGGGAGGGATGACACTCTCAAGGTTCAGTTTACTGTGAAGTTCCTGTCGGGAGTCAGGAAGTTTTCGTCCTGCAATTCAGAAAGTTTTGCAAAGTCTTACTCTGACTGGGTTAACAGTGTCCTTGAGGACGGAACGACTGTGAAAGAGCTCGCCTTGCGTTACGCGCAGAATCTTGCCAACGGTCGTTTCCTCTGGCGCAACCGTGTAGGAGCGGATGAAATTGAAGTTATTGTCCAGGCGGGTGATAAAAAGTTCGTCTTCAACGCCTATGACTACTCGGCAAAGGAGTTCAGAGCGGAAGAACGTACTCCGGAGCTCTGTGAGCTTGCCGGGCTTATTGAGGAGACTCTGTCATCAAAAGAGCCGAAATCCCTCAATCTCACGGTTCAGGCATTCGCACGGCTTGGTGCGGGGCAGGAGGTATTCCCGTCGCAGGAGATGGTGCGTGATACCGGACGTACAAGGAAGGATGCAAAGAGCCGTTTCCTGTACTCATCATTTAATCAGGCCGCCATGCACTGTCAGAAGATCGGCAATGCTATTCGCACAGTAGATACATGGTACAGCGCTGGAGAAGAATCGCTTCCGATCGCTGCTGAATGCTATGGCGCGGTAACGACACAGTCAAAGGCGTACCGTATCAAGAGCAACGATTTTTACACCTTCTTTAAAAATGCTGTTGTGAAAGGAAAAGAGCTCTTGCCTGCTGACAGGATGTATGTTCTTTCAGTGCTCCTGCGCGGCGGCGTGTTCGGTGATCCTAAGGAGGCATAATGCTGAACTTCTATATTGAAATTCAGCTTCAGTCCACAGATGATGTCCCTATCTGGTTCATCATGTCTAAAGCCTATGGGATGATTCACAAAAGTCTCGGCAGGGCATCTGCTAACGGAAAATGCCCTGTTGGTGTGTCTTTCCCGCATATGGACGAGAAGGCTCATGAGATTGGGGACATCATCAGGCTGTTTGCTGAAGATTCGGAGACATTGAACGCGCTGCAGCTCCAGGACGCTCTTTCGCGCTATACGGATTATTTGATAGTGTCGAAGGTACGCCCTGTCCGTCCGGCAAAGGGATATGTTACCTATTACAAGGTGCACTATTCTTTTACTAATTCCCAGATCCGCCGTTTTGCTAGACACCGCGGAATTTCGGAAGATGAGGCATTCAGGCTATACAAAGTGCCGGAACGCAGGCATTATCCTGGGATCAGGCTCCGTAGCAGTTCTACTAATCAGGACTATATGCTCTTCATCAACTCAGAACAGTGTAAAGAGCCCAGAGAAGGTTTGTTTTCAACAATGGGGCTGTCTTCCAAAATAGAAAAAATTACGGTGCCGGTTTTCAGTTAGGCAAAAATTACCATTATTTTTTGCTGGATTATTAACTGGCGTTAAATCAATGGTTTATAGATGCATCAAAAATAATGGTAAATTAGGGGAAATCAGTGGTAAGCCGTATGACTGCTTGGTTTCCCCGATTTTTGCGCGAGATACCCGCCGTATAGGCGGTTTAGAGAGGCGGACGCCTCGCGGCGAGCGGGGAGAAGTGGATACCCGCCGTATAGGCGGTTTAGAGAGCGGGCAACGCTTGACAGCGGACACGGAAGCAGATACCCGCCGTATAGGCGGTTTAGAGACAGGGCAAGGAGCAGATCCCGACAGTGCACGAGATACCCGCCGTATAGGCGGTTTAGAGAATTTTCATCGTCTATTGCTTTTTCTGCTAAATGATACCCGCCGTATAGGCGGTTTAGAGATTTCGTTCCCGCTGCGCCCGCAGGCGGGCGGAGATACCCGCCGTATAGGCGGTTTAGAGATTGGAGCGGGAAAGGCACCCGCCCCAGGGCAGGATACCCGCCGTATAGGCGGTTTAGAGAGCCCTACGCGGGCAGGCGGGCTATGTGTCAAAGATACCCGCCGTATAGGCGGTTTAGAGACATGCCTCTCGAGGCATGTGAACTCACTCCACGATACCCGCCGTATAGGCGGTTTAGAGATGAGATAACACTAGGTATCATCTGAGATAACAGATACCCGCCGTATAGGCGGTTTAGAGAAACGACCGGCAGATCCGTGACTGGCTGGCCAGGATACCCGCCGTATAGGCGGTTTAGAGAGTCGACGGGCTGAAGGCTGAGGCGAGACAGCTGATACCCGCCGTATAGGCGGTTTAGAGATTTGACGCCTCGCTCCAGTCCCAAGTGCCTGAGATACCCGCCGTATAGGCGGTTTAGAGATAAAAGCATGGTCGAAAGAAGCCTTGAGACTGGATACCCGCCGTATAGGCGGTTTAGAGACAAGGGCACCGCCGAGGGCGGTCAAAGGGCACGATACCCGCCGTATAGGCGGTTTAGAGAAGCAGGACATCGCCGATGACCTCAAGATGCAAGATACCCGCCGTATAGGCGGTTTAGAGAATGTCCACAGTGCCCATCATGCCTGCGGCATAGATACCCGCCGTATAGGCGGTTTAGAGAGCAGGCGGTATTGCACGCCTCCGACACTCAGGGATACCCGCCGTATAGGCGGTTTAGAGATCCAACACAAAAAGCCCGCCGGAGCGGGCAGAGATACCCGCCGTATAGGCGGTTTAGAGACTGACGAGCTGAAGCCGAGGAAGCTTAGCTGGGATACCCGCCGTATAGGCGGTTTAGAGAATTTTGGGGAAATAGGGCGTTTGGCAGGGGGGTGATACCCGCCGTATAGGCGGTTTAGAGATGATTAAGAACCTGAAACGGAAGGAAATGCTCGATACCCGCCGTATAGGCGGTTTAGAGATCACACTCCTGACGCTCGCCGCTAGGCGTGAGGATACCCGCCGTATAGGCGGTTTAGAGAGCAGACTATCGGCATTCCGGCGTCATCTGCCGGATACCCGCCGTATAGGCGGTTTAGAGAAAGAGCGGGAAGGACACCCGCTTTGGGTCAAGGATACCCGCCGTATAGGCGGTTTAGAGAGCGTCAAAGGGCACTGCTCAGGAGCACGCCGCGATACCCGCCGTATAGGCGGTTTAGAGATTGCGCGTTGATTACGATCCCATTGTGCATATGATACCCGCCGTATAGGCGGTTTAGAGACTTGCTGAAAAACTCTAAATTTGCATAAAGCGGATACCCGCCGTATAGGCGGTTTAGAGAAAGGCCGTCTCTTCGTTGGGACTGGTGAGAGGGATACCCGCCGTATAGGCGGTTTAGAGAGCATTATCATGTTCTGCTGATTGTGACTGAGTGATACCCGCCGTATAGGCGGTTTAGAGACTGGAATCGTCCCCGCAGCTGTACAGGTCATCGATACCCGCCGTATAGGCGGTTTAGAGATGACAGCTTGACTTGTTTCTCTTCTGCTCGTTGATACCCGCCGTATAGGCGGTTTAGAGATTTGACGCTCAGCAGCGCGTCTCTGACGCGCTGATACCCGCCGTATAGGCGGTTTAGAGACGCCGGAGCGGGCAACCGTCATGCAGGCTGGTGATACCCGCCGTATAGGCGGTTTAGAGAGTCGAGTGCCTGAGCATCTCCGCGCCGCGCGCGATACCCGCCGTATAGGCGGTTTAGAGATCCTCCCTGCGCCAGTCGGCAAGGGAGTAGCCGATACCCGCCGTATAGGCGGTTTAGAGATCGAGGGCCATCATGTCGTGCCTCGTTGCAAAGATACCCGCCGTATAGGCGGTTTAGAGAGACAGCTCAATCTTCGCCTTGTCGGCTCCCGGGATACCCGCCGTATAGGCGGTTTAGAGATTCCACGTGTCGGGGTTCGGCCGCTGCCAGTAGATACCCGCCGTATAGGCGGTTTAGAGAACGGCTCTTGAATTCGGCTACGACAAAATCCCGATACCCGCCGTATAGGCGGTTTAGAGAATGGCGGTGAACGGCATCACTCCGGCCATGGTGATACCCGCCGTATAGGCGGTTTAGAGAATGGCGGTGAACGGCATCACTCCGGCCATGGTGAT
>Ga0256869_1001709_pt1 | contig 11014 bp, 9 predicted proteins | sample RumenRJG_05RNA_FD_186096 | JGI IMG/M metagenome (GOLD analysis project Ga0256869, IMG submission 186096) | Metatranscriptome of bovine rumen microbial communities from Lethbridge, Alberta, Canada - Rumen RJG_05 (Metagenome Metatranscriptome) | ecosystem: Host-associated > Mammals > Digestive... | reverse complement strand
GCGTTTTCTTTTTCAATCACATTATAAATCCATCAGTCACACCACAGATCCACATGTTCAAAGCGAACCACGTCCACCAGGCCCCGGTCTGTCAGCCGCAGCTCCGGAATGACAGGCAGGGAAAGGAAGGCCAGGATCATAAAGGTACTGAATTCTTCCGGTATGCCCAGTTCCTTTACCCAGAACTCCAGCTGGCTGATCTGGGAATTTACCACCACCGCATCCCGGTCGCTCATCAGTCCGGCAATGGCCAGCGGCACAGTCGCCCGTACTTCCCCTTCGCTGACGACGATCAGACCGCCGCCGATTTCCCGCAGCCGGTTCACAGCCACCACCATATCCTCATCGTTGGTGCCTACTACAGATAAATTGTGGGAATCGTGCCCTACCGTTGTAGCAATGGCGCCCCGTTTCAACCCAAATCCGTAGACAAAGCCCAGGCCCACATTCCCTGTGTTGTGATGGCGTTCGAACACTGCCATCTTCAGAATATCCCGTTCTGTATCGCTGACAGTCTCCCCGTTCCGAATCGCAGGCTCCATGTGCAGCTTGGTAGTCAGCAGCTGGGTCTGGCTGATGCCGATCACGCGTATCCGTTTACCGGGCTTCGCGGGAATTCTCAAATCTTCTTTCGTCACCGCAGGCATGTTCATGGACTGGCCCGGCATCTTCAGCACCGGCTTGCTCTTCCACAACAGTTTGCGGTTCTTTACTACCAGCGCGCCGCCCTTTACCACGTAGACCGGTTGGAAGGGCCGAAGTCCCTCAAAGGCCACGATATCCGCCTGATAACCCGGCGCCAGCGCGCCGACCTGTTGCAGTCCGTAGCACTCGGCAACGTTCAGCGTCGCCATGGGAATCAGGTCTTCCGCCTCATAACCGAGAGACATACCGATATCTATCAGATAGTTGATGCTGCCCTGCTCAATCAAATCGTCCGCGTGCCGGTCATCGGTGCACAGGCATAGCCGCCGGTTATCCGCTTTGTCCAGCACCGGAAGCAGATCCACCAGATTATGGGCCGCGCTGCCTTCCCGCAGGAACACATACATGCCCCGTTTAATTTTCTCCAGCGCTTCCGCAGGCGTCACGCATTCATGTTCCGTCGTAATCCCGGAAGCAACATAGGCATTCAGGTCTTTGCCGGAAATGCCCGGCGCATGTCCGTCCATCTTCTGCTTGTAGAACAGCTTCAGCTTATCCATTTCTCCCTGCAGCTTGGACAAAATGCCGGGGAAATTCATCATTTCCGCCAGCCCCAGCACACGGGGACTCAGATTGCGCAGCCGTTCCATATTTTCCGGGGTGATCCGGGCGCCGGAGGTGTCCATATCCGTCGCCGGCACACAGGAAGGAACCATCAGGTACGCGGAAAACGGAATGCCTTCCGTCTCTTCCAGCATAAACCGGAAGCCCTTTTCCCCCAGCACGTTGGTAATTTCGTGGGGATCCGCAATCGCGCCGGTTACACCGTTCAGCAACAGCACCTTCACCATTTCCCGGGGGGAAAGCATGGAACTTTCAAAATGCACATGGGCGTCCATCAGCCCCGGCGTAAGATACAGGCCGGTCACATCAAGAACATGTTTGCCCGTGTAGTTACCGATGCCGACAATCTTGCTGCCGCTGATGGCAATATCCGCATCTTCCCAGTTTTTCAGGAACACGTTGAACACGTGCCCCCCTTTTAACACAAGGTCGGCCTCCTGCCGGCCTGCCGCTACGTCAATCTGATCTTCCAGGCTGCTTGCCCGCCAAAAATCCATGTGACTGTTTCCTCCCATATCAGAGCGTCATACCGTCGTCCCAATTGACTTTGATCTCCTGGATGGTAACGGTGTATAAACCGTATTCGTTCAGGAGATTTTCATCGATCTCATCCATTTCCTTGCCGAACAGGATCTGATCTTTTTTGAATTCCTCGCCGAATTCCCTGACGTTATATTTCTTTTTGATGATTTTACGCAATACGGAAGGAACCTCTTCCACTTTTGTTTTGGTTTCGTCTACCGCAAGGAGGACCGAGTCCTCCAACCGGTCAGGGCTGATGTTGTTTACTTCGACAGCTTTAATTTCTACGTATTTCATGTTATCCCTCTTTTCTGACAACGCTTCTTCTTGAATTCGTCGGTGCAGTTAACTTATTATAATTATACCAAAATTATCCGAGTTTGAAAACTGCCGGCCGTTTTCCCTGTCAGCAAAAAAGCCCGCCACATCTCTGCGGCGGGCCGGTTATCATGAATTATTTTTTACCTTTTTTTGCGGCTTTCTTTTTGGCCGGTTTTGCATTGACAGCTTCTTTAAAGGCTTTGCCTGCTTTGAATGCAGGAACGGTAGCAGCGGCAATCTTGATCGGTTTGCCATTCTGCGGGTTCTTGCCGGTGCGGGCAGCACGTTCACGGGCTTCGAAGGTACCAAAGCCGATCAACTGTACTTTACCTTTCTTGGCAACTTCAGCAACGGTTGCTTCGATGATGGCTTTCAGGGCTTTTTCTACGCTTACCTGGGTCATTTCGGTTTTTGCGGCAACGGCTGCTACGAGTTCTTTTTTGTTCATGATGAACACTCCTTTTGTAAAAATTTTTTTGTGAGAGTACATAAACACTGGGTTCACAAATATAATATCAGTATTTATCATAGTTTGCAAGGGGTAAAATGCGAAAAACCCGAAAAAATCTGATATTTTTTTAAAAAAAGTCACCAAACCGTTCTGCAAATGCCTCTTCCGGCATCATTTTGTGGAAATTCTTCTCACAATATGTAGTTAATCAAGTGGGTTCGGTCAGCGCATGCCTTTCAGCTGCATCTTGTTTTCGTACATGGAATTATCGGCCCGCTGCAGCACATCATTAGTGCAGGTATCCTTTGACGGATCAAACTCAGCTAACCCGTTGGCAACGACCAGGTCTCCTGTGAGCAGGTTTTTCCGGTTGTTTTGATCCAGTTCCTGCATCAGCTGTTCCCGGTTTTCAAAATCGCTCCCGGTAAGGATGACCACAAATTCATCTCCGCCAAAGCGGAAAACCGGACTGTGCTGGAACACGTGACAGATGAATGCGCAGGTGTTTTTGATATACTGATCCCCGGCCAGATGGCCTTGGGTGTCGTTGATCACTTTCAGGTCGTTGACATCGCAGACAACAATTGCAAACTGTAGCGGTTCCTTCTTCTTAATTACCTGATTCAGCTGGTTTTCCCGCTGCTTAAAAGCACGTTTGTTTTTAATGCCGGTCAGCGAATCTTTCAGGGCCATGTCCTGCACAATATAAAATTCTTTTTCCTGTTGTTTCTGCGCCAGAATGGCTGCCTGTAAATCCGTCTTCAACTTCTTTTCGTTGCGGACTTCGTCGTCCACATCTTTGAAGCCGTAGATGATGCCGGATTTGCCGTCTTTTAATTTCAGCCGGATAAACTCCACCCGGTAATATCGGCTCTCTCCGTTTAAGGTGCGACGGTAGGTGACGGCGAAACGTTTGCTTTCTGCCAGTTCTTTTTTAATGTTCGGCAAGGCAATTTCCCTGCGCAGCCATTCCCGGTCTTCCGGAAGGACCATGGTATCAATATAGTGGTTGGTGGCTTCCGTATAATTCGCCTGCCGGAGAGCGGTCCGGATATGGGCGACATCATCTTCCTTATTGGGGTGACGGAACAGGGATATCCGTTCCGTATCCAGGTCTTTGATCAGCAGGACAGAGTCATAGCTGCTGGTCAGAGCTTCAAAGACAGACAGGTTCAACTCTTTGGAAGACTCCGACGCCAGCTTTTGCTCTGTGATATCCGTAGCAAATACAAAATACACGCCGCCGTATTCTTCCGACACGGCGTAATGCCCGTAGGTATCGATCCAGCGGGTGGCGCCGTCCCTGCGGAGGATGCGGTAGATGATGTGCCCGATAATCGATTTGCTGGCAGAAAATTTTGTTTTGATTGCGGAATTGATTTTTTCCCGGACATCGGGATGCAGCATTCCTGTATAAACGAAACCCGTGCGCTGTTTGAATTCGTCCAGGTCACGGCAGCCGAAAATTTCCAACAATGCCGAGTTGACATATAACAGTTCTTTGTTTCCTTCTTCCCTATAGATAAAAAAACCTCCGGGAAAGTGCTCCCCGAACTGGCGGATAGCCTGCAGCGACTGTTCGTTGAGATTGAACCGCTGGGCGTTTTGTGAATCGATGATGTTCATGATCTTTCTGTTCTCCTGCTAAAAACCTGATGTGCAGTGTAGTGCACAGCCTGAAAACCGTATCAGTTGATTACTGATTCTTTCTCAACACATTTTACCACACTTTGTAAAATATATCTATAATTAAAAACTTAAGTACTGAGAATTCAACTCATCATGATGAAGCATTTTATCAAACGGGAAGGCTGACGTATTCTATTTCGTCTTCACGTCTTGCTCTTCCAGCGTAAATTTCCAACTGCAGCAGCAGGTTTCATCCGTAATGTCCGGAAAACAGCTGACGCACTCACAGGTGATGCGATCGTCAATGGCCCGGGCAAACTCTCCATATTCCACTATCCCCACTGTTTTGCAGGGATGAAATTCCATCCCCTTTCGTTTCCTTGCCGTTTGTACGCGACAATCAACCATGCGATAAAACAACGTGTTCCCTTCAATACGGATCTCGTCGTCGTTGATGTTGGCATAAAACCTGAGTGACAACGCCTTCGATAATCCCTCCAGTCCGGCATGTTCCGGCAGATGTAAGAACTTTTTCAGTTTCAAGGCTTCCACGACCGTAAACTTTTTCCAGATTTCTACATCGTGGTACATGGCCTCTTCCATGCCCCACCGTTTTTCAACGGACTGAAACCAGATACCATCTGCCGCGAGCCAATTTTTGGCATAAATTTCCAAAAGCTCGACCAGCTGTTCCCGTGTCAGATTATCCAACGCTTTATTATGGCTCATGTTCGTTTCCCTCTTGTAAATAGTTAGCTATGATATCCCCTGCTCATCAATTTGCCACATCATTTTTCTTTCAATATCGTTCTTTCTGTTCCCGAATATTCGGGGCTGCGCTCTATCCCCTTACAGATTTCTTTCCCGTTTGATGTCCAGCCGCTCTTTCGCCAGGGTAATCGCCGCGTTGATCAGGACGCCGGCCACCGCGATGAAGAGGATCAGCGCGATGTCAACCGTTCCCACAGGCGCCAGCTTCAGCAGGGCGCGCATGGGGGGAACCACCAGGATGCCGATCTGCAGCAGGATGCCCACGGCCGTGATGATATTGAGGGCTTTGTTGTTCCAGGATTCTTTCGTGGCAAAGGCCAGACTGCCCTTGGTCTTGCAGACATACGCCATCAGCATCTCGTTGATGGCCAGGGTGCTAAAGCAGTAGGTCCGGCACAGTTTTAAGAGTTCTTCGTTTCCTTCCAAATTCGCCAGAATATTTCCCGTTCCGTACTGCATGATTACGGGAAGCAGGAACGCCAGCAACGTAACGCCGCCGCTGATCAGGCCCTGGATTACGATATTCAGGTAATCGCTCCGGTTTAAAATGCCGGCCTTTACGTCCCTGGGCTTTTCATTCATGACAGCGTCCGAGCCCACGTCCATGCCCAGGGCCAGGGACGGCGCCGTATCCGTCAGCAGGTTCACCCACAAAATCTGGATTGTGGAAAGGGGCGAAGACAGGCCCGCAAAAATGGCCGATGCCATCAGCACCACTTCGCCAAAGTTGGACCGCAGCAGATACACGACCGATTTCTTAATATTGTTGAACAGGTTGCGGCCTTCCATCACCGCGTTCTTGATGGTGATGAAATTGTCGTCCACCAGGATCATCTCCGCCGCATCCTTGGCCACTTCCGTGCCGCCGATGCCCATGGCCACGCCGATGTCCGCCGCTTTCAGGGAGGGCGCGTCATTGACGCCGTCCCCCGTCATGGAGCAGATCTTGCCGTGAGACTGGAAAGCCTGCACAATCTGCACCTTGTTCTCCGGCGATACCCGGGCGAAGACGCGGTAATCCAGCACATTCTTCTTAAACTCATCGGGATCCATCTCATCGATTTCCGCACCGGAAATGCTCTGGGAAATATCCGTGGCGATATCCAGCTCCTTGGCGATGGCAAAGGCCGTGATCTTATGGTCGCCCGTGATCATGGCCACGTCGATGCCCGCGTGATGACATTCGTCCACAGTTTCCCTCACGCCTTCCTTGGGCGGGTCGATCATGGCGCCCAGCCCTACGAAGATCATATCCTTTTCCTGGGGAACCGTGTCTCCTTCCCGGTAGGCCAGGGCCAGCACCCGGAGCGCGTCGGAACTCATGATGTCCGCCGACTGGGTAGCACGAACCACGTCCTCGTTGGTGATCTCCCGTATGCCGTCCTCATCCAGGATGCGGTCACACCGGACGATGACGGAATCAATGGCGCCCTTGGTATAGGAAATGTTTTTTATTTCGCCATTCCGTTCCACCCGGTCCAGAGTAGTCATCATCTTCCGGTCGGAATCAAAGGGAATCTCATCAAACCGGGTGATATCACGCATGATGTCGTAATAGCCCAGCTTCTTATCCTTCGCGTACTTGATGAACGCGGTTTCCGTAGGATCGCCGATTTCCTCGCCGGTCTCTTCGGAATACTTTGCATCGTTACAGGCGAGAAAACCTTCCAGCAGTCTGGCAAAGACTTTGCTGTCGGTCGGCAGCTCTTCCGGTTCCAACGCCTCGCCCGCAAGATACCACTTCACCACCGTCATCCGATTCTGGGTCAGGGTGCCCGTCTTATCAGAACAGATTACATTCACTGCACCCAGGGTTTCCACCGCGTGAATCTGCTTCACGATGGCGTTGCGCTTGCTCATCTCCTGGATGCCCGCCGTAAGCACCAGCGTGACTACGGTAGCCAGCCCTTCCGGGATGACCGCCACGGCAAAGGCGATGGAGATCATCAGGGTTTCAATGACAGGCGTGCGGTAAATAAAAATCTGACAGGCAAACATCACAATACACAGGACTACGCCCGCGATGCCCAGCACCTTAGAGATGCTGTCCAGATTTTTCTGCAGCGGCGTCTCCTGCTTCTCGATTTGATGCAGCATGCCCGAAATTTTGCCGATCTCGGTATGATCGCCGATCTTTTCCACCACGCCCTCGCCGCGGCCGTATTCCACCAGGGTGGACATGAAGACCTTATCCTTGCGGTCGCCGAGGGGCGTCTTCTCATCGCTGGTTTCGCTGCAGTCCTTTTCCACCGCAACGCTTTCACCGGTCAGGGCCGATTCATTCACCTTCAGGGAGCTGGTCTGCACCAGGGCAAGATCCGCAGGCACCACGCGCCCCGCCTCCAGGATCACGTAATCGCCCACCACCAGTTCCGACGCCGGAATCTCCGTCTCCACGCCGTCCCGGATCACCACCGCCGTGGACGCATTGATCCGCCGCAGGGCCTCCACGGATTTCTCTGCCGAAAGTTCCTGCACGGTGCCGATGATGACATTAGCCAGCACCACCACGATGATAATGATGCCGTCCACGATTTCCCCGGTCATGATGGAAATGACCGAGGCAGCCACCAAGAGGAGCAGCAGCGGCGACGCAAACTGCTCCGCAATCACGGAAAACAGACTCTTCTTCTTTCCCTGGGTGAGTACGTTCTTTCCCTGCTTCGCCCTCTCCAGGGCTTCCGCGGTAGTTAATCCTTTGTTGCTCATTTCCTTTGCCGCTCCCGTCTTTCCACTTAACCGGCTGCTCTTTCAAAAGCAAGCCGGTTCATCCTAATTACATATCACACAACGATTTGTATCCACGCTCACATCTACTGTTTTCCTGTCCAATCATATTATTTCATATCATACACTTCTTCCACCTTACCCATCGGCTGTCCCGGCTCTATCCAACTTAAATTTAATTCAGACACAGGTATTTGTGCAAGAGGATCAGGGATTGGACTCTTTGGTTTCGTTGGTTCCTAATAGAATATTCTTTCATTCCACTGAACGAAAAATAGTTTGAACGTATTTTCATACCTGTCACGGCATAAAATAATTAGTCAGGAAATAAGTTCTTTCCCAATCAACAATCTGCAACGCAGACTCCTTTGCCGGGTAGATATCCTTCTCGCCGAGAACCATCACCTGCCTGCCCTTCAAATCATAGAGCGGCCACTCATGCGCCTTGCCATCGGGAGACACGTCTGCGCCCAGCGACGGATTGCCGGTCCTTGCAAACTGTACCCACATCTTGCGCATGGTCTTCGTAAAAGTTGCGTCGAATGCCCTTCCCGTGAAGTCCGTCATCTCCGGATGGTTGAATACCGACGACAGTTCGATTGCATGTCCGCATTTTACCAAAGGCAACGAGGACTCGGGCGTGAAGAGATAGGTATATGACTTGCCGCCGCCTCGTCGGTCTTCCAGATGTTCAGGTACAGGCAGTCCTCTCCCATACCATATTCGGCAGCGGGATCGCCCGGCGCCTGGACGGGGGCTTTCCCATAGTGATATGCCTCGTAGACACCGTTGTCCGGAGCAACGTCCACCGGTGCTTTCCAGCGCAGGTCTCCAACGGGCTGTTTTCCCACAAAGGGGATGCCCTTGCAGGAAACGATTCCGTCCGTCTCCCTGCCGACAAAAGTGCCGTTTATGCACCTGACGGCCAGCGCCTTGTCATAATCGCCGTCCCGAATTATTTTGTTTCCGTCTTGCTGCATTTCCATTTTTTCCTGAACCTCCTTCGCAACAATCTTTTTTCGTCGGTAATTTGAAAATTTAAGTGCACGTTACTATCGTGCAATTACAATTACAACGGTTTAAATCCATGAGGTTGCACTTAGGACTTCATGGATTTTTTGTTTCCGCCAAAAGAGCGGGAACGAAGTCAAGGGACAGTACGCTGGACATTTGCGTCTAGACGCAGCTCTTGAGGCAGTGGCACGGAACACCCTGTTATGCGAAAGCTGCCAAATGCTGCTTTCCTGCCTCCCGGCGAGGGCGGGTATGGGCAGAACCCGGCTTTTGTTTTATGATATCTTTGCCCTGCCTTCCAAAAGGAGACTGTCATGAATAAACATTTAACCCTTGATGATCGCCTGGAAATCCAGATGGGTCTGAAATCCGGCGAAAATTTTACTACGATTGCACAGCGCATTGACTCCAATCGGACTACAGTCAGTCGTGAAGTGAAAGCACACCGGATTCCGGTTCATAACTCAAAGGGCAACAACTGCATTCACAGGAATGAGTGTCAGTTTCCAGAGGCATGTTCTCATTACACACCGGGTCGCTACCGGTACGGATGCCATAAAGGAAAACAGGACTGCGGCAGTGCTTGCGGAGACTGTATTAATGGGTGTGACCATTTTCAGGAAGACTTTTGCACCCGTTACGAAAAGCCGCCATATGTCTGCGCCTCCTGCCCGGATCGCCGTACATGCCGTCTTCAAAAGATGGAGTATGATGCGAAGCTGGCACAGGAAGCCTACGAAACACTCCGCTCCGAATCCCGCAAAGGCATCTCGCTTTCGGAAGAGGAACTGGCCTACCTGGATTCCGTTGTTTCTCCGGAAATCAAGCGCGGTCAGGCCGTTTCTGTCGTCTGGAATACACACAAAGGGGAAATGCCTGTATCGGATCGCACCCTCTATACTTATATCAACAGCGGCCTTCTGGACGCGGATAACTTTGACCTTCGCCGAAAGCTTCGAATGCCTTCCCGGAAGAAAAGCGGGCCCGTATTACGAGTGGACAAACAGTGCCATATCGGCCGCAGCTATGAAGACTATGAATCTTATATGGCACGGCATCCGGATGCCGTGATCAGCCAGATGGACAGTGTCATCGGCAGAAAAGGCGGCAAAGTTTTGCTTACGATTCTATTCAAAAACTGTGACCTGCAACTGATGTACCTCAGAGGCCGTAATACCGCCGCATCCGTAACAGCAATCTTTCAGACTTTAAGAAGTCGGCTTGGTGACCAGCGTTTTTCTACGCTCTTCCAGGTGATCCTCACGGATCGGGGCAGCGAATTTACAGACCCGGTCAAAATCGAATGTGATATGGAAACCGGAGAAATCCAATGCCGGGTTTTCTATTGCGATCCTATGAACAGCAATCAGAAAAGCAACTGCGAGCGGAACCATGAGTTCATTCGGTATGTGCTCCCCAAGGGAACATCAATGGATCGATTTACCCAGACGGATATCACAAAGCTCATGAATCACATCAATTCGTATCCACGTAAAAAATGGAATGGACAGGCTCCTCTGGATCTATTTATCCAGATCTATGGCAAGGAGACCGCAACTCTCCTTGGCCTTGAGAAAATCCCGTCCGATTCCATCAACCTGACACCGGCGCTTCTGAAATAGTAAGCCGGTATATATAGCAAGAAGGCAGGGCAAAATCATACTAACCGACTCTGTAAACCGGGGTGCATTTACGATTTCGTAAAAATCGCAAAATACAGTCCGGGTTTTGGCATGCCTTCTTTATATGAATTTTACGTGATTTTCTCTGTATTTGCAATCCTTAATGCACGATTCTTTTACCATGTGGGCATTTACAACTTCGTGCGTGCAATTAATATTTCTGGCTGTGCACTTACATCTTCAAACGTGCACTTGGATTTTCAATTAACCATCTTTTTTCGTCTCACGCATACACTTCGATATTCTGATATAAAATTTTAAATAACCAGTTCATGCTTTCTCTCTTCCATAGAAAACTCTTTGCTCAAAAAACTTAAAAACGATTACCTTATTCCTTTGCAAATCGCCGTAACCTTATCCCCCTCCTATACTGCAATGACCCTCAGTCCGTTCTTTCTGACAGAAGAACAATCCGTTGGGCGTCGTATACGAAGTTACGGCCTCCGCCCGGTGCCAGGGCGTCAGCAAACAAAAATCAGGGCGAGATCCGTCAATATGGTTTTCATTTTTCTCCGGGACAGTTTTTTTCATTTTGATTCCCTTCAACAAAACGAGCCGGCAGCATGTTTTTTATTATTAAGAAGATTGTAGTGAAATGATAATGAATGTGGAGACAAACCGTGATTCG
>Ga0256869_1001697_pt1 | contig 11038 bp, 6 predicted proteins | sample RumenRJG_05RNA_FD_186096 | JGI IMG/M metagenome (GOLD analysis project Ga0256869, IMG submission 186096) | Metatranscriptome of bovine rumen microbial communities from Lethbridge, Alberta, Canada - Rumen RJG_05 (Metagenome Metatranscriptome) | ecosystem: Host-associated > Mammals > Digestive... | reverse complement strand
GGCAATGCCATGGTGGTGGCCATGATCGTTTACGGCACCTGCGGCATCGAGCACCTGCAGCCCGCCTCCGAGACCTGTCTCGACGGCATCCGTGTGATTTTCAAGAATTTCAAAAAGGAGAAGGCCATCGCCTTCTGCAAGGAGGTCAAGGCGCTGGGATATAAGGTTTTTGCCCAGGCCGTTTCCATCACCAGCTACACCGACCGGGAGCTTTTAGACCTGGTGGACCTGGTCAATGACCTCGAACCCGAGGCCCTGTCCATCGTGGATACCTACGGACTCATGCATGAGGACCACGTGCAGCACTATTTTGAGCTGATGGATTATAACCTGAAGCCGGGAATCAAGATTGGGTATCACGCCCACAACAATTTCCAGCTGGCTTACTCCAACAGCATCGAGCTGCTGCGGGTGCCGACGAGAAGAACCATTGTTATCGACGGTTCGCTCCACGGCATGGGAAAGAGCGCGGGAAATCTCCCCATCGAGCTGATGAGCATGTACCTCAACGGCAACTACGGAAAGAGCTTTGACATTTCCCAGCTGCTTGAGGCCATCGACATGAATATCATGCCCTTTTACCGGAAGACGCCCTGGGGATACAAGATGTTCTACTATATCGCGGCGTCTCACCAGTGCCATCCCAACTATGTGGACTGGCTCATGAACAAGCAGACCCTGTCGCTGAGCCAGATCACGGAAATCCTGAATATGCTGCAGGACGAGAAGAAGCTGCTCTACGACAAGGAGTATATCGAAGAACTCTATATGGAGTACCAAAGCAGGGAGTGCAATGACGATGAGGCCCTGCGGGAGCTTTCCGCAAAGTGGCGCGACCAGGAGATTCTGGTGCTGGGGCCGGGAGCAAACCTCCTGCGGCAGCAGGACCGGGTGCACCGGTACATCGAAGAAAAGGACCCGGTGGTGATTACCATCAATTACCTGCCGGAGGAATTCCATACCGATTATGTGTTCCTGACCAACTCCCGGCGCTACATGCAGCTGATTACCAGGCTTGCGCTTCTTGCGGAGAACGGGCAGTGGAAGAAGGACTTCCGGACGGTGGCAACCTCCAATATTCCCAAGGTTTCCGAGAACTTCGACTATATCCTCAACTACAATTCGCTGATTGACCGGAACGCCGAATATATGGACAATTCCTTCGTGATGCTGCTCCATGTGATGGCGGAGACCGGGGTGCGCCGGATTGCCTGCGCAGGCTTTGACGGCTACTCCACAAAGGCGGAGAATTACTTCAATTCCGAGATGGATTACCGGATTGCCAAGGAGAAGTTCCACGGGCTGAATGAGTATGTGGCTAAGAATCTGCGGGACCTTAAGGGGACCCTGGAGGTAGAATTCGTGACAGACTCGAGATATCCGGAGTACTTGTAAAATAGCATATGGAGATTACGTGATGAAACAGAAGCTTTCGAATTATCTTGCGGAAAAACTGGTGGAATTCGGCATTAAGGATGTGTTCACCATCACCGGCGGCGGCGCCATGCATCTGAACGACGCCCTCGGACACCAGGAGGGGCTCTCCTGCATGTATATGCATCACGAGCAGGCCTGCGCCATGGCGGCAGAGGCCTATGCGAGGATCCACAACCGGATCGCCGCGCTCTGCGTGACCACGGGTCCCGGCGGCATCAATGCCATGAACGGGGTTGCCGGCGGATATCTGGATTCCATCCCCATGCTGGTGATTTCCGGGCAGGTACGGTATGATACCATGTCCGTCAGCACGGGCCTGCATCTGCGGGCCATGGGAGACCAGGAGTACGATATCATCCGCTCCGTGGACCGGATGACGAAATACTGCGAGATGATTATTGACCCGATGCGCATCCGCTACTGTCTGGAGAAGGCCTTTTTCCTGGCAAATGCGGGCAGACCCGGCCCCTGCTGGCTGGATATTCCGCTGAATGTGCAGGCGGCCATCATCGAGACCGATGACCTGGTCGGGTTTGACGCCGAGGATTACATGGCGGGCGGCACCGGATGGGCCGAGCCCTCTTCCCACAGCATTCCTGCCGATGAGAAGGGAAAGGGCGAGTACCGGGAACTTCTTCCTCCGAGGGTGGAGGAAAAGACGGCGGAGGCCATCATCGATAAGATCCGTCATGCGAAGCGCCCTGTCATCAACGCCGGCAACGGCATCCGCATCGGCGCGGCCCACGAGGTATTTCTCCGGGTTGCCGAAAAGCTTCAGATTCCGGTGGTGACCGGTGCAGACAGCATTGACTGCATCTGGGATGAGCATCCGCTCTACATCGGAAAGGGCGGCAACGTGGGAGACCGTCCCGGAAACTTCGCTATTCAGAACAGTGACCTGGTGCTCTCCCTGGGAAGCCGGCTGAGCTTCCGTCAGGTGGGATACCGGTTTGAAACCTGGGCCAGAGAAGCCTATGTCATCTACAACGATATCGATGCGGAGGAGCTGAAGAAGCCCACGGTGCATGTGGATATGCCGGTGCACGCGGACGTGAAAGACCTCCTTTCTGTGATGGACCGGGTGCTGGATAAGCATACCGTGCCGGAGATGGACGAGGCGCAGAAGGCTGCCCAGGCAGAATGGCTGTCCATCTGTCAGGGCTGGAAGCGGGATTATCCCGTGGTACAGCGCCGCCACTTTGAAGAGGGGGCGGAGAATGCGGCGAATGTGTACGCATTTGCCCGGATCATGAGCGAAAAGCTCAACGAGGACCAGATCGTGGTGGTGGGCAATGGCTCCGCCGTCGTGGTCTGCGGACACGGAAATGTGGTGAAAAAGGGACAGCGGTTTATCCGCAATTCCGCCATCGCCTCCATGGGATACGGCCTGCCGGCGGCCATCGGCTGCTGCGTGGCGGACCATTCCCATGATATCATCCTGGTGACCGGCGACGGCAGCATCCAGATGAATATCCAGGAGCTGCAGACGGTGATCGGAAACCGGATGCCCATCAAGATTTTCATGATCAACAACGGCGGATATCATTCCATCCGGCAGACCCAGAAGAATTTCTTCGGTGAGCCGCTGGTGGGTGTCGGCGTGGACAGCGGAGACCTGACCTTCCCTGATATGGAGAAGATTTCCGGCGCCTATGGATTCCCCTACGTGAGCATCCACAGCAACGCGGAGTGCGCCGAGAAGGTGGAGCAGACCCTGGCCATGGAGGGCCCGGTGTTCTGCGAGGTCTTTGTGACCCTGGACCAGAATTTCGAGCCGAAGGCATCCTCCAAGAAGCTGCCGGACGGAACCATGATTTCGGCACCGCTGGAGGATCTCTATCCCTTCCTTCCGGAGGAGGAGATGGATAAGATTATGCTGATTCCGAGAGTCGGCGCGGCAAAGCCCTCGGAGGAAAAGAAGAACTGAGAAGAAAGGAACGGGCAGGCAGATGAGGATCATTGCGACGGGTGCCACAAGCTTTGTGGGAAGGGCGGCGGTAAAGGCATTCCTCTCCCACGGCCATGAGGTGTGCGCCGTGGTGCGGGAAAACTCCGCAAAGAAGGACCTTTTGAAAAGCGGGGACGGCACCTTCCCCGAAGGCCTTACATTCCTGGAGCTGGATCTCTCCTCCATTGACCGGCTTCCGGAGCTGGCAGAGGGGCCCTTTGATGTGTTCGTGCACATGGGCTGGCTGGGAGCCGGAAGTGAGTCAAGAAAGGATGCGGCCGTGCAGGAAGAAAGCGCAGATATCGCGCTCCGGGCTGTGCGGGCGGCAGGAAAGCTGGGCTGCAGACGGTTTCTGTTTACCGGAAGCCAGGCAGAGTACGGGCGGAAGACGACTCTCACCGATGAGGAGGCAGTCTGTGAGCCCACATCTCCCTACGGGGAGGCAAAGCTCCGAGTCCGGATGGAAGCGGAGAACCTGTGCCGGAGCCTGGGCATGGATTACGGCCATGTGCGGATCTTCAGCACCTACGGCCCGGGGGATCACCCCTGGTCGCTGGTATCCTCCTGCATGGATGCGTTCCTGAAGGATGAGCTGATTAAGCTTACGCCCTGCACCCAGACCTGGAATTTCCTCTACATTGACGACTGCGGCGAGGCGATTGCGGCGCTGGCAGAGTATCCGGGAAGCCTGATGGAGAAGGGCTGCGTCTTTAACCTGGCGGGAACGATGGATGAGACTGTTCCGCTCCGGTCCTTTGTGGACTGCATGCAGCGGCTCTGCGGCGGCGGAACCGCCTGCTACGGATTCCACCCCTACAATGCGGAGGGGCCGGTGGAGCTCTACCCGGATATCCGGAAGATTATTGAGGTTACGGGCTGGCAGCCGGAGACGACCTTCGACCGGGGCATTCACCGGATGCTGCAGCTCCGACGGGCAGAAAAGGCCCGGAAGGCCTGAGGCCTGAATGTAAGAAAATCTTTGGTTGATTCGATGTAAATATACCATTAAGATGGTATAAGTATTGGAGATGGGACTTTGAAGAAGATAAGTGTCCTGATACCCTGTTATAACGAAGAAGAAAATGTGGAACCCATAAGCCAGGCGGTGATTGAGACTCTTACAAGAGACTGCCCGGCTTATGACTATGAGCTGGTTTTTATTGATAATGATTCCCGGGACCGTACAAGGGAGATCCTGCGCCGCCTCTGCAGCGGGAATCCGCGGATCCGGGCGATTTTCAATGCCCGGAATTTCGGGCAGTTCAACTCTCCCTACTACGGCATGCTGCAGTGCACGGGGGACTGCGTCATCAGCATGGTGGCGGATTTCCAGGACCCGGTGGAGCTGATTCCCAGATATGTCCGGGAATGGGAGAACGGATATAAGATTGTCATCGGCATCAAGACCGGAAGCAAAGAGAATCCGGTGATGTATTTCCTCCGGAGCTGTTATTACAAGCTGATCCGGAAGCTTTCGGACGTGGAGCAGATCGAGCACTTTACGGGGTCCGGCCTGTACGACCGGGATTTCATCAATGTGCTGCGCTCTCTGGATGACCCGACGCCCTTCCTGCGCGGAATTGTGGCGGAGCTGGGATACCGGAGAAAAGAGATTCCCTATATCCAGCCGGAGCGCCGGGCGGGCAAGACCCACAACAATTTCTACCGGCTGTATGATGCGGCGATGCTGAGCTTTACCTCCTACACCAAGGTGGGACTGCGGGTGGCGACATTTTTCGGCAGTATCTGCGCCGGAATCAGCATGCTGATCGCCCTGGCCTATCTGATCATGAAGCTGATTCACTGGTATGATTTTTCCGCCGGCATGGCGCCGATGCTGATCGGCATGCTGTTTTTGGGATCGGTGCAGATCTTCTTCATCGGTTTGGTGGGAGAGTATATCCTCTCCATCAATTCCAGGGTCATGAAGCGGCCTCTGGTGGTGGAGGAAGAGAGGATCAATTTCGGCGACACGGTTCCGGACAATTCCCACGGAATCGCGGGAAAGTCCGTACAGCTCGCGAAAGAGGACGAGACGGGAGATAAGGATCATGAAGCATAACGTTGACGTCGTCCGGATCCGGGAGAATGAAATCGAACTGAACGGATGGGCCATCGGAAAGACGCCGGAGACGGAGATTACCTACCGGGTGGAAGACGGGGCAAGACGCCCCATGGACTTCCGCTTTGTCCGGACGCGCAGAGACGATGTGAGCCAGATCTATTTCGGCGAGACCGTACCGCAGGAGCTGGGGTTTGATATCAAGTTTCCCTACGAGCGGGGAAAAGATTACTACCTGATCATCAGCGGAGAGAACCGGAACATCCGCATCAAATACAATGAGGAGCTGGTGCGGAAAAGAAGCAGCGCCAGCCATAAGAGAATGCGGAAGCTTCTTGACCTGGCCAATATGGAGACCGTAAGGGTCTGCCTGGATTACTGGAAGGAAAACGGCTTCCGGGCCCTGATCAAAAAGTCGAAGCATAAGATCCAGGGGATCGACAGCGATTACGATTATCCGGAATGGTATTCGCTGACCAGGCCTTCCACGGAGGAGCTTTCGAGACAGCGGGAAGAAGAGTTTCCGGAGGGACCGATGTTTTCCATCGTCATCCCTGCCTATAAGACGCCGAAGCGGTATCTGAGAGAGATGCTGGATTCCATCGCGGACCAGACCTACGGAAATTTCGAGGTCTGTGTGGCGGACGGAAGCCCCGCGGGGGAGAGTGTCGGAGATATTCTGGCGGAATATGCCGGAAAGGATAAGCGGTTCCGCTATGAGGTCCTGGGAGAAAACCGGGGCATCGCCGGGAATACCAACGCGGCGATGGCCATGGCAAAGGGCGATTATATCGTTCTTGCGGACCACGATGATACCATCACGCCGGATGCCCTCTATGAGTGTGCAAAGCTTTTAAGAGAACATCCCGGCTGCGAGATGTTTTATTCGGACGAAGACAAGCTGGACATGGACGGCGGGGCCCTCTTTGACCCCCATTTCAAGCCGGATTTCAATCCGGACCTCCTGTGCAGCGTAAACTATATCTGCCATCTTCTCTGCGTCAAGAGAACGCTGGCGGAGAAGACCGGCGGATTCCGGCAGGAGTTTGACGGCGCCCAGGATTACGATTTCATCTTCCGGTGCGCAGAAGAGGCCCGCGAGGTGCGGCATATTCCGAAGGTGCTCTATCACTGGCGGTGTCACAAGAATTCCACGGCCAGCAATCCGGAGAGCAAGATGTACGCCTTCGAGGCGGGGGCGAGAGCCATCATGGCCCACTACGACCGGATGGGGATCCCCTATGAGAAGGTGGAAAAGGGAGTGGACTTCGGCATTTACCACACCACCTGGAAGATCGTGGGAAATCCGCTGATTTCCATCATCATTCCGAACAAGGACCACGCGGCGGACCTGGATACCTGTCTCCGGGATATCGAAGAGAAGGCCACCTACCGCAATGTGGAATTTGTGATCGTGGAGAACAACTCCACCGAGCAGGAAACCTGGGATTATTACGAGAAGATCCAGAAGGAATACTCCAATGTCCGGGTGGTCCGCTGGGAGAGAGAGTTCAACTATTCCGCCATCAACAATTTCGGCGTGGACTTTGCGAAGGGAGAGTATCTCCTGTTCCTGAACAATGATACCCAGCTGATCGCGGATAATTTCCTGGAGGAGATGCTGGGCTTCTGTCAGCGGGAGGAGGTCGGCGCCGTGGGCGCAAGACTTCTCTACGAGGACAATACCATTCAGCATGCGGGCGTGGTGGTCGGATTCGGCGGCATCGCCGGGCACACCTTCATCGGCCTGCACAGCGCGGAGAACAGCTATTTCCACCGGGCCATGAGCGCCCAGGATTACAGCGCCGTGACTGCGGCCTGCATGATGACGAAGAAGGAGCTGTTCAAAAAGGTGGGCGGCTTTACCGAGAAGCTGGCCATCGCCTTCAATGATATCGACTACTGCATGAAGGTGCGCGCGGAGAATAAGCTGGTGGTTTATGCGCCCTATGCGGTGTTGCACCACTACGAATCCAAGTCCCGGGGACTGGAGGATACGCCGGAGAAGGTTGCAAGATTCAACCGGGAAATCCGGATTTTCGCAGACCGGTGGCCGGAGATTCTGGCTGAGGGCGACCCCTATTACAATCCGAATCTGACCCTTAGAAAGTCGGATTTCTCCCTGAGAGATCTGAAGAAGGAGAAGATAGGCGAGCCCTATCGGCTTGAGGTATAAAGAATGCAGGATTTACGAACAACCGTGGTAATCCCCAACTACAACGGGCTGGATTATCTGAAGGCCTGTCTGCAGTCCCTGAAGGCGCAGACGGCGCGGGATTTCACAACGCTAATCATCGATAACGGGTCCACCGACGGCAGTGCCGAATGGCTCCGGGCGTATGAGAAGCAGGAAGCACGCATCCGGGTGATTCTTCTGCCGGAGAATACCGGGTTTTCCGGAGCGGTGAACCTGGGAATCCGGGAGGCGGACACGCTCTACGTGATTCTTCTGAATAACGACGTGACGGCAGACCCCTCCTATGTGGAGGAGCTGGAGCGGATGATTTCCCGGTCCGGCAGAATCTTTTCCGTCAGCGCGAAGATGATACAGATGTATCATCCGGATCTGATGGATGATGCCGGGGATATGTATTCTGTCCTGGGCTGGGCATTTCAGCGCGGCGTGGGCCGGGATATCCGGAAGTACCGGAAGGCCGGGGAGGTATTCTCCGCCTGTGCCGGCGCCGGCATCTACCGGCGGGAGGTCTTCGACGAGATAGGCTTTTTCGATGAGATGCACTTTGCCTATCTGGAGGATATCGACGTGGGATACCGGGCGAAGATCCACGGCTACCACAATATGTACGCCCCGCGGGCGAAGGCATTCCATGTGGGAAGCGGCACCAGCGGGTCGAAGTACAACGCCTTCAAGGTACGCCTGGCGGCGCGGAACAACATCTATCTGAACTGGAAAAACATGCCGTGGCCGCAGCTTCTGGTCAATCTTCCCTCCATTATTGCGGGAAGTGCGGTGAAGTACGGATTTTTCCGCAATATGGGCTATGGCAGAGAATATCTGGAAGGAATTTCGGAAGGGATAAAGACAGCTCCTAAGTGCAGGAAAGTCCCCTTTGTTCCGAAGCACCTGCCGAATTACCTGAGTATTCAGGCGGAGCTGGTTATCGGAACCTTCGTCTATATCAGGGAGTTTCTGGCAAGACATGTGACAGACCGCAAATAACGGCGGGTGAAGAAAGGGTATCGGATGAGATACGAGGAAGATGACGAGCTGGAGCGCATGCGCGCCAGAAGAGAACACAGACAGAGAGCATGGAAGGATGAGGCAGACGACTTCTCTTCCGGAAACGGACGCACAGGCACAAGACGTACATCATCGTCCAGAACCAGGCACAGTGCGTCCCAGCGGAGCCGCAGAAGGGCGAAGAAGAGGAGAATCTGGCTGATTGTGCTGGAAGTCCTCCTGGTGGTGGCACTTCTGATCGGCGCCGGCATCTGGTTTATGTACCAGAAGACCTTCGGCACGATGCAGAAGATCGAGTTCCACGAGGAGGAGGTTCAGAACCTGGACCTGACCGAGGAGCAGATTGAGGAGATGAAGGGCTACTTTACGGTAGCCTGCTTCGGCGTCGACTCCCGCGCGGAGGGTAAGAGCGGCCAGCTGAATGTAGGTAAGGGAACAAACGCGGACGTGAACATGATCGTCCGGGCCAACCTGGAAACCGGAGAGGTGAAGATTGTCTCCGTCTTCCGCGACACCTACCTGAATATTTCCGACAAGAATTCCTACAATAAGATCAACGCGGCTTACGCCTACGGCGGACCGGAGCAGGCCGTCAAGGCGCTCAACAAGAACCTGGCCCTGAATATTACCCAGTATGCGACCTTCAACTGGAAGGCCGTAGCCGAGGCCATCAATATCCTGGGCGGCGTGGATGTGGACTTAAGTGATGCGGAGTTCTCCTGGATCAACGCCTACATTTCAGAGACCGTCAAGGAGACCGGCGTTCCCAGCACGCAGCTGGAGCACGGCGGCCACGTCCATCTGGACGGCATCCAGGCGGTTGCCTATGCGAGAATCCGTTACAGCGATACGGACTACGCCCGCACGGAGCGCCAGAGAATCGTGGTGGAAAAGGCCCTGGAAAAAGCAAAGCAGGCGGATTTCAAGACCCTCTACGGATGCATGCACGCCATCATGCCGCAGCTGGCCACAAACCTGCAGCCGGATGATCTGTATCCGCTGGCCAAGGTAATCACCAAGTTTGATATCTCGGATACCATGGGCTTCCCCATGGCCCGCGGAGAGAAGGACATGGGTTCCATCGGCGACTGCGTTATCCCGCAGACCCTGGCCTACAATGTGGTGGAGCTGCATAAGTTCCTGTTTGATGAGCAGGATTTCCAGATTCCCTCCCGTGTGCAGGAGATCAGCGACCATATCGCCAATACCAGCGGCTACACCAAGAACGGCAAGCTCATCGGGCATGTGCCGACCGACCAGGGTATCGGCGTTGTGACCTTCCGTCGTCTGGTGGGACAGTCCAGAGCAAGGCGCGAAGCGCTGCAGCCGGTATCCACGGAGGAAGCAAAGAACAAGTCGGTTTACGAGACGGATGAGGACGGCAATATCGTCTATGAGTATGACGAGGACGGCAACATCATCTATGAGACCGATGAAGACGGCAATACCATCTATCCGACGGATGAGGACGGCAATAACATTTACCCGACCGATGAGGACGGAAGAGAGATTATCCCGGAGAAGGACAAGAATAGGAAACCCGTCGAGACCGATGAGAATGGGGATCCGGTTCTTGAGACCGACGAGGACGGCAATGTGATCGACCCGCCGGAGGATTACGAGGACGAGGACGGACCAACCCGTGAGGAGGACGAGCAGTACGGACCGGGCGGAAAGTCCAACCGGCCGGATGATGAGCAGTACGGACCGGGCGGAAGACCGTCGGAAACAAAGATGACCAAACCCGGATCCGAAACCAGATCCCGTGACGAGGATGAAGATGAGGACGACGAGGAAGCGGTAGGCCCCGGCGTAAAGCCATCGGAGACGAGGACCGCTAAGCCGGGCTCCACGGAGGAGACAAAGAGCAAATCGGAGACAAAGAGTTCGGAACAGACCGGACCCACCGCTGCCAGGACAACGGAAGCTGACAGCAGTGCGGGACCGGGCGGAAGTTCCTCTTCCGGCAGCTCGGATGGCCACGGTGTTGTCGTGGTTCCGGGCGGAGACTCCGTTGACGGCGACGCCTCCGGACCAGGGGCAGAATAAGCAGAATTGAGAAGGTATTCCCCGCGGGGCTTTCCTGCGGGGAATCTACAGCAGTAAGGTGATAGTGATATGATTAAAGATAATCAGGAGAGGCTCAACCGCATCCATGTGCTTCTGGATGCGCTGATTATCGTGCTGTCCTATGGACTGGCATGGTATCTCATGATTGGGAACTCCGGATCCTATGTCACACAGCAGAACAGAGAAGCGATGGCCGCAGTCTATCTGATTGCGGCTGTCGTTGTTGTTCCGGTATACCTGCTGCTGTACGGATTTTTCCATCTCTATGTACCGAAACGGGTTCAGCTGGCAAGGACAGAGCTGGCAAATGTGTTCAAAG
>Ga0256869_1001690_pt1 | contig 11053 bp, 10 predicted proteins | sample RumenRJG_05RNA_FD_186096 | JGI IMG/M metagenome (GOLD analysis project Ga0256869, IMG submission 186096) | Metatranscriptome of bovine rumen microbial communities from Lethbridge, Alberta, Canada - Rumen RJG_05 (Metagenome Metatranscriptome) | ecosystem: Host-associated > Mammals > Digestive... | reverse complement strand
CCCAATAAGGCTTCACTTCTTGCAAAAAAATCATCCATAATCGCTTAATTTGGGTGCAAAATTACAAAAAAATGCGCATATATGCAAAAAAAATGCCAAAAAATTTGGTCAGTTCAAAAAAAAGCAGTACCTTTGCATCCGCTTTTCGCTCAAAAAACACTCTGCATAGCCTCCCTCGGGATGCAAACCAGCGGAGCGTTTGCAGACCGAAGAGCGAGAGCAAGGCGAAAATACACATGAGCGACGGAGTCGCGAATCGTATTAAGCCTTCGCTCGCGCGAAGCCCAGGTGGCGGAATTGGTAGACGCGTTGGTCTCAAACACCAATGGGAAACCGTGCCGGTTCGATCCCGGCCCTGGGTACTCGCGCGAGCTATGGCTCAATACGATTCGCGACTCCGTCGCTCATATGAATTTTCGCCATGCTCTCGCTCTCAAAATAAAGCGCGCTTCGTTAGCGCTTTATTTTGGAAGATGAAAGATAAAAACAATTAAAGGTCATGCGGGAGACTTAAACAGCCGCTATCCACTCAGAACAGGCTAATTGCCCGGAGAGTAACTAAAAGGAGGTGTATGCAATGATTATCGTTCCTGTTAAAGAAGGTGAGAACATCGAGCGCGCGATTAAGAAATTCAAACGCAAATTCGATAAGACGGGTGTCGTAAAAGAGCTCCGTCGCCGTCAGCAGTTCGACAAACCGAGCGAGCTGAAACGAGTTAAGATGGCACATGCGAAATATGTGCAGTCGTTGCACGCTCACGACGATATGTAATTAAAAAGAGTCCGTTTGGACTCTTTTTTTATTGGGTTACGGGTTAACTGATTTCTGACCAATTGTAGGACTGCTTGACGCGCAGGATGTCCAACTGGTTTTTGTATATCCGGTTTGTCTCGTCCTCCAATAAGGGATCTGTGTCTAAGATTTCCAAAGCGGCCTGACGCGCCAATGCAACAAGCCGTCCGTCGGTTGCCAGGTTGGCGATATGCAAATCGAACGGTGTACCGGACTGCATGGTGCCTTCGAGGTCACCGGGACCGCGTAGTTGCAGATCGGCTTCAGCGATACGGAATCCGTCGTTGGTCTCCACCATGATGTTCATTCGCTTGCGTGTATCGGCACTGATCTCGTTATCGGTAAGTAAGATACAATAACTCTGTTCTCCTCCCCGGCCTACACGACCGCGTAATTGGTGCAGTTGGCTGAGTCCGAACCGCTCGGCATTCTGGATCATCATCACCGTCGCATTCGGTACGTTGACACCTACTTCGATGACGGTGGTTGCCACGAGTATCTGGGTCTCTCCACTCGCAAAACGCTGCATCTGCAGGTCTTTGTCTGCCGCTTTCATCTGACCGTGTACCATGGAGATCTTGTATTGCGGAAAGGCTTCGCATAACTCATTGAAACCGTTCTGGAGGTCCTGCAAGTCCATTTTCTCATTTTCCTTAATCAGCGGATAGACGACGTATATCTGTCTTCCTGCCTCTATCTGCTTGCGCATGAACGAATAGACCTGTGCCCGCCGGTTGATATCATAGTGGATGGTTTGGATGGGTTTGCGTCCCGGCGGTAACTCATCGATGATGGATACGCTGAGGTCACCATAGACGGTCATGGCCAAGGTGCGCGGAATAGGAGTGGCCGTCATGACTAATACATGCGGCGGCATCTGGTTTTTCGTCCATAGCTTGGCCCGTTGGGCGACACCGAAGCGGTGCTGCTCATCGATGACGACAAAGCCAAGGTTGTTCCACTGCACTTTGTCCTCTAATAGCGCGTGGGTACCGATGAGAATATGGATCGTACCGTTCATCAATCCGTTATGGATAGGTACCCGGTTCTTGGCGTTGACGGAACCGGTCAGTAACGCCACATGAACATGGTTGTCCTTTGTACCTTGTACATTGTCCCCTTGTACATTAAGCGGAGCCAAGAACGCTTTGAGGGTCTCATAATGCTGGTTTGCCAGGATCTCCGTCGGAGCCATGATGCAGGCCTGATACCCGTTATCGACGGCTAAGAGACAGCATAAGAGGGCTACGAGTGTCTTACCGGAACCTACGTCACCTTGTAGCAGACGGTTCATCTGATGTCCGCCTTTGAGGTCATCGTGGATTTCATGGATGACGCGTTTCTGCGCGTTGGTTAACGCAAAGGGCAGGGATTGGTACAAGGCATGAAAACGACTGCCTACCAGCGGCATGGTGAAACCCGGATTGAGTTCCCGGCGTTTCATTTGGCGGAGGATCTGCAGTTGAACGTAGAACAGTTCTTCGAATTTCAACCTCGCGCGTGCATTCTGCATAGACAGAGTGTCTTTCGGAAAATGCACGTTGATCATCGCGTCTGTCAGACTCATCAGGCGGTAACGCTGCAGGATATCCATGCCGATGGTGTCAGCGATACCCATTTTGAGTTCCGGCAGCAGTCCGGCTATCATCGTGCGCATGGCTTTGGAGTTCAAACCCATGCGTTTCATCTTCTCCGTCGTGTTGTAATACGGTTCGAGTCCCTGCGTCATCTCGGGTGTGACTTTATCCCAGGGTGTCAACTCCGGATGCACGAAGTTATAGATATGCTGAAAACGGCTGGGTTTACCGAAAAGCAGGTACTTGACACCTCGTTGCAGTTTGACGTATTGCACGCCTTTGAACCATACCAATTCACATTGGTGGGTCCCGTCAAAGAAAGTGGCACTTAACCGCTGTGCTTTTCCGATACCGACGGTGTGCCATTCGGTGATCTCCCCGACGATCTGAACGTAGGTATCTTCGTCATCCAGTTCGGCAATGCGGTAAAACCGACTGCGGTCAATATACTTATAGGGATACTGGCGTAGCAAGTCAAGCGCTGTACGAACGCCTAACTCCTTATAAAGAATGTCGGCACGTTTGGCACCGACATTCTTACAATAGGTTATATCTCTATAAACTAATTCCATTATTGGAGCTTGAAGTTAACCGGGAGCGTATATTTTACACGTACCGGTTTACCGCGTTGCTTACCTGCTTTCCATTTCGGCATGGACTTGATGACGCGAACAGCCTCTTTGTCCAGCGATGCATCACCACCCGAACGAACAACCTCAATATCTACGAGCGAACCGTCTTTGTTCACCGTAAACTGGCAGACAACACGACCTTGAATACCGTTCTCCTGTGCAATCACCGGATACTTGATGTTCTCTCCGAGGAACTTATACATCGCTTGCGGTCCACCGGGGAATTCCGGCATGGATTCTACAACTACGAAGATCACGTCTTCCGGCTCTTCCTCCTCAACAACCTCTACAGGCGGAGCTACTTCTATCTCTATGTCCTTGTCATCCTCGGATGTCACTTCGATAGATTCGGTCTCCACGTTATCTTCCACCACGTTCAGCACTTCCACTTCCTGAACAGCAGGGGGTGGGGGAGGGGGAGGGGTCTCTTGCTGGGTCTGCTGGATCTCATCCAACTCTTCCTCAACAAGACCGAAGTCATCCACAGGCTGGTCATACGTAGTGACCTCTTTCTGGGTCCATTCCAGCGCTACGTAGCATAGACTGAGAACAAGAACCAAACCCATTAACATATAAACGAGTTTGTTTCCCTCTAAGCTTGCTTTTTCTGATTTTTTGATCTGCATATCTTGTGTTTTTTTAGGTCATGTTATCAAAGTCGGCTACAAAGTTACAACTTTTTTTTGAATTGTGCAAATAAAAAGTAAAAATTTTGCCATATGAACCATAAAATTGCCTTATCCCACCTAAAATGGAAGTGATTTTTGTACTTTTGATCAAGCCAATGCCACATTCGAATGCGTTCATGGCGATACATCAACCGGGCTTTTGCACTGCCGGCCTGTGATACCGATTCGTGCGATCGCCATACAGCGGTGGGGTGAGCGATAAAACCGAAATAGGTCTGTTGTGAAAATATACCGTATAAAGGATAGTCGAGAACCGGGAAATGGTGTAGTTCGATCTCTTTGAGTTCGTTCTCGTTCAGCAAATCCGATCGGAAAAGGACCGTACAATTGGTTTGCCGTGCACCGATCAAGTTATATCGCTCACTCAGATCTCCCGTTGGAATAGCTTCGTCGGTTTGACCTTCCACGGCGGTGTGAACCAATCCTACTTCAGGATGACGCTGAAGATAGTCGATTTGGATCTGCAGTTTATGGGAGTCTATCCAGTAATCATCTCCGTCCAGCATTGCGATGTAGGTACATTGGTCCGCCATAATTTGCCGGTACAGGTTAATCGTATTGTCGACCAAGCCCATGTTCTTCTCTCTCCGTACATAGACAATGCGTTCGTCCTGTGCGGCATACCGCATACAAACGGATTGTGTATCGTCCGTGGAAGCATCATCGCCGATGTAGATACGGATAGGGATGTCGCAGACTTGTGCCTGTACACTCTCTATCGCCTGACCGATATAGGCCTCTTGATTATATGTCGCGATGCAAACAGCTATCATAGATATCTATGAGTTTTTTGCCGATAGTCTCTTTCGTAAATCGGTCTGTATTCTGTGTTCTGTACTCTGTGTTCCACAAAATGCATTCTATAAACTCCGCAAACCTTCCGGCTTTGTGTTGGGCAATCTCCTGCGGCACGATCAGTGCACCGACTTCTTGTGCAATACCGACCGGCGTGCTTAAGATGGGTAGGTTCGCTGCAGCCGCTTCCGCTAGTACCACGCCGTAGGTCTCGTATCGGCTGCTAAGTACCAGCGCGTCAGCGTGATGCATCTCATCGGCTACCTGTTGCGGCGTCAATTCGCCTGTCCAACGAAGCAATCCTTCAGGGATCTCCAGATCTTCTGCATACGTGCGTACCTCCGGATAATCGATACCGGTTCCGACCAGCACAAGTTTCCAATCCTGTCGTTTTTCAGCAAGCATTTTTGCGGCACGGAGCAGTCCTTTGACATTTTTTGCTTTTTCATCGAAGCAGGAAACATGCAGAAGTGTCTTAACGCTTGACGCTTGACGCTTGACGCTCGATTCATGGAAAAACGCATCCACCACGTTGTGGATCATTCCCCATTTTTTTGCGGTTATGCCGCAAGCGATCATAGCTTGTTGCAGCGGAAGGCTGACGGTCAGGATGATCTCCGCTTCTTGGGCAATACGTTTGTATAAATCGCGTTTGATCTTCGCCATTCGCCGGAATGCTCCGTTCTCAGGCAGATAACCGCTCCAATGCTCGACAATGAGATAGGGTATTCCGTATTTTTTCTGAAGCCACAAGGCCAGCAGTCCTTGTTTCTGAATAACATTCAGTTGCACGACATCCGGTATCCAGCCTTTGCGTTGTAATTTTTTCCATTGCCGCCACGTATCCCTCCATCCTTGCGAATGGATAACTTCCACCTCGCATCCTTGTGCACGAACGGCCTCGACGTGCTTTTGCACGAAGAGACCGCTCATCGCGTCTTTCTCAGACGGATACCATGGGGTTAAGAAAAGCACCTTCATTTAAATCGCCATTCTCTGAGTCTCTGATACCAGATAGCCAAACGGAACATGGGTCGGTAGTATTTCTCTACTGCATAGTACGAAACGGCTTTCGATCCAAACTGCTGATAATGTTGCGCTATACCGCGGTCCATGGATCCTTCGAAATCGAAATGTACCTGTTTCTCCTTAGCCAGTTTCATGGCTTCCAATACCAGCAACGCAGATGCGCCGGAATCCTTATACCGGATGTCGTAAACCGGTACGAGGTAGTAGAGGAAGCGTTTATCCCATACCACGAATGCGGCAGCATATGGTTTGCCATCCTCGTTGCATATGGAGATGATCTCGCATTGTTTGAGTCTTCGGGCTTTGCGTTCCAATACATGGAGAAACTCCCGGGAATAGCTGCTTTTGCGGTGACGTGCGGCTAAGCAGTCAGCTTGAAAACGGCAGAACTCCTCTATCTCCATCGTTCGGGTGGCATGCAAGTCTTTGGCTTTCTGCAACTGACGCCGTTTGTTCTTACTGAAGGATGCGATGAGTGCCTCCATGTCGCTCAGATCATCCACACGGTAGGTAATCCTTTCTTTGGTTTTGAATCCCAGACCACGCATCGCATCTACGCATAGACTGCCGGGACTAAACTGCTGGTAGTAATAGGCCAAACCCATCTTATCCATCTGCTCCTTGAGTCGCCGGCATACCTCAGCCGTTTTCCAGCGGTCACCGGTCACTTCCGGCGCTACCCAAATACCGCCGGCTTGCGACAAAGGAGGCATCAGGATGTACTTCATCCATGCCCGTTTACGGATCAGATAAGGCATCACCCCGACGATCTTACCCTTCTCGTCCTCTGCAAAAAGGACGTCCCAGGTCTTACCCGCACATACGGCATCCAGCCACCAGGGCATCATCGAAACAGGCACGTATTCCTGTTTCGCCACCCACTCCGTATAGCGTTCTTTGTTGGTCATTAGAATATATCGTTAAAGAATCCTCTTTTGGTTTCTTGCTCTTGCATCTCCGGCTCTTGTACCGCCTCGTCATTCATCTCCTCTGAAGGCGGATTGCTGACAGCTGACTGCTGGTTTCTGTAAATATCGGGACGATACAAGATCTGGATATTCTCCGCAATGATCTCTGTCTTACGGCGAATCTGACCGTCTTTCTCCCACGAGCGTGTTTTCAGTTTTCCCTCTACATACACCTTCATGCTCTTACGCAGGTTTTGCTGTGCCCATTCCGCCAAGTTACGCCACAAGACGATGCTGTGCCATTCTGTCACATCTGGAACCTGCGTTCCGTTCTGCATCACGTACCCGCGTTCGGTCGTTGCCAAATTGAAATTAGCAATTGCTACACCTCTGTCCAGGTAACGTACTTCCGGATCTGCGCCTACGTTACCAATCAAAATCACTTTGTTTACGCTTGACATACTAATTAGATTTAATTTATCTGTAATCTATCATCTATAGACTTTTAATGTATTTATCTGCTTCAATAGCTGCTTTGGCACCCGAACCGGCTGCCACTACCGCTTGCCGGTAATGCGGGTCAGCGCAGTCTCCGGCTGCAAAAACACCCGGTACATTAGTTCTCGGACTGTCTCCGTCCACGATGATATATCCCTCTGCATCGCAGTTCAGGTATTCCTTGAACAACCCGGTGTTAGGATGATGGCCGATGGCTAAGAAGAAGCCGTCGATGTCGATATGCCGCATGACTTCATCGGGTTCTCCTTTGCGGAATACCAGATCGGCACCTTGCACCTTGTTTTCGCCCGTCAGTTGCACCGTGTTATGTTCAAACAGCACTTCGATCTTGGGGTTGTTAAGTACCCGTTGCTGCATGATTTCTGAAGCTCTGAGATAAGGCTTGCGTACGATCATATATACTTTTTCGCACAGACCTGCCAGATAATTCGCTTCCTCGCAAGCGGTATCACCACCGCCCACTACGGCAACCGTTTTCTTGCGATAGAAGAACCCGTCGCAGGTAGCACAAGCACTCACACCGCGACCACGGTAAGTGCGTTCGGATTCTATACCCAGATACTTGGCACTCGCCCCCGTTGCAATAATCACTGCATCTGCTTCGTAGAGATCAGTATCCTCTACCCACACTTTGTGTGGGCTGACAGCTGAAGGCTGACTGCTGAATTCGACTTTTGTCACAATGCCCGAAACGAACTGCGTTCCGAAGCGTTCTGCCTGACGGCGCATGTCATCCATCATCGTGAAGGGTTCTACACCGTCCGGATAACCGGGAAAGTTCTCCACCTCGGTAGTCGTGGTCAACTGCCCACCTAACTGCGGTCCTTCGATCAGTACGGGGGATAAGTTGGCACGGGAAGCATAGATCGCTGCTGTGTAACCGGCAGGTCCGCTACCTATAATCAAACATTTTACTTTATTCATAGTCTCAAATCATTAACAAAAGTAGTTTCTTCCGGTTCAATGGTGAACTCAGGAAAGGTTTGTGTGAACGCAGGATGGATCATTCGCAGCAACGTTGTTTTCATTCCTTCTTTAACCTCTAACTGCAAAGGCATCAAGTCGCTGTTTCTGATTTTTAATATAAAGCGGTTCACTCCTTGCGATTGATCGGCCGGTACCAATGTGACAATGGTCTGCGTGCCGTCTTTAGACGGTTGTTCGCTAACTTCGCATACATCTGCCACTGCCTTGGCATATAACAGGGGATTGGATTCAATCAACTCCTCTTCGGTCGGTTCTGTGAGCGTCAACTCCTCCGTTTCCGGCGAATAGACATACATCGTTTTGCCGTCAAAAGCTGCTTTGTTGTCACCCATCAGGAACGTGAAACATTGACCGTGCATGGTGATACTGCCGGCATAGTTCTCCGTCACCTGCTGGCCATCCTGGAGACTGACCGAGAAATCGGACTGCAAGGTTTTTTGTTCCAAATTCGCAAAGAACGAACTTAATATGGACAAGAGGATCATCAATAGTTTCATACACCCAAACTTGCTAATAACTGGTCTAACTGATTCATATCCTGGATGAGAACATCACGGCCTTTAGGACCTTTGTTCGGTCCCACGATGCCGGCTGCTTCCAACTGGTCGCTTAACTTTCCGGCACGGTTATAACCGATCTCAAACGCTCGTTGCAGACGACTCGTTGAACCTTCCTGTTTAGCCACCACGTAACGGGCTACATCAGCAAACATCGGATCCAATCGTTTCATATCCACGCTACCCGGTGCAGCTGCTTCTTCACTGCCTTCACCCACATATTCCGGTAACTGGTACGGTTCACGGAACTTCTGCTGCTTAGCGATATGTGCGACGATGGCATCCACTTCCGGTGTATCCACAAACGCACATTGCACACGGGTGATGGATGCGTTACCGGCATATAAGGAGTCACCGCGACCGATGAGTTGTTCTGCTCCCTTTGCATCCAGCACGGTACGGCTGTCGATGACAGATTGCGTACGTAAGGCGATACGTGTCGGGATGTTGGCTTTGATAACACCGGTGACAATATTCACAGACGGACGTTGGGTGGCCAAAATCATATGCATACCCACAGCACGCGCTTTCTGGGTGATACGGGCAATCGGTGTCTCCACTTGTTTGCCTGCCTGCATGATGAAATCGCCGTACTCATCGATGATGATGACGATGTAAGGCAAGAACTGGTGATGCAGGCTGTCGGCTACAAGTTTATTTGGATTAAGACGACGTCTTACGAACTTGTCATTATAATCCTCCAGGTTCCGCACACCGGCATCCATCAGCAGTTTATACCGGTTCTCCATCTCAATGACAAGCGAGTTAAGCGTGTTGATCACGCGGTCGCAGTCGGTGATGACGATCTGTTCCGGATCGGTGTCCGGCATGGCAGCCAAGTAGTGTTTCAACAGCGGTTTATACGGTGCAAACTCCACCATCTTCGGATCCACCATGACGAGTTTTAACTCCGCCGGGTGTTTCTTGTACAACAACGAGGTGATGATGGCGTTGATGGCAACGGATTTACCGGTACCTGTGGCACCCGCTACCAATAAGTGTGGTGTCTTGGCGAGGTCGAACATAAACACCTCGTTGGTGATCGTTCTACCGTAAGCAATCGGCAGCTTCATCTTCTGTTCCTCCTGGAAACGCTTGGAAGCGATCACCGAATGCATGGACACCACTTGCGGTTTCTCGTTCGGCACTTCGATACCGATCGTGCCTTTACCCGGCATAGGTGCGATGATACGGATACCCGTTGCGGAAAGCGACATCATGATGTCGTTTTCCAGACGCTGGATCTGGGAAACCCGGATACCGGCCTTCGGTACGATTTCGTATAGGGTGACGGTAGGACCGACGGTGGCTTTAATCGACTCAATCTCAATACCGTAGTTACGCAGCGTGGTCACGATGCGTGCACCGTTCGCCCGTTGTTCATTCTCATCGATCACCGGTGCCGCTTCATTATCATACACCTTCAGCAGGTTCAGACTCGGGAACTTGAAGAACTCCAGATCTTTCTTGGGATCATACGGACCTAATTTCTCCAGTAACTTATCCGGATCTTTGTCGTACAAGTCATCTTCTTTCACTTCTTCAATCTCAAACTTATCCTCACCGTTCTCTTTCTTGAGCAATTCCGTTAGGCTGCCGTCTGTAGGACCGCCATCTTCCGGTAACACTTCTTCCTCTTCCTCGGCCTCCGGCTCCGGTTCTTCTACATGCACTTCTTCTTCCGGTGTCGTCTCGATGGTAAGTGTCACTTCACCGTCTTCCGGTGCTGCCTCTTCCTCTGTTTCTTCCTTTGTTTCTTCTTCTGTCTCTTTCTCTGTCTCTTCTGCAGAGTCTTCTTCTATCGGTACTTCAATAGTGATCTCTTCTCCGGAAGGAACCTCGTCTATGACGGTTTCTGTCGAAGCCGGTTCTTCTCCGATGGCTTCCTCTTTTGGTTTCTTCTTCATCTTTGCCATCAGCCATGCCCCCCATTTCTTGCAACGGTCAATGAAATGCGGATCGGTGATGATTAGGAAAATCACCAGTAGAGCGCCTAAAATCAGGCAGGTTCCGATGAAATGCACATAACTCTGCATCCACACGGCTAATCCATGACCGAACCGGCCGCCCCAATAGAATGAACCCGGTTCGCCTAAGAGGTCATGAATAAATCCGAGCACGGTGGATCCCCACAATATCCAGAAACTGCCGCAATAGAATAACCGGTATCCGCGAATACTCTTGAGGATATGCATGATTCGCAGCGCGTATATGCCGATGATGGTAATCAGCAGCAGGGAAAGAAAACCAAACGATCCGTTGATGAAGAAACCGGATAGACGGGCGCCGGGCAGACCTAAGAGATTATGAATCTCTCCTCGGTGCGCCCATTGCTCACCGCGTGTCAGACCCAATACTGATTGGTCGGCTGCTCCCGTGAATAGATAACTAAGGCATGATAGCAGCGCTATCACAGCGAACAGCGCCAATAGCACGCCTGTAATCATACGGGCTTCACGAGAACATAAGATGCGCTTTACGGATTTCCAAATTGGAAATTTCGGCGCGCTTGCACTGCGGTTTTCCGCCAAACCGCCAGACGTATTTTTTGATTTTGTTGATATTCT
>Ga0256869_1001681_pt1 | contig 11085 bp, 11 predicted proteins | sample RumenRJG_05RNA_FD_186096 | JGI IMG/M metagenome (GOLD analysis project Ga0256869, IMG submission 186096) | Metatranscriptome of bovine rumen microbial communities from Lethbridge, Alberta, Canada - Rumen RJG_05 (Metagenome Metatranscriptome) | ecosystem: Host-associated > Mammals > Digestive... | reverse complement strand
GGAAAAGTTTGAAGGTGTAGTTAAGTTTGTTAATGAATATCATTTCGCAACATATTATGGATACAGACCAGTAGATAATTACATCTACAAGTTTGAAGATGGCACTGGAAAAGTATATGTTTGGAAAACAACTAATATTCTTATGGTTGAAGGAAAAGAAATTGGTGGTTTAACTCCATCTTCTGAAATATTTCCGACAAAAGGTTCTGTTGTTAAAATTAAAGCCTCTATCAAAGGTGAAGGTGAATATAAAGATGAAAAGCAGACTCTTCTTACAAGAGTTAAACTTCTTGAAATTGTTGAAAGACAATTGACAAAAGAAGAAAGAGATGAGTTAAAAGCTCAAGAGCAAATGGAATCTCTTAAAGATGGCGACTTTGTTTGGAATATGCCTTATAAACAGTATAAATCACATTATGCAGATTGTGAAACTGTTGCTGGATCGTTTAAAGAAGGAAGCTATGGAAGAAGAGTATATACTCCATCAACTATCTCTGTCATTATTCGTGAAGGAAGATTAAAGAACTCTGGCGTTCGTGGCGAACATTACAGTGGTTATAGATTCATCAATGAAAAAGGTGAACACGTAACTTACAGAGCTGTTTCTGTTGATAATGCTGAGAAAAGAGTCAATAAAGATTATCCTAATCATGAATGGACTCTTGATAAAGTGTATGAGTATCATACAGATCCTATTTGGTAAATTTAGTTTACCTTCATAGGATTTTTTATTATAATTTCATTAGGAGGTAAGATATGACAACATATAGAAGTAATGCACGATTTATAAGTAAAAATGGTAATGTTGAGTGCTATGAATACAGAGGAATTCAATACAACATAGAACTTGACAATCAAGTTCCAGTTGAACTTCAGCATAAGTATGAACAAGATTTTATCGATTACTATAAATATAAGGAATATGAAGCCCAGATTCAAGATTATCTTGAAGAAGAATATGAGGAGGACTTTTGTTAATGTCAAACGTTTTAGTTGTACACCCTGATGATAGAAGTACAGATTTCCTGAAACTTATCTATGATGGAAAAGGTTATGATGTAGTTAATTTTAAAGACGCATTTAAAGTAGATGCTCTTAAGTTTCATCCAGAAGAATGTAAAGAATTTGTTAGAGAACAAATTAGATTACACGATAAGATTATTATGCTAGGTCATGGAACTCCTAATGGTCTTCTTAACCCAAGATTAGGTGGTTATATTGTCGATGATTCATTTGTTGATATGTTAAAGGATAAAGAATGTGTATCTATTTGGTGTTATAGTGACATGTTCTTTAGACAGAATAATATTTTCAGAAATGAATTTCATACAGGCATGATCATTAGTGAAACATTAGAACAGCTAATGATGCTTGGTAGAGTATATCTTGATCATGAAGAACAGCTCAAAAACATGGAATTGTTTAGTAGAGTCGTAGGTGAATGTATTGAAAAATCTCCTGAAGAAATGAAAGAACATGTACTTAAGTATTATGTAGGAGATGATCCTGTTACAAAGTTTAATAGAAAGAACATATTGGTATTTTAAATGTTAGAGCAGATTTATAATAGTTATCGTAAGAAAGCTGATTTTATCAACTGGAAAGAGTATGATCAAAATCAACTTTTTTATGAATACATTAAACATGAAAATGATGATTTAGCAGAATATTTTTTCGCTGGAATTGTCTGCAGATTTTGGGGATATGCTGGTAGAGTTTATGTACAATGCAATAGACATGTTACATTTGAAGAATGCCATGATTGTGTAATTGATACAATAAGATATGTATTAAATAAAAGAGTATGGGAAAATCCTGAAAGTTCTTTGTATGGTGATTATGCTGCACCTGATAAAGCATTTCATATTGCATTAAAAAGACAAAGAAGTATAATGCTATCTAGATTAAATGCTTATAGGAGAAAATCTAATTTTAATACTTTAAGTATCGATGGAGTTCATGAAGAATTTAATGATGCTACAGACGGACTTTTATTTAATATGGAATCTAGTGAAATAGATACTGTTAGAATATTTATTTCTGAGTTCTTTGAAAAAGGTGATATTTTGTCAGGTTTACTTTTAGATATTATTTGTTATAATAATTATGATAAGTATGATGAAAAGAAAATTGTTAAAGATTTAAAAAGTTTAACAAATGATTATTTTGATTACTATCATGATTACTATGGAGTGACAGAAGATGATTTTAAAAAGTCTTTAAATACAATTAATAAGTTATCTTCAAAAATGTTAAAAATGAAATTAAAATCTTTATTATTTTATATTAGGAAGGAAGGACTCTTCAATGGAAATTAAAGAAGAGAATTATGTAAATATTCAAGGATGGATGCTTAGTAAATTAAAGTTAAAAGGTATTCCTTTGATTATTTATGCAATTATTTATGGATTTTGTCAAGATGGAAGTAGCTGTTATAATGGTAGTTTAGAGTATTTGCAAGGATGGACAAATGGTACAAGACAAGGAGTAATTAAAGCAATTAAGCAGTTAATGAATGATGGACTTATTATTAAAGAAGATTGTAAACCTAATAATAAGTACAGAATCAATGTAAACAAAGTTACAGATGAAAGTAAACAAAGTTTACATGAAGTAAGTAAACAAAATTTACAGAATAATATAGATATTAATAATAAAATAGATAATAAATATAATAAAGATAAAGAATTACAAGAAAAAGTAGATCTTATTATCAATTATTTTAATAAAAAATGTGGTAGTAAATTTAGATCATCATCAGCTGGTGCAAAGCGTATCATTAAGGCTCGTTTAAATGAAGGATATCAAATTCAAGATTTTTATACTGTAATAGATTTTAAATGGCATGAATGGGGTGAACATCCTGTCATGTTTTCGACTGGTCAGTTAAGTAGTATTTATTTAAGGCCTAGTACATTATTTGGTAATAAGATGGAAGAATATTTACATCAAGCTTGGATGATGGAGACTTCAGAGGGATTTATTGATTCTAAACCTAAATCAGCAGAAAAATTAGAAGAAAGGTCAAATTTAGTATTTTAGTTTACAATCTCTTTGTTAATGTTTATTATTAATCCTGAAAGGAGATCTATGTCATTAGTAGAAACTTATTTAAACAATTCTTTAATACCGAAAAGATATTTAAGACAGATATCATTAATTCCAGCAAAAGTAGATGAACAAACATTTAGAGAATTAAATGATATTAGAGATAATATTGTAGAGTTTGTAGATAAAGGTGAAAATCTTTTGATATGTTCAAATAATGTTGGAAATGGAAAAACTACTTGAGCAATTAAATTATTGAAAGAGTATGTTTTAGAAGTTGGAAATATAAAATTTAAAAATAATTGTCCAATTTTATTTATTAATGTAACAAACTTTTTAAATGAAAAGAAATTAGCAATTAGCGATCCTGAATTGCATAGTAAAGTTATTGATACAGAAAGAAAGATTTTATCAGCGAAGTTGGTAGTATTTGATGATTTAGGTGTTAAGGATATCAGTCAGTTCGATATGGGTAATTTGTATTATTGGATTGATGAGAGAACAAACAATATGAAGAGTTGTATTTTTACATCAAATCTCATGCCAAAGCAGCTTAAACAAGTTTTAGATGAAAGACTTTATAGTAGAATTGTTAAGTATTCTACGATTAAAGAAATTAAAGATGGTGATAATAGAAATGTAGGTGAATATAAATGTTAGTACAGTTACAGATTCTTAATTTAATATTAGCGACAAAAAGTATTAGTATTATTTTAGATAATGGTTTAACTGTAGATTATTTTCCAAACTTTCGAAATGAATTTAATTTTATTTATAATCATTATAAGACATATAATCAAGTACCGGATTTAGAAACATTTATCAAGTCATTTCCTGATTTTGAAGTTTTACAAGTTAATGAATCTGTTGATTATTTAATTGATGAGTTATATAAAGGAAAGAATGAAAATTTCTTAGCAGACACTTTTAATAAGATTAGAGATTTATTAATTAAAGGTGACACTGATGCTGCGATGGATTTGTTATCTAAATCAGCTGATAAAGCTTCTGAAAGTAAACATTTAGATGCAGTAGATATTTTAAGTGATACTTCAAGATATGATGAATATTTGGATAAGTGTTCTAATTTAACGAATTATTATGTTACAACAGGATTTAAAGAATTAGATCAAATTCTTGGTGGTTGGGATAGAAAGAATGAATATGCAACTATTATTGCAAGATCTGGTCAAGGTAAGTCATGGTGTTTATTAAAATCAATTGTTGCTGCAGCAAATAGAGGATTGACAGTAGGATTATATTCAGGTGAAATTGAGTTAAATAAAGTCAGTTTTAGAATGGATACATTAATGTCACATATCTCAAATACAAAGATTATTAGAGGTAATGTTGATGTTGGTGTTCAGTATAAAAATTATTTGGATAATTTAAAGAATAATCATAAAGGTAAGATTTATGTGTTGACTCCTGATATGATTAATGAAGATCCAACTGTAGATACATTAACAAGTTTTGTTGAGAAATATAATTTAGATGTATTGTATGTAGACCAACAAACATTGTTAACTGATAGAAACAAAGCAAGAACATCTTTTGAAAAAGCAGCAAATATTTCAAAAGATATCAAAATGTTACAGGTAAGAAAACATATTCCGATTATAACTGTAACGCAGCAGAACAGAACATCTGTTGAAGATAATAGTTTTGCAGGAACTGAACATATTGGTCAATCAGATAGAATTGGTCAGGATAGTACAACTATTTTAGGTGTAAGTCAGAAAGATGGTATTATGACTTTACATATTATTAAAGCAAGAGATGGTGGAACAGGAAAGACGTTAAACTATTCTATTGATCTTGATACTGGAAAGTTTGAATATATTCAAGAAGAAGGAGAACTTGAAGAGATTAAAACTGAAGAAGAGCAGACTGGAACATTTACTCCAAGGAATTATGAAGTAGAATCAGATGAATTACCGTTTTAATTATGGAACAATTAGTAGTAAAAGATAGAGTAATAGGTAAAGATATTATAGACATTTTATATGACATACAAAAATCATGTAAAAATGGTAAGTTATCTCATATAAGAGTTAGTGGAACTGGTATAGCTGTTACATGTCCATCACATAATGGAGGACAAGAAAAACATCCATCATGTTTTATTAACATACAAAATGAAGAAGTTCCATTAGGAATGTGTCATTGTTTTACTTGTGGATTTAAGGGATCATTTAGTAAATTTGTCGGTGAATGTTTTAATAGAGATGAGGAGTATGGAGAAAATTGGTTACTTAGTAATTATGGAACAGATTATGTAAAGAAAGAATTTAATCTTGAAAAGATAAAACTTCATCATGAAAAAATTGATAATATTGATGAGTCGATATTAGATACATTTGAATCGTATCATCCATATATGACTCAAAGAAAAATAAGTAATGATATTATTGAAAAATTTAAAATTAAATATGATCCAAAATCTCAATGTATAGTTTTTCCTGTAAGAGATAGATATGGAAAATTAAAATATCTTACGAGAAGAAGTGTTAATAGTAAGATGTTTATGATTGACGGTAAAGCTGATAAAAGTAATATTTTTGGATTAAGTGAAATAATAAAAGATAATTGTAGAGAAGTTGTTGTATGTGAATCTCAAATTAATGCATTAACATCATGGAGTTATGGTCATCCAGCAATAGCATTGATAGGAGCAGGTACAACAAAAGAACAAATGAATGAACTCAATAATACAGGAGTAAGACATTGGATATTAGCATATGATGGAGATGATGCAGGAGATAAAGGTGCAAATAGATTCATTAGTATGGCAAGAAAAGATGTTTTTATTGATAAGATTGAGTTTAATAGAGGACAAGATCTAAATGATCTTAGTAAAGATGAATTCGAAATTAGTTTACAAAATGCAAAAAGAATTATATAATGTTAGTATAAAGGAGATGTTATAAATTTATGGCGTACATGAGTAGAGAAGAATTTCTCAAAATGCAATCCGAAAGAGAACAGAGGCAGGAACAGCGTCAGACTCAGGGCCCTCGAGTCGGTTTTTTCTCCCTTAGAGATGATGGTGATGAAGCAGTTGTAAGATTTGCTTATAATTCACCTGATGAGTTTGAAGTATTTACAGTTCATCCTGTAACAATTGATGGTAAGTTTAGAAAAGTAAATTGTATTAATGATTTACGTTTAGGTGTTCATTCTTGTCCATTATGTGCAGCAGGTGTTCAGTTACAACAGAGGTTTTATATCCGTTTAATTGAATATACTAGGGATGAGAATGGAAATATTATACCTCAAGCTAGAATTTGGGAAAGACCAGTAAGTTACATGCAGATTTTAGCTAACTTATTTGCTGAATATGGACCATTGAAAGACAATGTATTCAAGGTAAAGAGATCAGGTGCAAGAGGTGACATGCAGACATCATATTCAATTATGTTTAGCAATCCAACTATTTATAATGAACAATTGTATCCAAAAGATTTTTCAGCATTTGAAAATTATTCACCTTTAGGTACAGCAATTATTGATAGGAATGAGTTAGAATTACAGGCTATGGCAGTTGAAATGGGACTTGAAGTACCTCCGACTGTAGGTGTAAAAGCTGAACCAGAAGTAACAGCTAAAACAACATTTACACCACAGACTGAATACACTCCACCTAAAATGGGAGTAGAAAGACCAACATATACAACTCAAAGTGGAATGACAAGAACTCCAGTTAAATACTAAGAGAGGTAGAAATACCTCTTTTAGTTTACATTAATAGTTTTATTTATTATAATGTATAAGTAAAAGGAGATCTTTGTATGGAGCAATTGTCACTTTGGGGTGAAGAGTTTACTATAAAAGAAGAAGATTTAAAAAAGATTATTAATAAATCTAAAGCAAAGAAAGTAGTAAAAGAAGTCTCTTTAGAAAAGAAACTTAAATCTAAAAGTGTTTCTGTAGAAGAAAAAATGGAACTTATTGAACAAGACGTCAATAAGATTTTAGGTAAATATAAAGATGATGTTGTAACAATAAGAGATTTAGATGAATATAAATCTTATATTGATAAAGCAATTGAAAATGGAATTATTGCAATAGATACAGAAACAAATAATACATTAGATACAATTGATGGTTTATTAATGGGATTATGTTTATATACTCCAGAAATGAAGTCAGCATATATCCCAGTTAATCATGTAAATAAAGATACTGAGGTGTTATTAAATCATCAATTAACATGTGAACAAATTGGTAATGAGCTTAAGAGATTGATAGATAATAATGTAAAATGTATTTATCATAATGCGTCATTTGATATTGAAGTTATCTATTCAAATTGTAATGTAATGCTTCCAGTTTATTGGGATACTTTAGCTGGAGCAAAGTTATTAAATGAAAATGAATTAGCAGGTTTGAAAGCTCAATATAGATTGCATATTGATCAAGATCAAGAGAAGTATGATATTGAGCACTTATTTAAAGGATTACCATATGCAATTTTTAAGCCTGAATTATTTGCATTATATGCAGCAACTGATACTTTAATTACTTATAGGTTATATGAATATCAGTTAAAAGAATTTGAAAAAGATGATAATAAAGAAATTTACTCTGTTTTAAGAGATATTGAGATTCCAATTATTCCAGTAATTGTTGGAATGGAGTTAAGGGGCATTGATGTTGATTTAGAGTATGGTAAGAAAATTTCTAAGGAATTTCATAGGAGATCTGATGAAGTTCAAAAAGAAATTGATGCTGAATTAGAAAGACTTAAACCATATATTGATGAATGGAAATTATCTTCAGCTGCAAATATTAAACAGATGGGAAGAACTGGTAAACTTGGTAAGTCTAAAGTAGAGCAGTTATCAGATCCTATAGAGTTAAGTAGTCCTACACAAATGGCAATTCTTTTATATGACATTTTGGAAGTTCCAGTTGTGGACAAAAAACATCCAAGAGGAACCGGTGCAGATATATTAGAGGAATTAGCACCGAAGGTTAAGATATGTGAAATTCTTTTAAAGAAGAGAGAAATTGATATCTTAATTAATACATTTATAGATAAGATTCCTGAGTATGTAAAGAAAGATGGAACATTGCATGCAAAGTTTAATAGCATGGGAACTGTAACTGGAAGATTTTCAAGTACATCACCAAACTTACAACAAATACCTTCTCATGATAAGACAATTAGAATGATGTTTAAAGCGAGACCTGGATGTTCAATTGTAGGGGCAGATTTTAGTGCTCAAGAACCACGTTCATTAGCGTCATTTAGTAATGATGAAGATATGTTAAAGGCATATGATGAAGGTAAAGATTTATATGCAGTCATCGGTAGTAAGTGTTTTCATAATAATTATGAAGATAATTTGGAATTTAATCCAGTAACTCATGAACTTCAACCTGAAGGAAAGTCTAGAAGAAGTAAAGCAAAAGCTATTCAGTTAGCGATTAGTTATGGAATGTCAGCAAGATCTTTAGCTGAAAGAATTGATTCATCATTAGAAGAAGCTGAAACAATTATTGATGATTTCTACAAAGGTTTTTCTGGTGTTAAGAAGTTCACTGATGATTCTCAGAAAATGTTAAAAGAAAAAGGTTACGTAACTGATATGTGGGGTAGAAGGAGAAGAATTCCAGATGCTCAGTTAGAACCGTTTGAAATTACACCAATTAAAACAATTAATAATTTTAATCCTCTTATTGGAGCTGTTGAACATGAAGACAAAGCTTTACAAATGAAGATTAATAATTATAAAGATAAGTTATTAAAAGCAAAGTGGAAGAAAGATGTTAATGCAATAACAGAGCAAGCACGAAATGATGGTTTAAATGTTAGGAATAATAATGGTTTTATTAGTAGAGCTGTAAGGCAGTGTGTTAATGCAAGAATTCAAGGTACAGCTGCTTCTATGACAAAACGTGCAATGATCATGATTGATAATGATGAAGAGTTAAATAGATTAGGATTTAAACTTCTTATAACAGTTCATGATGAAGTATTAGGTGAATGTCCAAAAGAAAATTCAGCTGAAGCTTCTAAGAGATTGTCTGAGGTAATGGTTAATGCAGCAAAAGAGAAATGTTCATGTAAATTTAAATGTGATGGATATGAAGTATCTCGCTGGTACGAAGATGAATGTTCTGCTGAAGTTTTAAAAGATTATAATAATTTAGTTAAAAAGGGAGTAAATGAAATTAAAGCTCTACAAGATATAAAAGATAAATACTCAATGATTAAACCTGAGTATGTTGAACAAATGTGTAAAGATGAATATAAAATAAATACTAATGAGGATATTTAGTTTACTAATTATCCTCTTTGTGTTACTATATAATAGAGGTATAATAAAATGCTAAAGATTAAACAGTTTAGTGACAAAGAAGTTGTTTTTGAAGATGAAAATGGATCTGAGTTTGTTTTAACTTGTAAAAATGAAACAGACAGATTTGATATTGACACAATTGAAGACATTTTAGATTGGGATGTTAGAACGAGAAAGGAAGATAATTAATTTTTTATTTGTTTTGTTAGATATGGATGTAGTTGGAAAATTTTTGTTGCTAAATTTAATATAAGGAGTTTTAAAATGAATTTAAATGATTTATATGAAAAAGTAAGCAAAAAGTTTTCTAAGGATGAACTGCAGACAATTTATTACAATAATACAAAACATTATATGGAAACTTGGTCTGTAGATAATTTTAATGTTTCTTGATATTTTATGAGAAAAATAATATTAGATTATTATAAGATAGAGAAGAAGCCAAGAGATATTTGGATTAAACAGAGAAATGATCATATGTTATCTACCAAAAAAGAAAGATATGAAAATGGTAGTTATGACTATGATAAGTTTTCTAAAACAATGAATGAGCTATATGGTGGTATAGGGAATTCGTCACCTGAGATATTTGAGAAACAAAAGAAAAAGATGGTTGAATTATATGGTGTTGAATTTCCTTCGCAGTCAGATGAACTGAATAAAAATATGTGAACATCTGAGTCTTTCGAAAAGGGTAGACAAACTTTATTTAAAAGAACTGGGTATTACTGTAATTGAGACAATCCAGATATAGGTGGTAAAGGTAGAGAAAGTAGCCATAGTAAAGAGTCTATAGAAAAGGCTAAGTTTACCAGAGAAGAAACGCTAAAAAATTATCGTGGAGGTAAAAAAGAGTTTTATAAAAGTGTTACTAATAAGAGAGAAAATACAATAAATTCTTACAATGGTGGAAGAGAAAAATATTATAGTGATAGACAGAAAAATATAAATAAGTTTAGAAAATACTTATATGATAATATAAGATTTGATTCATCATGAGAATTAATATACTATGTATACAGTAAAGATAATGGTATTGATATAAGAAGATGTGAAGATGAACATTTCGAATATTATTATAATAATAAAAAATATTTATATTATCCAGATTTCATTGTTAATGGTGAATTTGTAGACATAAAAGGTGATCATTATTTAAATGGTGATGGTAGTCTAAGAAAAGTATATAAAAATCAAGATTTAAACAAACTAAAGTGTAAATATAGATGTATGATTGATAATAATGTTAGATTATTATCTTCTAAAGATCTTAAAAAAGAATTTAAGTATTGTAATGATAAATTTGGTAGAAGAGATTGGTTTAATGACTATTTAGTTTATAATAAAAAATAAATGTAATAAAATATAATAAAAAGAGTAGTTTAAACTACTCTAGGGAGGTAGAATTATTAATTGTATCGTATCTGGAATGGATGCTGTAGGTAAATCATTTTTATGTGATAAACTTGTAAAGAAATATAATTTAGATGTTATTCACTCTACAGCAAAAACTAGTAATACTCTTGAATATCATTTAAATTTGTTAGACTATCATGATAACACATTTTTTGATAGATTTCATACAGGTGAATTAATTTTTCCATTTATTTATGGAAGAGAACCTAAAATAACAAGAAGTGAATTTGATTTAATTACAAGACGTATTATTGAGAACAATGATATGTACATTATTATGTATTCATCTGATCCTCAGTTGATTAGAGATAGG